>ERZ795046.1262-NODE-1262-length-26461-cov-9.972431_pt1 | contig 26461 bp, 29 predicted proteins | sample MGYA00375130_ERZ795046 | MGnify/ENA primary metagenome ERZ795046 (study PRJEB30175, sample SAMN05720202) | activated sludge metagenome | isolation source: anaerobic digester from wastewater treatment plant | place: Japan | collected 2015-05-15 ...
TTAAACTATATAACTATTATATGCAAAATTCAAGAGGAATACTCATCCAAATTGTAAAGGAGGTGTTAGTATGGCAAAATTAGAGAAGGTTGAGTTTATCATTATCCATCATAGCTTAACTGAAGACAGTATCACGGTTAATTGGAAGGCTATTTGTGAATATCATACGAAGGAGCTTGGTTATGACCCGCCGTGCGGTTACCACTATGGGCTTGAGAGGATTTATGATTCTTGGGCGATCTTAACTGGGCGGAATGAGGACAGCGTTGGAGCGCATACGAAACAACAGAGGATGAACTACAGGTCTCTAGGAATTTGTGTTGTTGGAAACTATGATGAAGAATATTTACCTGATGAGGGATTTGTCTTGCTTGCTGGACTTTGTACGGGACTTTGCCATAAATATAATTTATCCGCTGATAGGATTGTCCCACACAACAAATATGCTAATTATAAGACTTGCCCCGGTAGGCTATTTCCAATGAATGAACTGCGGCAAGAAGTGGCACACAGATTAAGACGTTAGGAGGTAGCATAATGGAGAAAATTATTTCTCATGAACACCGCGGTAAAGAGGTATCAGTTAGAGAAGATTTAATTGGTAACTCCGGTTTGGGAGTGCCCTGCGTATCCCACAGATGAAGAGAGGGGATGATTGTTTGGACTCTAATTGGATTGATATTGCCTTTGAGCTAAAATATAGAGAAAAAGATCCGGTTAGTTGGACAAATTTAGCTGAAGAACTTAAGAAGATTACTGGCTTAGACTTTAGCTTAAACAAAATTAGGTCTGCCCTTCGTAGAGATCCGCGCTATAAAGAAATGAATAAAATAGAATTTGAAGATATTAAACGTTATTCAGAAGAAGATGTTGACAATTTATTTAATAAAATGATTGAATTTCAGGCATACTCTTCTAAATTGGATATTAAACAAGATCAGGCTACAATAAGAATTAAAGACACAAAACCAATTGGAATCGCTTGGACTGCTGATTGGCACGTTGGTGGGGAGGGTACTGACCATGAATTATTACAAGATCTCATTTACTTAATGAGCGACACAGACGGGTTATATGTAATTGGTGGCGGAGACTACAAGGATAACTATAAAGGAAATATCAAAGGAACCGCCTTTAACCAAATAATAAAGCCGGGACTACAGGATTTGTTTGTTTTGCGGTTATTTGATATATTAGGGGATAAAGTCTTAGCGGCTCTAATTGGCTGTTTTTTGGCGGGCAATAAGGTTATGTTGGCTAACGGAGTCAATAAAAATATTGAAGATATGGAAGTAGGGGATACGGTTGTAACACACAATGGAAACATAAGAAAGGTAGTAAGAAAATTTTACAACTTCTATGATGGAGAAATTGTTAGTTTCAAGGTAGCAGGCTCTGATTTAACGACTACTGCTACTGCTAACCATCCTTATTTATCGGTTTTAAAAGAGGACTTAACTTATAAAGACCACGACAGAAAAGAAATTGATTTTAATAATCTAATTCAATGGCGCGAAATAGGCTCACTCAAGAAAGGAGACTTTTTAGTTATCCCTAAATCTAGGTTCTATCAAGGCGAGACTCCGACTGATTTAATGTATGTTTACGGTCTATATTTAGCAAAGGGCTATATAAAGAAACAAAACGGAGAAATCATTGGTGTTGGGTTTGATTTTGGAGTAGAAGAACAACAATACGCAGATACAGTATCTAAAACTATTGAAAAACATTTTAATCGTAAGTGTGCTTTAACAGAAAGACCTGATAAGCGTACATTAACAGTGACTTGTTATGGTAAAGAGGTTGGGGAACATTTTTACAAATTACTAGGAGAGTACCCTCATGCCAAACAAGTGGACGAAGCTCTTATTTACGATAGGAACGCTCTTTATTTAGTAGCGGGTTTTATTGACGGTGACATAACAATAACTACAACTTCAGAAGCTTTAGCCTATCAACTAAAAAGGATTTTAGACAATCATGGAATTATAAATTCTATCCACCAACAAACACGAAAAAACAGAGAATTTAATGACTTCCAGATTAGTATTGGAAGTAGTGAAGTTAATAAGCTGGTAGGCATTTCTAATGGGATTCATCAGGCAGAACCTAAAGAAGAACCGAAATTTGTGTTTAATCTTGACGAATATATCTTGCTGCCGATTAAAGAGCTTTCTAAATCTGATTATAAGGGAATTGTCTACAACTTGGAGGTAGAAGACGACCATTCTTATGTAGTAAATAACTTAGCTGTTCACAATTGTCATGATCATTGGGATTTAAAAGAAAATAACACAGATTTCGTGAGTACTATTTGTGAACGAACTGGTGCGGTTAATTTATGGCATGGCGGGAAACTCAATATTCATTTAGGCACAGAAGAATATGTTTGGCAATGTAGACACAAATTCAAATACCAATCCAGTCTAAACTATGAAAATGCGATGCGGAGACTGATGGAAATTAAAGGACCGTGTGATGTAGCAGCAGAAGCACACTATCATGAGCCTTTTGTAATGCAAAGACCTATTATGGGTAAAAATCGAATTCTAATCAGATCCGGCGCATTTAAGGTTTGGGACGATTATGGTCAAAAACTTGCAGGTTATAAAGGGATTCCTGGTATACCCCTAGTAATCCTTTTCCCTGATCGGCACAAAATGATTCCCTTTTTTGATCTGGAAGATGGAATAAAATATTTAAAACTATTAAGAAATGAATAAAAAGTATTGACTTCTCTTATATTATATGGTATGCTTAGAACAGAGAAGTGCTTTGAGTTTTACTATGTATAACTTTAAGAAAGAGATTTGAAGGGGCAGATTAACAGTGAATTTTCTTGTTAGTCTGTCCTTATTTTGTTCAAAGGAGGAAGAAATATGAGTATTGTGAAACGCGCACCTTCTACCAATTATTTAAAGAAAACGGCTAAGGGTATTGTACGTTTTATTACTAAGAAGGGTGCTCCTGTTACTTTTACTAAAGATGGGCGGCCTGTGGGAGTAGGAGCAGGGAAACCTGATGTTGATCGTGCTGAAAAAGATGTTTATGCCAGCGACCGTCAAGCTTTCGAGAGTGGAAAGGAAGTAAAGAGGGGGTCTGTATATGCACCAAACAACAGCGGAGTCGCAAACAAACCTTGGAAAGGTCCAAGAAGCCGGACCAAATAAGGTTTTAGAAAGTGGAGTAGAGCAACCCTGGCTACAACCACCTTCTGTAGAACAAATTAAGTGTGAATTAAAACAAAAATCAATACCTTGGACTCGTTATCAAGCACAGTATCTTCGTAATCGAAAACAAGCAATCAAAGAAATTTTACAAGAAAATGTTGAAAATACGGTTAAAATTAAAGACGGGGAGTTATTTGAAAACTTCCAAAAAGCAATTAACTCAGTATCTAAATAGGGATTGGGGTGAAATTTTAGATGGGTGATACTTATAATCCTTATTCTGATTTAACACATTTTGATAATGTTGTAGTTACGGGGAACCCATTCATTTTACGGGATGATATTTTTTCTCCCGAAGAGATGCAACGAATTCAGAAGGAATTGAATTTGTGGAAATTTTATAAGGGCAATCAATGGAAGGTTCAGCGCCCTACTGGAGAACCTCAAATTACCCTTAATTATTGCCGCGCCTTTGTTGATAAAGGGGTAGCCTTTTTAATGAGCAAAGGATTCAGTTTTAAGGTTAAACCTGAAGCTGAGGAAATTACTAAGCCCCTTTTAAATACTATCTGGGAAGATAACAACAAAGAGCTTCTAGGCGTTGAGATGGCCCAGGCAGGTGGAATAACGGGTAATGCCTGGGTTAAGGTTGTCGTAGAGAATTATGATCCAAAACTTCAACCCGAATATTATGACATGTATCCTAATGGGCGAATTAGAATATTAATTTTACCTACATATACTGTATTTCCGACTTGGGATGCACATGACCGAGATCGTATGGTTCGGTGTATGATTATTTATCCCGTGATTTTAGAACAGGAAAATGCTGATGGATCAATCTCGAAAGAACAGGTTTGGTATAGAGAAGAGATTACTTCTCAAGAAATTACGGAATATATTAATGATACCCAAATAAATAAACGAGAGAATATATTGAGAGAAATTCCTGTAGTACGCATTAAAAACCTTCCTTTACCGGGCGAACCTTATGGAATGTCAGATCTTCAAGATATTATTCCTTTACAAGTAGAAATTAATAACAAAACTACTGACATCTCTGATATCATTAACTATCATGCTGCACCTGTTACTATTGTCCAGGGCGCTAAAGTGAAGGATTTAGAAAGAGGTGCAAGAAAAGTTTGGAGTGGTATTCCTAAAGATGGTAAAGTCTATAACCTTGAGCTTGAAACCGACCTTGCGGCGGCTAATAATTATTTAGGGTTTTTAAAAACAGCTATGTTTGAGATTGCTCATATGCCGAAAGATGCTTTTGGTCATGGTGAGGGACGAATTTCTAATACTTCAGGGATTGCTCTTCACATTAAAAACCAACCTCTTATGGAATTAACCCGTACAAAATGGATAACCTATGGAGAAGGGATCAGAAAAATTAATAGACTGATTTTAAAATATGCTGAACTTATCAAGCATCCTGATTTCGACCTTGAGGGGTTTAAAAAGTTAAAATCTCCTCAAAAATATTGGACTGAAGTAATATTTCCTAATCCGCTACCAAAAGACGAACTTATGCAGCTTCAGCTTATGGCGCAAAAAATCAGCTTACTTCTACAGAGTAGGAAAGACGCTCTTATAGAATTGGGAGAAACTGAAGCGGCTGAAAAATTAGCTGAGATTATTGAAGAAGCCCGGTATATTCAGGATTCCGTATATGATGCTGATTTGCAATTAGAACGAGCGCGGGACTTAAATTTAGGCGGAATTATAAGTAAAGACGAAAAGGCAAGGGATGATATTTCGGATGATTAAACAACACCCACTTTATAAAGTACAGCTTTTTCATCGTACTAAATTACTTAATACGTGTGTCGAGACTCAGAAACAAGTTTCTAAATATTTGCGGCCTATCAAGAATGTAAACGGTATCGAATTAATTATTATAGAGGATAGGGTTTATGCTTTTCTTGACGGGCTATTTGAAAAACTCCGCAAGCAAATTTCAGAACATGTTTATGAGTACATTGACGTAACAATAGAGCTTTACTCAGGTATTCACGTGGCTAAGACAAATTCTGAATTAAATGAAGAGGAATTAAAAGGTTTCGAACAAAAACTAAAGAAGGATTTTGTTATTGAGTCTTACCATAACTCCTTTTTTGATTCAAGAATTACAGCGATCAGAAATAGAATTTTTAATATGCTAAAAGACGATTTTCTTGCGTTGCTGGGGCAGGAGATTAATGGACTGGCTTTAGCTGCTAAAATAAACGAGAGGATACAGTCTCCGTTGCCTGTTCGAGGCGGGACGATTTATGGGGGAATGGAAACATTACTTCTTTCTGAAGAAATACGAATGTATCATAAAGCAGCTTTAGAGTTTTTCAAACTAAACGGATTACGGTATGCTCGGTTTTGTCTTACTCCCCAACACCGCCGCGAAGACATTTGTGATAAACTAGCAGCCTATACTGATTTGAATATAGCAAGGCAATGCAAAAAGATTAAACTCAATCCAGAAGGCATTTATCCTTTAGAGGAATTTCCAGACCCGCCCCATCCAAGAGCATTTTACTATATTCAACCTGTTTATGAGTTGGGGTTTTCCCTTGAAAAAGGATGACCATAAAATAAACATTTGAGGAGGATGAAGAAATATGGACAAAAGTGTACTTGGTTTTGAATCCCAAACTGTTAAAACTGAAGATCAGATTCCAGGGGGTCAAGAAAAATTAGAGGAAACCCCCACCCAAACTCACGATAGCTCACTAGAGGAACTAGTTACTACAAATGAAAAGGGGGTTAACGATTCTTCTACGTCAGGTAAAAGCAGGGTTAATCCTGAAACCTTTAAAGACCCGCAAATTGTTGATATTATTGAAGCAGTGCGGGCGCAAGAAAAGGCAAAGTTATATAAAACCATTCAAGATAAGGAAGCAGAAATCAGAAGGCTAAAAGACGAAATGGTTAAATTGGAAAACACCCTTAAAAAAATAGAAGAGGACAATCTAACAGAAGAGGAACGGTTAAAAAAAGAGGTCAATCAGTTATCTGAAGAGCTAAAAAGACTCTCTGCCTCTATTGAAGCCGAACGGGAGGCGGCTGCAAAAGAGAAAAGAGAGGCCCAATTACAAGCTTACAAAGAACGCAGAATTAGAGAAATTCGAGAAAAAGGTGGTAATTTAATTGTTAAGCTAGTAAGAGGAAATTCGAAAGAGGAGATTGAGGAGTCTATTAAAGAAGCACAGCAAGAATATTTACGAATTTTAGAGGAAAATAAACCCGCTATTTCTGAAACAATTTATAATACTCCCCGTATTACTAATCCCCCTCTGACTCCTGGTGTTGAATTGACGGCAGATATGATTAGAAATATGAGTATTGAAGAATATGCAAAAAGTCGTGACAAAATTAAGAGGTTAATTCGAGAGGGTGGATTATCATAACTTTAATTTAGGAGGGATTTTCAATGGCAAATATGTATACATCGGCTAGGCTTAGTAATGATAATTATACGCCTTTGTCTAGTACTATTTTAGATGTTTATTCTAAGGAGCTTCTTTTCCATGCGCAACCTGTTTTACGGTTTGCTCAGTTCGCTGTGAAGAAACAGGATCTCTCGGTTACTCCTGGTTTAACTGTGAAGATGCTTACCTACAACAATCTTGAGCTTGGGAAAAAATTAGAGGAGGGGACTGAAATTGAAACACAAGCCCTCACCACTTCCCAAGTACAGATTACTGTGTACGAGTATGGTAACGCTATTGCGGTAACTGAACTCTTGCTACAGGCGTCTTTTGATGACGTAATGAACTCTGGTGCTAAACTGCTTGGTCTTGACTACGCTAAAGTAGTTGACACTGTTATTCGGGATGAGGTGCTTAAGTGTAGCCAAGTTATTTATGGTGGCGGAAAAAAGAGTGATAAGCTTTTAACTGTTAATGACGTATTTGACTCTGAGGCAATTAAGAACGCTGTTGAAGTCTTAGCTACCAATAACGCTACTAAATATAACAATGACTACTATGTGTGCTTCATTCATCCGCACCAAGCTAGGACTATCCGCGATGATTCTGAATTTATGAATGTTACTGAATACGGTAAACAATATGCTGGTGAAATTGGTCGGATTCATGACGTTATCTTTATCGAAACTACCCAGGTTAAAACTGCTCAGGTTACCCCAGATGGTGGTGACCCGTTCACTAAATACCAAGCAGTTATGTTTGGTGAAAATGCTTACGGCTTCGCGGAAGCCCTCCCGGTTGAAATGCGGGACGGCGGAATTGAAGACTTTGGTCGTATCCACAAGCTTGCTTGGTACTCTATTTTCGGTGCTGGCATCTTGATGGATGATAATATTGTACGAATCGAAACCCGGTAATTTAGAGGGGGAGGAAAACTTCTCCCCCTATCTTATTAAAAGGGGGAGTACTAATGGCTTATTTTGGTCATAATCATAACAAAGAAATTAATGAAGCGGTTAATAAAGCGTGTGATAAAGCGCTTAATAATCTTCTAGAAAATAAATTAATTGTTAAACTCATTTCGTTAAATGATCTAGAAAATAAATTAATTGTTAAACTCATTTCGTTAAATGATAAAGATAGTGATGGTCTTACTGTAGTTAATTTTAAAGATGCTGAACCCGCTAAAATAACTTTCGACGCCCAAAGCTTTGATCTTTCTGAAAAGACCGCTAGCGATTCTTTAATAATTAATACTCAAACAATCAGTTTTGACGCCGATGCCTTTGAAAACGCCTCAGCGGCTACTCCTGAAGAAGTAGCTGCATGGATTTCGGATGCTGAGCCTGAAGGTTTTTATGCTGGTGTTAAAGAGGGTAAACTATTCATTGAAAGCACGTTATCAGGAGTTGCGGCTAAGCTTACAGTTGGTGCAGGTACGCTTAATACGGCATTTGGTTTGACTAACAATGCAGTCTTTGTTGGCGTGGATGGGCTTGGTTTAAGTCAAGACCCAGCAGGAGAGTATGCGGTTTTTGTATCACCCTTTGGTAAGGAGGCAGACGATGTTCCCGTAGTTTCCGTATATAAAACTACTCCGAGTACAATTACGCTTAGTTGTGATCCCGCAGAAACAGAACTTGATGTTTACCTTTGTGTATTATTTCTTTAACTAAAACATAGCAAGAATTCTCCCATCCTCTATAGGTGGGAGATGAATTGCGTACTGCAATTTGGGGAAGGAACAGCCCTTTGAGCGTGGGGTATCTGGTAACGGTAGTTACCTTGACCACGAAGCTGCCACTTCTATAAGTGGGGGTAGTTCACTGAAGTAATTGGGGGGTTACTCCCCCCTAGAGTATCTTAGATTTAAAGGAGGAATAGCAGATGGCTAAAACTAAAGGACAAGTTACTACTACGAAAGGGCCAAAAGACTTAAAACCAATTGAAGAGACTATCGAGAATAAAGAGGCTGAAGAGGTTGTAGTTGTTGAGGAAAATACTCTAATTACCCCGATTACCGCTGAAGAGCGCGATAAATTGGTAGAGGTTTATCCACATTTTAGTGGCAGAAAATTTATTGCTGGTCGGTGGTATGAATTTGAGAAGGACAAAAAAGCATTAGTTACTGAGCATGTTAAGAAGCTTCTTCGAGATAGAAAACTCATTCAAATCTAGTTGCAATGTTTTGTGTTTTCTGTTAAAATTGGATAGGAGGGATTATTATGTTGCCTATTCTTATTAATACACTTAGACAGTATATTCAAGACATACCAACTGAAGAAACAGAAACTTTTATTGCGGATGGGGAGACTAAAATTTTTCAGTTAGCCAGCCATCCCATAATTGATAATTCTGACTATCCATTCTCCTTAATTTTTACTGAGGAGTCTCCAGAAGAAGAAGAAGAAGAAGAAGAAGAAGAAGAATTTACCGAGGAGTCACTAGAAGAGGGGTTTACCTTAATAAAAAATATAGGTAAATTAAAATTTGATAATCCTCCTGAACAAGGTATTATTTTGGAAGTTAATTATTTTACCGCGCAGCTATCAGATGAAGAATTAGAGGCTTGTTTAAACAGTGCTTTGGTTATGCATGATTCCGATTTAACTTGGGATACCTTAGAAAGTTCAGAAACTCCTTTTATTATTTGGTTGGCTGCTGCTTCAGCTTTTTATATGTTGGCTGCAAAATGGGCTACTCGAACACGAATTAAAGTGGAGACGGTTGATATACATAACCAACATATAGGCGGTTCTTATTTTAAAATGGCACAAACTATGGAGCAGCGTTATAAAGAAGCTAGTACCGGACAAATCTCTATATCTTCTTTTACACGCAGAGATGTTCGAACTGGCTTATTGGTGCCGTTACCGGAGGTGTTTTACGGAGAATGAACTACACACTAGCTAAGCAAATTGCTCAGTTTGTCAGAGAGAACGGCGGTAAAGTTGGTATTCGCCTTTATGATGTTTCTTCAACTAAAAATGATATTTACTGTGAATCTAAAAAGAAAAAATACAAGCCCCCGGTATTTGTGTATGGATTTGTTTATTTGGAACCCTCAGATGAAATGCTTACTGAAGTAGGTGCAGAGAAAGAATTAACTGATATTATAGTTAAGATTCCTAAAGAAGAGTTTAAAAGGGTTGGACTACTTACTAGAGATGATAAGCTTCTGGTAAATCAAGACGACTTGATCGAATTTAATACAACTACTTATAACATCTTTAAAATTAAACCTACGACATATCTTAATTCGCACTTAATGTACGCTATTGGAGGACAGAAAGTGAAGTGAGTGCTATGCAATTAGAATTTAAAATTTATACTTTTGGTTCAGTACAAGACTTTGCTTTGAAGCTTCAAAATGCCGCAGATATTGGACCCTTTAAAATTGAGCAAGCCATTCAAGAAGCGGCAGAAATTTATTATAATGAACTTTTTAATTTAATTGAAGTGGGGCACTCTTCTTGGCCTCCACTATCATCTGCATGGGTAGATCAAAAAATTCGCAAAGGCGGTCGTTCTGGTTTTTATCGTTTCCAAGATGAGTTTATTTCAAGTATTAAGATGGAATGGATTGATAATTCACAATCACGCAAAGCAATGTTTGTCGGAGTTCAAAGCGATACTCCCCATAGCGGTGGTATAACAGCCGGTGATTTAGCTATCGTATTAGAAGAAAAATATAATAGACCCCTCTTTGATCCCGCGTACCAAAGAGTAAAAGACGATATCAAAAAACATTTAGAAAATATCGCAGCCGAGTTAATAGAATAGGGGGCAGTATTATGATTTGGTTGAATGAAATTAATAGAAAATTAGTTACTCTCATTAGAGAGAATATTAAAGTTACTAACGAATCTGATGAGCTAGTGGCAGTTAATTGTGAGTTTGTCTTTGGCGAAGGAGAAGGTGAAGATGATAGCCCAAACTTACCCAAGATAGGTATAAGAATATATGATCTCCTTCTGGATAAAGAAAGAGTTCATATATCGAATCAACAATTTATTGAAGTATCACGAACCAACGACCAGGTGACAATGGATGAAGCTCCTGAACCATACTTGATTTTCTATGAGTTCATTGTTGTTACTGAGTATTATGAAGATATGGTAGACATCATTACACAAATACAACAATTATTTCCACCCAGAGGTACTCTTAATATTGAAGTTCCTGATTCAGGAGAACCACCGGATACGGTAGATTTATATATGGAGTGTGTACAATTCTATTTGCCGCGACTTGTTGATTCTGAAAAAACTAAATCTGAATCGAGAAGATTACGTAGGTTTAAAACTAACTTTAGATACTTAATTACCGCCAACCTGTTTAAAAACAAGTTATTGACTTATTACATAACTAAAGATGTTGGTTTAGAAATCAATAAAGAAAATTTACAAGAAGAAGAACTTCTCCAAAAATCTCTGAATAACCCTGAAAAAATAATCATTTCTTAAAGGTGGTGCGTAATTATGATTAAAATACAAAACAGAAGCCCCAAGTTTACGATCTTGTATCTCCCGACGAGATCGCTTAGATTTGGCGGCAAAGAAATTAAGACTATTACAGAAGAAGAACTTGCTTCTGATATGTTTAAAAAGAGAGAACAAGATTTTAGAGTTATCGAGGAAACTAAGAAACCCGTAACACAAAAAAGGAAAAGTAAAAAGACCTCAGACGCTGATAAACGTGCGACTGAGGCGGAATTAGAACCTATTAATTTAAATCTTAAGGAGGGGGAGTAGATGGCTAGTTATTTAACTCCTGGTGTTTACGTTAAAGAGCGTTTGGCCGATAAACCCATCCAGGGCGTAAGCACTTCTGTTGCGGGTTTTATCGGAATTGTGCCTAGAGGCATCCGTAACAAAGCAGTCATGGTATCTTCATGGCCGGATTTTATAAACAAATTTGCTTACGGCTTGTCTTCGCCATTTCTCGCAAATTCCTATTTATCATACTCTCTGTTTGGATTCTTTCTAAATGGAGGAACTAGGGCTTATGTTGTTGGAGTAGCAAGCGAATCCTTGGAAGAAGCTTCATTTACCTATAAAGATGCGGATGAAGGGGATATTTTAACAGTTTCTGCTATTGACGGCGGTACGTGGGGTAATGACTTAGCTGTTACATTAACTAAAAATGATTCCGGCGACAGATATAACTTCTCAGTATTCTACAAAGAAGAATTGATTACTACTTATAAGAATGTTTCTTTGCTATCTACCAGTTCTCGCTTTATTGAAAATATTGTTAACGGAGTGGATAAATTCATTAAGGTAGAAGTCAAAAGCGTCGAAAAAGATTTTGTTGCTAACGATCTTGGTGCGAAAAAGGCTTTAGCAGGTGGAATTGACGGAACTGCTGACTTGACTGATGATGACTTCATTAGTGCTGTAAGTGCTTTTGATTATGTGGATGATCTAAACATTTTGGTTGTGCCGGATTCCCAAAGTACTGCGGTTATTGCTCATTGCAATGCCTATGTCGAGGGTAGAGGAGACTGCATCTTTTTAATTGACGCGCCTGAAAACACAGATAAAGAAGACATTGTTACTTTCCGCAACGGCATTACTCAAACTAGCTATGGTGCTCTGTACTATCCGTGGATTAAGGTTTCTGATCCTATTGGTGTTACAGCAGACAAAACTAAATTTATTCCTGTAGCTGGACACATTGCAGGTATGATGGCACGGACGGATAGTAATAGGTCTGTTTATAAAGCTCCTGCTGGTATTATCGACGGGCGGTTATTTGGTGTACTGGATGTTAAATACCATGTAACTGACGCTGAACAAGAAACCATGAACCCGATTGGTATTAATGTGATTCGTTCCTTTAAAAATGAGGGTATTGTTACTTGGGGTGCAAGAATGTTAGATAACACCTATATTAACGTTCGGAGAGGTTTGAACTATATTAAGAAATCCTTGAAGAATAATATGCGGTGGGTTGTTTATGAACCTAATAATGAGCGCCTATGGAATAGAATTACGACAGTTATTAGGTCCTTCCTATTGTCCGAGTATAACAACAACCGAGAAGGGTTTAAAGGTAGCACTCCTGAAGAGTCTTTCTTCGTTAAATGTGACGGAGAATTGAATACTCCTGAAATTGTGCGACTCGGACAGGTAAAAATGCAGGTTGGTGTAGCTATCGCTGAACCTGGAGAGTTCGTAATCATCGAAGTCGGCCAGTGGGAAGGCGGCAGCTCCGCTCAAGAGTTATAAGGAGGTGTTAACTAATGGCTAGATCTAGAGCATACGACCCCTTACAAAGATTTAGATTTAGAGTATCCATTGCACCGGGCGACGGTCAACCAATGTATTTCGGATTTAGTCGGGTATCCGGCCTTGAAAAAGAGTATGAGGTTGCTGAATATGCTGAGGGTGGATATGAAGGCACACATAAACTCCCTGGTAAACTTCGGACTGGGGTTATTACTTGTGAGCGTGGTGTAGCAAGTCTTTCTGAATCTGCTACTAAACCTTTTGAATTAGTGGAACAGTTCCTTAACTCCGCCCGTGGTTTACGGTCTACCATTGTTATTGAGGAATTAGACTATCGTGGGATTACTCAAAGAACCCATGTCGTCGAGGAAGCGTGGGTATCTAAATTTACTGCACCTGAGTATGACGCTGCTTCTAGTGAAGTAGCTATTGAGTCTATCGAAATTCAATACGAGGACTTCAATACGGTACAGCGACTATAATGAAATTATAAACCGGGTTGGGCCTCTCAACCCGGTTTATAAAACAAAACACATATTGAAGGAGGAGCGATATTATGTCAAAAAATCAACTCAATGAAAATCAAAAGGGACTTGAAATTAAGGCTGACGAACTGGAAGTAGAAATGCTTTATGGTTACGTTGACAAAGAAGGTAATCAATTTAAAAAAGCAGTTATTAAGGAAATCAGCGGTGTGGAAGAGGAGGAATTAGGAAAGCCGGATATTAAAAATAACGTTGGTCGTAAAATTACTACTCTTTTGACTGGGTGTGTTATTAGGCTAATCGGAGAGAATGATCAGGTTTTAGAAAGGGAACAACTAGGTGAAAACAAGTGGGCCGATATTATGAGAAAACTCTTCTTAGGAGACCGTGACTACTTAGTATTAAAAATTAGAGAGTTTTCTTTTGGTGATGAAATGACAATAGATTCTATCTGTCCTAATTGTAATGATCGACTAAAAGTGGATTTTTATACTCATGAAATCGAGATTTTGCCTCTTAACACAGATCCGTTTAAAATTGAATTTGAATTACCGAAAGGTTACATGGACGCAGAAGGTAATATCCATACCCAAGGATTTATGCGTCTACCTAATGGAAAAGATCAGGAGATTATCGACCCCATTGCACGTAGAAATGAAGGTATTGCCAACACTACTTTAATTGCTAGATGTGTACAAGAATTAGACGACGTAAAAGTAAATCCTCAAGTATTTAGAAAATTAAGCAGCAAAGATAGGGAGTATTTAATCAAAACTTTAGCTGATGTAGTATTTGGTCCCAGATTTATTTTGAATGTAGACTGTGTCCAATGTGGTCATTCCTTTGAAACTGGAGTACACCCAATAAATTTTATTTAACGGGTGCCTTATTCATTGAAGAGTTGTCAAGCATCATTGATTTAGGCGAACTTTGGTACGAATTTCATAGGATTTTTTACGGATACAAATGGAGTAGAGAAGATGTTAGAAAGTTAACTAGGTCAGAACGAAAACGTTGGGTGTCTGCTATTGAAGAAGAACGAAAACAGACGGGAAGAATCTTCGGAGGAGGGGGCTAAGAGCTATGGGAGCTATTATTCATAGGAATGGAATCATAATTGAAGTTATTGATAAGGCTACAGGCCCACTTCGCTCTATTGCCTCACAGTTACTGGGTTTTGATAAAACAACTAATAAAGCAACTAAACAGATCTCTGCTGGTTTTAAAAAGGTATTTGCTGGTATTAATAAAGACTTAACCCAAGGAGCAGACCGTTTTGAAAAGCATTTTCATAACTTATTTAATGATAGATATTATGAAATGATTAGTAAAATGGAAACTTATCGAACAAACATTCGAACTCAAATCCGCCAAATGACTTCAATGATTATGGCCGGTGTTGCTATGTCTATGTCTGGTATCACTTTAAAACGCACCGGTGAAAGCATTACTAGGATGATACGTGGTTGGACTGCCGCAGCATCAGAATTCCAAAAAACAATGTCAGAGATTTCGTTTTTGGGACAGGTTACTAGTACTACTGAACTTAATGCTTTAGAAAGGCATTTAACAAAATTAGGGGTCGAGTTGCCGACTAGTAACTTAGAAACTGCCCAAGCGGCTCTTGTTGCATTAAAAACGGGTTATGATGTCGAGCAAAGTAAGGAGCTTGCTCGACACGTATCCCTTCTTTCATTCTTTTCTAATGGTGCATTAGACGCGGCGGAATCAATGAAACTTTTAGATTCTATGATTAAACAAACCCATGAAGATTCGGGAAGATTGCTTGATATTTTAATTAGAACCATGACTGTTGGTCCTCTTGACATCGGTGAAATTGCTCGTGCTTGGCGAAGCTCTAGTGGCGCATACGCCAATCTTGGACCAAATATAGACTTACCTACGTTTATGGCTTTAATGACAGCCGCACGAACAGGACTAAATCCTAGACGTGCTGGATTTCTTCTATCGCAATTTAGCGGTTCTTTGCTTAACCTGTTTGATGCTAAGGGAGAGCGGGAGGAGATTTTTAAACAACTAGGTTTAACAAGACAGTTTTTAGAAGAATCTGATCCGCTAACCATTTTAGATACTATAAGTAAAAGATCTCAAAAATTATGGGGCGATACTTTAACTAGAATGTCTAAATTACAGACTCTATTTAACCGCGCCTCTATGTCTCTTATTGTTCAATATGAGAATTTTGAAAAACAACAAGGAAAAACATTACTACAAATAAGAGACGCAATTAAAGATGCCGAAGGATATACTGAAAAGTATCTTGAACGATTAATGAACACTTATTGGGGCGTTCAAGAAGTAATGGAAGGAACTAGAGAAACATTCAGAATGACTATGGGCAAATTGATTGCCCCTGCTGTAATTCCTGCAATGAAGAGTTTTCAAGGATTATTGGCGGTTATTACCAAAATCATTGATAATTACCCTGCTTTAGGAAAGACACTAGGGATTGGCGCAGGACTTACTGGTTTACTCTTTAGTGTGGGCGGAGCCGCTATGGTTGCTGGCGGTCAATTAGTATCCTTGTATGGTTCACTACAAAACATTGCACTACAATTGGCTTTTACAAGCGCCAAATCTTTCCGAGATTTTATGCACTTAGTAAAATCAGGGTCACTTTCTGTTAAGAGCGTTTTAGTTGCTAATTTCCTTAAACCTTTGGGTAGAATTAGCCTCAGTTTATTGAAAATACTTGGATTAATAGGATTAGTGGGTCTTGCCTGGGTAGCCGATTTTATGGGAATCAGATCAGGAGTAACCAACACCTTTAGACAGATTGGTAATGCTGCTGATAGAGCAAGAGAGCAAATTGAAGCCTTTAAAGCCGGTAAAGTGAGCGGTTCCGAACTAAAAGACCGTACAACCAATCTTTTAAATGGAAGCTTATGGGATAATCTTACAGGTAAAATAATTAAATTTAAAACCATATTTGAGGGTTTAAGTTATAGTTTAAGGCGCTATAAAGAAACCGGAAAATACGTAATCTCTAAAGAATTAATGTCCCTATTAACTGGTACTGACGTTGGGTCACTTGGTACGACTGTTAGTGCTCGTAGAAACTACTTATTAGAAGATTTTACTCAAATACTTAATATCATTACTAGGATAAAAACCTTCTTTGACGGATTTATTGAGGGTACTAAGTTTATTGGAAGAATTTTAAATATGACTATAATTACGCCCTTAAAAAAAATAACTGAACTAATTATGAAACTTGCTGACGGTTTGGGTGTTCCTGGGGCTTTTTTAGATACCTCTAAGATATGGAATGTAATCGGTAGAGTTGTTGGTAGTATTGCAGCAACAGCAGCAACAATTAGAGTAGGCCGGTTGGCTATGGGAATTCCAAACGCACTTTACAACTGGACTTTTGGTAAACCTATGGGAGGAGGCGTTGGTCTAGGAGCACTTAAAATGGGTGGTTTTCTTGGTAAAATGGGTAGTTTCCTTGCTGGGCCGTGGGGAATGTTAGCCATTATGTTATTAGGAACTTTATCCCAAGGTGAAGGAACTATACTTGAAAATATAAAAAATAATTTAGGAAAAGTATTAAACTACGTTAAAACAAAAGGTCCAGAAATCGTACAGAGTATTATATCAGGTTTAATTACTCATGGACCAGCAATTGCTAAAACGCTGGTTGAGATTATAATTGAAGCCTTTAAAGCTTTGCCTAAAGCCATCTGGAATATGATTGTGCCAACAGACCCAAAGGTTCTCGAAGAACGATACCGTAAAAAAGCAGATCCCAAGAATAGTAGTACTTTTAGTTTGGTGGTACGTACAATAATGGGCGAGCCTCTTGCAGGGCAGTATTCACCAGAACCAAAAAATATTTGGGAAAGGATTTTTGGTGTTAGTGCGGTAGAGTTGTGGAATAGGATGGCATCTCGTTTTGGAAAACATGCTCGTGGTGGATTTATTAATTCACACATTCTTACTCACGCGGGAGAAGACGGACCAGAGGTTATTATTCCACTAGGACATAAATATCGTAATCGCGCTGTTGAGCTTTATCAAGAAACGGGAAAACAACTAGGACTATCAGGTAACGAAAGCAGTAATGCAGGCATGGGATCGTTTATAGTTACTTTTGAAGAGAACTCAATCCAAATTAATATGCCCTCTGTAGATCCGTCAACCATTAGAGTAGCAGCGGAAGAATTATTCCGGCAATTTATTAAAAAGATTGAAGTTGAAAGTATGAGAAATTACTTACGTACAAAACCTTTAAAGGGGTGACATAAATGCCGTTAAAACCAGTAAAAGCAGTCATAATGGATATGATAACACAAGAATCAAAAGAATTTCAATTTAATCCAACCCCAATTAATGAAGAAATTTCAGTATTTTATAGTGAAATAACTTCTCCAGGTTTAGCACACCCTTTGTTTCAGTATGTCAGAGGAGAAGCAGATATTATTACATTTACTATCCAGCTTGATGACCTTGGAATGTATTCAGGATATACCGAAGAATTTTTAACATTCATGGAGAGGTTTAAACCAGAACAGACGGGTAGGTTTAAACCTCCCCCACCTGTTATAATTGCTTATGGAACTCTTTATCGAAAAGGATTAATTACTAGTATGCGTCTTAAAAGGGATCGTTTTGATCCAACGTCTCTTAGTACGATTAGAGCTACCTTGGATATTTCTATTAAATCATTGCCCGATATTTAAGGGAGGGAATAAAATGGCAGTACATTTAGGTTCACGATATGCACAATCATCTATTATTCCTCATGTAGATAAGGATAAAGGTCTGGTACCTTTGCTCAGCCGAAGAACTAAATTTATTCCGCCTAGTGACGCTCAATATATAACTCATGAAGTTGTAAATGGTGACACTCTTGACTTTTTGGCTTATAAATATTTATATAATCCTAATTATTGGTGGGTTATTCTTGATTGTAATAGCCAATTCTTTTCGCCGTGGGAAATTAAACCAGGAACAATCCTTAGAATTCCCACCCCCAAAACACTAAGGAGTGGTTTAAATGCCGTATAATCCCCCACATCAACATGGGCTGCTTACACCGTACTTTGAGATTTACATAAACGGAAAAGAAGTTGAAGATAAATTATATGATTTGGTACAAGAAATAACGTATGAAGATCACGAAAGTGGTTCGGATTTGGTATACATCCACCTTGCTGATCCCAGTTTTTACTTTATTGACAATCCTCTTATTGTTAAGGGGGCCAAGATAAAGATTCGCGGCGGGTGGGTAAATGACGTAGTAGATTGGTTAGATGGATATATTTCTCTTATTGACGTAGAGTTTCCTGAAGATGGAGTCCCATTAATAATCATAACTTGTATGGATGAGTCCTTCGCGTTAGATAAATTTGATAAAAAGGCAACTTACACTGAGATGACTTTCGATCAATTAGTTAGTACAGTAATTCAAAATGGAGGCTATAAATTAGAAATAGATCCTAATGCCCCCAAACTTGAAAAGGTTTATGAGGAATTATCACAAGCTAACGAAAGCGACTTAAAATTCTTACTGAGAATTGCTGAAGAAAATAAAATTGGGCTAAAAATTAAGAACGGTAAAATTACTTGGTGGCACTTATTTGAAGAACCGGTAGTACAGACTGATTTACATTGGCGGGAATATCCATATAATTTAAAACGAGCAAGCTTTAGGTATGTTTTGGCTGATGAAGAGACTAATGTTGAAGTAGAAAATGTTGATATTGACACTAAAGAGGATCAGAAAGGAGTTGCGAGTCCTGAAACTCCAATTGCCGAATATTATAAGGACGACACAGATACTTGGCGGTTGAGGTGATAGTATGGCAGCAATACAAGAGTATGAACATAGGGGATCGTACTGGGAGGGTATTGAAGCCCCTTCTATTTCTGAACCAGAACAACCCCCACAACCATCGGCCCAACAAAGCGCGGTACAGAGTGAGGCTGATCAAATTGCAAAAGAAGCCAGCTATGTTTTAGAAGGCACACTTGATATAACAGCGCCTAATCCCCATCTTAAATCACGGCTAGGGGTAAAGCTTTTAGGGTTGGGTAAAAATTTTTCTGGAATATATAACGTAACTACTGTAGTTCACCATATTACATCTACAATGTATGCACAAAAGGTTGAAGTAAAACGAAACAACCTAAAATATGCGCCTGAACCTTCTGATGATGTTCAACCTAGTGTAGAACATACTCCTCCGCCGGTGGTTGATATAAGTAAACCTATCTATCATACTGTTGTTGCAGGAGATAGTTTATGGTCGATTGCAGAAAAATATTACGGGGATGGACGGAGATTTACCCTTATTGCAACTGCTAATGGGATTAGTTCAACTGCGGATTTAGTTGTAGGGCAAAGACTATTAATCCCGATACGTTTCCGTGGGCATGGCGCTACTGGGTCATGGTAATGTAAAGGAGGATTACTATGCTAAGTAGAACAGGACTTCCTTTAGTAAATCAATTAGGTAGCGGTATTAAAAGATATTGGGGAAAATACCGGGGCATAGTAACCAATGTTGAAGACCCCGAATATAAAGGAAGAATAAAAGCAAGAATACCCCGCGTTTTAGGAGAACATGATTGTAATTGGGCTTTACCTTGTGCACCCTTTGCAGGAGATTTATATGGAATACAGTTTCTGCCAGAGCCTGGAGATGGGGTTTGGATTGAATTCGAGGAGGGTGACCCAAATAAACCGCTGTGGGTAGGATTTTGGTGGAAGCCTGAAAATCTGCCTGTAGGAGGTTATGACGATTATACTCATCAACGACGGTTTGTTTGGGTTCCTGGAGATTTATATATAGAATTTAATTCTTCTTCAGAAACGCCCCGGGGAGATTCAGCTAAAGCGCCTTACATTAGGATTAGACATGCTTCGGGTACAGAAATTGTATCAGAAGCTAATGGTAATCTCTCTTTAAGAGCTAAGGGTGGCCCAGATGCAGAAGAACACCTTATCCATTTAGATGTAGAAAATAAAAAGATAAATATTTTATCCGCCGGAGAAAACCAGATCTTAATTGATGATAATGCACCTTTAATTAAGGTGGTATCTAAAGATAAAGTTGTTGTGGAAGCTGAAGGGGATGCCACCGTTTCAGCGGGCGGAAATGTGGGTGTTGAGGCTGGAGGAAGCGTTACTGTAAGTGCAGGAGGCTCTGCAACAATTAGTGCGTCTTCGGCAAGTATAGACGCTGGATCGGTAAGTATTGCCGGAGGCGGTCAGCCAATAGCTAGGGTGGGTGATTTAGTAGAAGTTGCCTGCCCTACACACGGGTCTCACGTAGGAACAATAACACAAGGTTCTAGTAAAGCAACCTGTGGTTAAATAGAGGAGGTAGATATTATGTATGATCCTTGGAAACAGTTAACAGTAGGAGAGTTAATTCTCAGTTTAGATACTAGTAATCCTAATTCTATGCTTTCGAAAGCTAAGAAACACGCCGAAGATACCTACAACGATTTTAGTAAGAAGGTTAATGATTTAAACATTTTAACAGCAGCTGTTAATCAGCTTAAAGTAATTGCAGAACAAGCTAAAGATGCGACAATAAATGTTGCTGATTCTATTAGTCAAACCGGATTCCATTGTACTGTAATTAAAGATGTTGTTGGAAAGGTAAATTTCATCCAGGAAATTGAAAACTCCTTACTAGACCCAGACGCTCCGCAAATTAACCCCTCTACTTGGGTAGGGTGTGTTATGTTATATGTTACTGGAACATCACTAGAGGAAATCAGCGGCAAAATTGAGGACTTGAAGAAAATTTTACAGGGGCTGTAACCAAGGCGGTGATTAAATGGAGATTCGTAGAGGTATCTCGTTTCCTTTTCGCTTTAATAGCAGAGGGGGAGTAGCGATTAGTGAATCTAATTATTATGATGATGCACACACAAAAGAATCAATTATGCAGATCCTTTTAACCTCTATTCATTCTCGTGAAATGAACCCCGAATTTGGTTCCGCCATTAAAAACACTATCTTTCAAGGAAATAATCCCTCATATGATACTATTGCTATCAACTATATAAAAGAAGCATTGGCAAGGTGGGAACCAGAAATAATTGTTAAAGATGTACAGATTATTAGAGAAAAATCCACGGTTACCATCCAGGTAACATATACAAACAGGCGCACGTATAAAACTACATCTATTTCAATTCCGGTAGGAGGTGAAAATAATGAATAAATACTTAGCTAAAGACTATGAAGGATTTAGAGCTGAACTTATTAGCCTTATTCCTAAAAAGATCCCTGAATGGACTGATCTTTCGCCTTCAGACTTTGGAATTGTGTTGCTTGAAATGTTGGCTTATGGTTTGGATATTATTTCATATTATCAGGATAGAATTTGGGAAGAGTCTTACCTTTCTACTGCCGAACAACGTAAATCCGTAATTGATCTTTGTAAACTCATTGGTTATGAATTAAAAGAGGCTACTCCTGCATCTACTTATGTGGTTTTTGAGATTACACCTGATCCAAATAAGGCAATGGTTATCCCTAGAGGTTTTCCTGTTTCTACTCGGCCTACCGGTAGAGAGGAGCCTATTATATTTGAATTGGACGATGATTTAATCATTCCGGCGGGTAACAATGGCTTAGAAATGGAGAATGGTGAATATATTTATAAAGTAAAGGTAACCCAAGGGATAACTGTTCATAATGAGATTGTTGGTTCGAGCACGGGACAACCTTATCAAGTATTTAAACTAAGGCACCAAAATATTATTATACCTTCTCTGAACGTATACGTGGATGAAGGAAGTGGATTTATACGATGGACAGATGTAACTAATAGATTAGTACAAATTACGGAGGATGGAAGAAGATATTGGCACGAAAAAGATTCTGATGGCTATACATTTATCCGCTTCGGAGCAGGTTTAAAAGGTCAAATACCTCCTGAAGGTATTAATAACATTCAAGCTACTTACAGGGTAGGGGGTGGAGCACATACTAATGTTGGGAGCAATATGATTACTCGTATAGTATCACCCTTATCTCGAATGAAGCGTGTGTTTAATCCAGAACCCGCCAAAGGCGGGAGTGATAGTGAGTCTATTGAATCGGCAAAGAGAAATGCTCCATTGTATTTAAAAACAGGAGATCGTGCTGTAACTAAATCTGACTATGAAACTTTGGCAAGAAAAGTACCAGGAGTAATTGACGCTTATGCAGAGGGCGACGCTTCTAATAGATTTCTCGTTCATGTGTACGCACTTATCGAACCTAATATGATAGTAGAAGAGGTTTTGCAGAATATAAAACTGGCGCTGGATGATATTAAAATTATTAATACTCAAATTGAAACCCATAAAGCGCCGGAACAAAAAGCCTTACTATCTATGGATGTCAGAATTGGAGACTTATATAGTAGGAATTTAACTAGAGCAACCGTTAATGAACTTATTACTAGTACTTTTAGTACTATAAATAGGCAAATTGGTAAGGGTATAAGTCTTTTTGAACTATATCCGCTGGTTTCTCAAGTAGAGGGGATTATGAACTTTGTAATTAATAGATGTACAACTAAACCTTTCCCTATGTCAATTATTGTTTCGGGCAATCCTTCTTGGTCAGAAATAGAAGTAAAACCTGCAAATAATCTTCGCGGAACTTGGAAGGTACTTATGATCAGCTCCAATGAATTTGAAGTATATTTCAGTACTACAGGGGAATTTACTGGAGAAGAAATATTTAAGGGAAATGGAGAGTTTGATACTCCATTTACTTCTGACAACGGAGAGATAACCTTTACAATTAGTGCAGGAGATGTTCCTATGGTAGAAAACGATTACTGGTTATTTAAAACACAACCATATAAAGATGATATTGTTATAGAGCCAAACGAGTGTTTGGTATTGGATGCTTTAGAGATTAACGTGGAAGGCGGGAATGAATAATGCTACAAATAACTCAAATACGGGGAGAACCTCTATTTTTAGGACATTCGAATAAACTTACTTGGAAAAACCCTATAGACCCTAACTTTAAAGAGACTGTTGTAATACGTTATCACGGTCATTTCAGTCTTGATCCGGCCTCCCCATTTGGCTTAGAAATTTACCGTGGAACAGCTACAGAAATCTATGACTACCATAGAGAAAATCCTGCGGTACTACGTTTTTCTGATCTTCCTGACTATGACTCTTTGCCCGATCCAGAAAAAGAAAAGTGGTTAGAGGGAGAACAAACCTACTATTATACGTTTTACGCGGTAGATAAAGAAAATCAATACCATGCAACGGCTTTAAGTACTTGTGCTGTTACTACGACAAAAAGGTATTATATTGGACAATGGCTTTATAATTTACTGCCGGAGGTTTACAGAAAATATGATGAACAGACCTTGGCGTTAAAGAGATTTTTTGATATAATAGGGATAGAATTGGACTTTATTTACTCATTAATTAATGTTTCCCAAGGAAAATATAACACCTTACAAGCTAATCCTGATTTACTATCATTTATAGCTAAAACTCTTGGTTGGGACATAGATTCTACGCTTCCAATTAATATTCAGCGCATGGTTTTAGCAAACGCTGTTAGACTTTATAAATATATTGGGACTAAAAAAGGAATATCTTCTGTAGTTCGTTATTATTCTGGCTTTCCTGAAACTTCTTATATTTATGAGACGTATCAGAAAATCTTAAAAACCTTGTATTTTGGAGTAACGGATGACGACCCTATTACAAACATCGAAAGTAAAACACCTAATTTTGACGATTTTGATAAAGATTCATTATATTTTACTTGGGACTTCAGACCTGATGCATCAATTTCTTCGGACACCTTCTTTATTGAAATTGCACCAACTTATCCAATTTCAGAAGAAGAAAAGCAGCTCATAATTACGAGGGTATCTAGGATAGTGGATACTTTTAAACCGATTAATTCTAGATATGAGATTAGGGTGTTATAAGGGGGGAAAGTAAATGGCAAACATAAGCCGAAACTCATTTCAACCCTCACAAAACTATGATAAGGTAATTATTCAACAGGGAGTACCGATTACTGATTACGATTTAAATGAGATGCAGGATATTATACGCTACAGTCGTAGAAAGCTTGTTATAGAAATTTTTGGAAATTGCTTTATTGAAGACGGGTGGAAAATCGTAGGAATTAATGAAGTTAATAACTTCCAAATTAAAGCCGGTGCTTGTTATAGAGAAGGTTATCGTATTGCTTTACCGGCTGATACTACTGCTACCGATTATGGACTCACTTTAACCACGCCGACAGAAGATAGAACTGATGTAGTATATATAGATTTTTATGAGGTTGAGATTGATTCTGCGGCTGATCCCGCTATTATTCATCCAAAATTAGCTGATGCGGGTATTGAACCTTCTCGAAGAATTAAAATAAAGGTAGATCTAAGAATTGCAGAAGGAGGGTCTCTTCCTGTAGATGGCAGCGGACATTACTATATCCACCTAGCCGATATTAACAGGGTAGGCGGAAATGCGCTTATAACTCCCGATATGGTAGTTGATAGAAGGGTATCTACAGAAAGCTTTATTGGTCATACTAGTAACAAAAACAATCCTCATAAGGTAACTGTAACCCAAATTGGCGCAGTAGCTTTAGACGGTTCTAGTCAAATGACAGGAAAACTTAAAACCCCTGGAATTGAAATGAACGGTACCCAAATCGTTTACAATTCTTCTGAGAACTGTATTGATTTCATCTTTAATTAAGGAGGGAAGAAAATGATTGGAGCTAAAATTACTAGAAACGGCGATATTTATGTACCAAGATTTGAAGAAGGATTTTCTTCCCTATTGGATGAGGGCGTTGTGGGTGAATTCCATACTACTTTAGACCTTCTTAATGTAAATTCAAAAGAACGTATAGCCCCGCTTAGTGGTCATGTCGCTACTTTGATACCAGGCGGGGGTGTGGCGGTAACAGTGGGAACAACGAATCTAGTATCTGATCCTGAAAATTGGATACCTAATACTAATGAACACCAAGATACTATAAGTACAGGTGAGAAATTTTTAGGTTGTGCGGTAGCTAAAACTATTAAGAAAACAGACAGTACTCCTCCCAGTACGCTTATCTATTTAAGTAGTATAGCTCCTGGTGAAACTTATACTGCTAGTATTTATGTAAAACATTTGCCTGATATAAGAGAAAATGCTCGATTAATTTTTTATAAAGAATCAATGTTAGCTTCTGCACGTGCTAAAGGAACAGGAGATTGGGAAAGATTGGAGGTAACATACACTAACAATACAGGTTCTACTTTGGAGGGCGTTTATGTTTATTATTATCCCGCCAGAAATCAAGGATCAATAACATTTACAGCGGCTCCGCAAGTTGAAAAATTAGGTTTTGCTACACCGGTTACTAAGGGAACGCGGCCACGAGGAATACTATCGTATCCTGTTATTAATAGTGGAACCGAAATGGCTGTGATCATAAAAACATCGAAACCTGAATTATTACAGCCGACAGGCTCTCATCATCTTTTAGCACTGTTTAGCGATGTAAGCGCTCCTTATCCTGATACTTTTGTATTATTTGCAGAGAATGGGGTTAATGAATTACGGTTTAGAACACGAGATAGCGAGGGACTAAGTCAAAACGATGTTATTATAACAAACTGCTGGGATGACAAGGAACACATGGTTGTAGCCTATATGAATCACAGTCCCGCTTCGGGAAGGCATAAAAAAGAACTCTATTTTGACGGAGAACTGGTCGGATATAGTGATCCTAGCGGTATGCCTGATTTATCGAAGGCGGTAGATACTAGGCTAGGGCATTGGGATGGCACAGCATTTTGGGGATCTCCAATTAGCTTATTTAGTATTATAGACACATGTACTCCTGAATTTATTTATAATATTAGTAAATCTAAAGCGCGGCTTTCTCCCAAGGGATTTTTTATCCCCGGCGGAATGGAAGAAAAACATACAATATCTTTTGATAAGGCTGGATATTTTGCTTCGTTTAGTAATGATTTATTAATTAGAAATAAAATTCACCCCACTGATAGTATTAAACCTAATGGTTTGGATGGAGCTACAAAAACAGATTACGGTCTTATCTACAATCCCGACGGCTCCCTTTGCGCTACTCTGCTCCCCGAAGGCGGGGTGGCGGTGACGGA
>ERZ795046.1276-NODE-1276-length-26251-cov-17.051954_pt1 | contig 26251 bp, 19 predicted proteins | sample MGYA00375130_ERZ795046 | MGnify/ENA primary metagenome ERZ795046 (study PRJEB30175, sample SAMN05720202) | activated sludge metagenome | isolation source: anaerobic digester from wastewater treatment plant | place: Japan | collected 2015-05-15 ...
ATGAATTCTACAATACAAAATTTATTTTTGTTTCCATATAATTTATTTGAAGTAAAAAGTGATCATTGGTTATTTGAAAAATCAATATTTGTATATACATTAGAATTTGTAAAATTTTTAAGTTTTGAAATAGAGAATGTAGACATAGGTAATTTTAAAATAGGGTTTCCAAGGGCAATAAATTTTAATGATATAAGATTAACAGCGTATTTTGATTATGATACATTTGTAAATTATTTATTAAGATATTTTAATAGTGGAAGTTTTTTTGATTATGATTATTTATATGATGCATTTAGATTTATGGATAATGAGGATGTAGTTTTAGAAGAAACAGATCAAAAAATAAAAGATGAAGATTATAGGACGGAATATAGTTTAGGTTCAAATTTAGAAATATCATTTAAAATATTAAATGGAAGAATACAAATTCCTGATAATTTTGAATTAAAAATAGAAGAAAAGCAGGAGTTGAAAAAAAAGAAGGAAAAAATATATGATAAAATAGTAAATAAAATAAAAAGTAAATATTCAGAAGAAAGGATAAGGTCAAAGGGTCGAGAGTTAATAAGTGGATATTTAGACGAGTTTATAATGAAAAGTTATGATAAATTAAGACAGAAACGAGATAATACAATAAATAAGTTAGCAGAATCGATGTTAAAATCAGATAATAGGATAAATCAGGAATTAAAAAAAATAGTGAAATCGGAATTAAATTCATTAAGTTCAGAAATAGAATCAGAGATAATAGATGAAATAGATAAATACAAAGAAAAATTATTAGATAGTATATATAAAAATAACACTGAGTATGATATAGGTAAAGATGTATATAAAAAAAGTGAGTATAGAGAAAATGTAAGTGTGATATATAAATATGAACCATTTAAGATAGTATATGATGATGTATTATTTTTTCCAGATGTAAAAGAAATGAAGATGTCACAGGAATTAACAAATGATTTATTTAAGGTTGATATAATAGCAATAATAAAGAGTTATCCAAAGATGCAATTTACACAAATAGATAAAAGTGGTAAAGAAAATAAAATGAAGGGAGGAGTTGAGGTATGAATATAAAGATAAATGTAAATGAATTACCGTCACAGAAAATAGGGACATATAATTACAATCAGGATTATATTGAGGTGAGACCATTACTTGGAAAAGATTTTATAACATTAAAAGATGTATTTATGAATAGGTTATTTTCGTCTATGGATTTTTCGAAATTAAATATGGAAAATATGGATATGAATAAAGAAATATTTTCAAATATAAATTTATCAAGAGATTTTTTAGGAATGATTGTAAAGTTTATATATGATATAGTAAAGGATTTAATAATGAATTATCCGCATAAGGAAGAAATACAATTTTTTGATTATTGTTACATATTATATAAGGTAATATTTTATTCCAGAAGAAAGGAGTATGAATTTGAGACATCAAATGGAGAGGTAAGAAAGATAAAAGTGGATCATAATGAATTAACATATGTAATAAATAAATATGATAAAAATGAATTTATATTTAGATTTAGTTCAGATGAAGAGTATAATTATATATTGTCAGTAGTAGAAGGAATGAATCCACAACCAATAATAAAAAAGGAATTTTTATTACAGCCATTTAGTTTTCCAAATTATTTAAATATAAGTAAGGATTATAGTGAAATATTACCATTTGGGAAAAATAACAAAATAATTTTTGATAATTTATATTTTGAATCAGTGGAACAGATAATAAGCATATTTAATAAGTATCAAAGTTTAATTAGTTTTGGAATAAATAAAAATGGGGTGTTTCTTTTTTGCCCCCTTATTATTTCAATGTTTTCTGACATGTTTTTTGGAAAGTTATATTAAATGTATGTATTATTTGTATGAAAAGGGATACAATGAGTTAATAGTGACACCATTAAATATAATAGAAGAGATGTATGGATTTTCTATATATTATAAGTATATGAATATGGTAGATTATTTAAGAATAGGATTAGAAATATTTAAAAAGATAAAGGGATAATAATATGGCTGATGAGAATAAAAATGAAGAAAAAGTAAAAGTAGAAGAAAATAAAAAAGAAGAAACTGCAAAATCTGAAAAACCAACAAGTGGGTTAGATTCTGATAGTATAAGATTAAAACAGATATATGTATTTTCAGATATATTACTTATGATGCAGGATCATTTAAAGTTTTATAAAAAGATGATTAGTGAACATGCTGATGAAAAAGAATCAAAAAAAATCTTTATGGAGTATTTAAAAAAAGAAAAGGAAATAATGACATCAATAAATGAGTCATTAAAAAGGATGAATGAAATTACAAAAATGATGGGTAAAAGTAGTCCAGAAGTTCAAATGATAGAAGAAATGACAAAAATGTTTCAAAAATATTTTAGTATATTTGAGAAGAAAAATATTTTTGAAAAGACAATAAAAGACATTTTGGGAGATGTTGTAGAGAAAGTAGCACCAGATATAAAAAAGTCTTTAGGTATATTTTCATCATTGTTTTCGGATAAAGAAAATAATATTTTTAGTAAACTTAGTGAAAAATTAACAAAAATATTAAATTTAACTGTTATGGATGTATTAAAAAAAGTATCAAAAGGATTAAAAATAGATGTAATATTGAATAGTATAACAGATTTTATAGGAAAACATCCAAAATTAGTATCGATGATAAAAATATTTCATGGTTCATTTCTTTTTCTTCGTGGGGTGATAAAATTAGGTGTTGAATTTACAAAAAGAATAATAGGGACTGTAGTTAATTTTGTAAAGAATATAGTTTCATTTGCAAAAAATTTTATATCTGGGTTTATTGGATTTATTTATAATATATTGAAAAAGATATATAGTGTATTAGAAAATTTATTTAAAAATATCGTAACGGGAAAATATTTAATTTCGATATTTAAGTATTTTTATTTCCAATCAATGTATATAAAAGAAATAATAAAATCATTATTTAAATTTATAGGGGAAACTATATTTCCATTAATTTTAAAATTGATAAATGCAATAATGCCATTATTGAGGGCAATATTTACTGAAATGGGAGAATTATTTTCAAATGTATTTTTTTATAAATTAAAAGTATTTTTAAATAAAATTTGGATATTAGAATGGTTTATAGGAGATAAGAGTTTAGTATATGAAGGAATAAAAAAACATGGTATTTTAGAAAAAGAGGAATTTAAGGATGAATTTCAATTTTTTGAAGACTTACCTGAATTTATGAAAAATGTATCACCAGAAGATGTATTAAAATTATCTTCAAAAGATAAAGATTATATAAAAGATTATTTGGAATATATTAAAGAGTATACAGAAAAACAAGTATCTAATTATGAAGCAGAACCTAAATGGGTTAAAGCATTTAACCCTCAGCATGTATCTTATATGGAATCTACGGTAAAACCAGTATTAGAAGAAATAAGAAATTATTTAGAATGTTTAGTAAATAGACAAACAGTAATGGAGAGTCAAAGATAATAAGATGGAAACAAAAACTTTTGAAGTAAAGTCAGAATTATGGAATAAGATATATAATAGTAGAGATGAAAATACAAGTGGGAAATCGTCGAAGATTTATTTTTTTAGATTTTCAAGGAATTTAATTTCAGATTTTTCGTCTTTTAGGGGATATATATATATAAAATTTAATGATTATTCATTAAGTGGAATAAATTTATATAATGTATTTAAAGAGGATAAAATATTTAGTAAATATCAGAAAGAAATATTTAAAGAATTTTCAGAATCATTATGGGAAGAATTTAAAGCAAAATATTTTAAAATTGTAAATAAATCTAAAAAATTTAAATCTGAAAAATTTAAATATGAAAATTTTATAATATCATATCCATTTAGAAAAAGAAGTGATTTAAAAGTAGATTTACAATATTCACCAATAAGTAACTTACCATATGTAAGTGAATTAAAAGAGGGATTAAATTCATTTATAAACTTATTATATTCATTTTATGTAGGGCATGAGGATTTAAAAAATGCGACAGTTGGTTTTTTTAACGTATTTCCAAAATTATTTAAACAAATATTTAAATCTACATCAGCAATGATACCTTCACAATATAAAGATTTAAGGGAAAAAGTAGCAGAAATAGGAAATGTTGGATTTAATAATTTTGGTAATATAGGTGATTCGTTAGGAAAATATTTAGATGAATTAAAAAATAAGAGTAAATCTGTGATAGAAAGTATAGGGGAATTTAAAACATTTACCAGATTACGATTGACATCATCATTTCATATAAATTTTGAAATACAATTTAATATAGATTTATTGAGTGAGAATCCATTTGATTATTTCTTTTTAAGATACATATTAGGATTCTGTATGTTTCCGAAACATACAAGTATAAATTTTTCATCAATATTTGGAAATGAATTAAGAAATTTACGGGCATTTAGTTCATTTAATGATCCGTCACAAAAATATAAAATAACGACATTTATACCAATATTTTTATTTTTAGATGATGTGGTAATGACATCAATAAATTTTAAACCATCAGATCAAACTGTAGTTCGGAATATAAACATAGGTAAAAAATTATATGAGGTTGTATTACCAATGAATGTGGAAGTAAGTATTGGATTTTCAACGAGGTATGCATGTGATGTAATAGATATGATAAAAATGTTTTCAACTCATTTAGCGAGATTAAAATTAGAGAGGGAGGAGTGGAAATAAATGAGATTAAATTTGTATAATGAAAATGAATTTGATTATTTTAATTTTTTAAATATATTTAATGAATATGAAATAAAAGAATATAAATGCGTGGACGGGGAGAATTTTAGATTTGATTTAATTTATTATCATTATAAAAATGATTCAGACTATACATTTTATGATATAATGTATAATAATAAATATTTACATTTTATAGTAAATGATATATTAAAAGAAAAAGAATTTGAAAGAAGAAAATATTTTGTTGGATTATGATATTAGTATCTGTTCCTTATTATAATAATATAAAAGATATAGAAGAAGATATAAAGAAAATAAATATAACATTAACTTATGATAAAAGTAGTAATCAATTGAAATATGAATATAATTTGGAAAAAGCAAAATTGATATTTTTTCATTTATCAGATGTTATATTTAGTAATATAAACATATTAAGTTCAATATTTAGCTCACGGGGTAGGTTAGAGTTTATAGTATCTGAATTACCTGTTGCATTTTTGAATGTGAATTGTGAATTTGTATGGTTAAATGATTTTGATTTTTTATTACCTCAGGAAATAGGAAAGGTAGATATATCAGGATATAATATGAAAGAAGACAATTTATTAAAAGGTATGAAGGAATATATAAAATCAATAAATAAGGAAAAGAACTATATAAAAGATGATGAAGAAATAGAATTTTATTTATTTAATTCTTGTTTATATTTAAGAGATGGAGTTATAAAGAATTTTTTTGGATATAATAATTCATTTCCATATAGTAGGGTAGAAGAGATGAATTTATTAAATTATAAAAATTACAAATTTTATTTTTTAGGATATTCATGTAATTACAAAATAGTATCAAATAAGGAATACTTTGATGAAGCTGTAGAGTGTTTAAGTTTTGATAAGGAAAGTGAAAAGATAGTAAAAAATTTTTCAGATTTATATTTAAATAGGTTAAATGCAATATATCTAAGAAATTTTAAATACTATGAAAATTTTAATGATATGTTTTATTTGGATAATTATGTTAGAAAATATTTTGATACAAGTATGGTGAATGATGTATTCTTTTTATTTTATGATTATTTTTTAAATAAGACAAAATTATATAGTTTAACATTGTGTTATGATTATTTTAACATTTTATATAATGAAAAAATAAATAAAAAAGAAAAAAAGATAGAAAAAATAGCAACAATATTATATTTATATAATAAAAAAATACAAGAAGGTGGATTAATGGAGAATCCAATAATGATGGAGTTTGAATTATCTAATTGTGAATTTGAGGAATATAAAGATAAAAAAGTAGATTCTGAATTGAGATATATAGGAAAATTTTTTCAAGGATTTAGATATTTTTTAACGAATGTAAGTTTTATAGAGGGAAAATATCAAATATTATCAAATTCAAATCCAAATTATTTTGAGTATAAAGATACAAAGTTAAAATGCGGGGGAATTCCATTTACAAATACATATCCATTTAATTTAAATACTGGTTCAATGGCGTTAAAAGATGACGAAAGTGAGGATAGGGTAATACAAATAGTTCCAGAAGAAAATAAAACGAAAGAAACTAATAATAAAAGATATAATGATTATGCATATGTTTATAAGAATAATGGAGATAAGTTTAAATATATAATGACATTATTAAATACATATACACTATCATTTTCAGTTCCATATTCAAATAAGCATAAATATTTTTTATTTTCATTAATATATTTAGATATAATAGATTCAGTTGGTTTAAGTGGATTTTATTTTGTATATGAGTATCAGATACAGAAATACAGAGGTTCATTTATAATAAGATATAATGTATTTAGGGTGAAATAAATGATAAAAACAGATGAAGAATTTTTTGGATATGTAGATTCATATTGTTCAAAAGAAGATATAAAGAAATTATATAGTGAAATGAAATTGGGGGATGTGAAGGATTATATAGCGAATTGTGTAAATGTTAGGATATATGGAGTAAATGATAAGGAAGGGGAGCCGTTTGTTGCTACGATAGTATATCCAGCAATGATGAATTCAATACTAAGATTTTTTAGGGTATTACCAGAAATAGGTTCAAAAGTGATATGTAGATGTTCGCCGTATTTTAAACATGTTTTTGTAATAGGATATTTACCACCGCCATTTTTTGATGGTAGTTTTTTTGAGAAATTAAAAATAAAATTTGATGGGTTAAAACCTGGTCATTTTGTGTTTAAATTTACTACATTTTTTATGTATATAAATGATAATGAAGGTAATATATATATAGGAGATATATATGGTTCAGAGGTATGTTCAAGATTTTATATGAAATTGAATTACGATACATATGAGTGTTTTGTAAAAAGTTTGGTAAAATTTATAGTAAACGATTTTATAATAGATGGGAATTTGGAAGTGAAAGGTGATGTAGAAATGAAAAAAGGTTTAATAGTTGCAAATGATGCGATAATAAATGGAATAAGTTTTATAAATCATGTGCATAATGTTGGAACAGGACAAACATCACCGCCCATAAAATTTTAGGTGAAAAAATGAAAGAGGTATTACCTTTTTGGGATTTAAAATATGATTTATCTGATTGTATAGTTTATAAGGTAAAAAATTCGAAATTAGAGGTAATAAAGAATAATGATAAATATTGTTATGGTGTGGATGCAATTATTAATTCAATTACGAATTATATTAGGACTGTTAAGGGAGAAATTCCTGAGTATTATGAATATGGTAATCCGTTTATTGATTTATTGTTTGATAAAGATACGGAAATTACGAAAGAAGAGATAATATTAATAATAGATGAATTTTTTACAAAATATGAAACAAGATGTGAATTAGTAGATGTAGAGATGATAAAGAATAATAATACAATAATGTTTGAAATAAAAATACGGATAAAAGAGGAAATATATAAATTAATATATAAATTTGATAGTTAACATATAGGAGAATAAAATGGAAAGTGTATACAAGTATAATTATTTTACGACACCAGAGATAGAAAGATATATAAAGGATTTATTGGTAAAAGATATAATAAATTTGCCATATGATGCGGACATATCAAAATTAGAAGAGCAGGAAAAAGTGAAATATGATAATGCAATGGAGTATGTCTCATCAACATTTTATATATTTGTAAAGATACTATCACATTTAATATCATTAAATAATTATCATTTAATACGAGTAGCACAAGAGATGTTTCCTGCGTATGCAAAATTACCGTCATCTGTATTTAAATGGGCAAGGGCATTTGGATATCCAATATCATTAAAATCACCGGCGATTGGAATAGTTAGGTTAAAATTACCAAGTTCAATACCGAGTTATTTGGTATCTGGATTTGAGATTACTGTGGATGTAGATAAGTTATCAGTAAGTTTTGGTGGAAAGAATTTTATGTTTTTAAATCCATTTTCGATTGTGGTTAGGTATGGGGAAGGGGAATTAAAAGAGACGGAAGATTATTTTGATAGTTACAACAACACATTTTATTTTTATAAACAGGATCGGGATTTTTTAGGTAATGAGATAACAAAGATAAAAAATGTAACAGAATCAGGTATAATGGATATATATTATTATGTAGTATCAAAAGTTGAAAGTGAAAATCATTATGTTGTAAAGGTATCAACAAATATAGGAGTAAATATAAAGAATAATTACATATTAAAATTTTATCAGGGAGAAAATGAAGTTGGGGAAATAAATTTTACAAATTCGAATACAAATGTAAATCCAATGATATTTAATAACAATAATTTTTTAATAGAGACAAAAGATAGTAATGGGGAATCACAACCAATATATTTATATCAAGTTGAAAAGAATAAAGATGTATATACAATAACAAATACAATGTATAGACCATATTTTACAATAAAATTGGAAAAAAATAATTTGATTTCTGATTTTGAGTTTATAAAAGTGTATGATTCAAATGGTAATGAATATAAAGTAGTTAGTTCATTTTTTGATGCGATAGATAGAAAATATGCGGTTGTATGTGAGGTAACAGATGATTATAAATTAAGATTTGTATTTGGAGATGGTAAAAAGGTATTATTACCTGAAATAAATTCTGAAATAACGATAGAGACATATTCAACATTAGGAATAGAAGGACACATACAAAATGTTCCAGTGGGATCAGATAAAGATTATAATGTAAAAGTATATATGAAAAATTTAGAGCCAAAATCAATATCATGCAAATTAGAGATGCAGACTCCAACATTTAATGCAGGGGATTATGAATCAATAGAGGAGATAAAACGAAATTATTCAAGGTATGTATCATTAGGTGGATATATGACATGTTCGAATTATGATTCATATTTAAGTTATTTTTCAAATAAGATACCAGGAATATTATATATGAATGTTTGGGGGGAAAAGGATGTTTCAAGGAATCCGAACATATATAATTTTAATATAATAAATTTTTCATTTTATAAGGGATTAGGGGTAAAAGATATAGATTATTTAGATTACAATCAATACAAGACATTAACAGATGTAGAAATAGATTATATGCAAGAAATATCATATAATGGTGAATTAGGATATTATTTATCATCAGAGTTTAATGATTTAAGTGGTAAAGTAAGTGAGGAATTTGATAAAGTATCACCGATAGAAGTAAAATGTAGATTATATTCTGGACAAGTAATTCAATGTGGATTTGATGTAGAGTATTATATAAGTGAGGGTGGAAGGATAAATGAGATATATGAATATTCGATGAGGTTACTATATTATTTATTTTCATTTAAACGAAATAAACCAGGCACAGATTTTATGGTGAATGAGTTTATATATAGGTTAAAAGATAAGTTTAAAGATGTATTGGTTGATATAAAAGTAGAATCATTTATAATAAATAAATTTTTGTATAATGAGAATGGAGAGGATCAATATTATAAAATAAAGAAACAAAATATAATATATAATCCAATGAAATCATTTTTATTAGGGGACATAGAGAATTTTGTAATGTTTACTTTAATACCAGATACAAATAGTGTAACTGTGGATAAAGGTGGAACAGATTATACATATGATGATTTAATAGAGTCATATATAAAGTCAATTGGGGGAAAAATATATAATATTGTATCTGTTGATATATTATCAGATTCATATAGATTAGGATTAGATGATGTAGTTACGGATAATTTTTTTGGGGTGGTATCGAATTCTTATTTACATAATTATAATTTATTTGATAATTATGTAACAGGAGTAAAATATTTTGATAAGAAAGAGAATAGATATTATAAATTTATAGAAGAACCATATGTAGTAATTGGTTCAACGAAAAAATATTATTATACATTTATGAATGGGACAGAATTAGTTACGGTATATGCAACCGATAAATTTGAGTATAATTTTAGTGGATTAACAAAAGATATGTATGATGGATATGACTTTTTATTTTATATGAATAGAGGGAATTTATTTGTATCAGATAAATATTTATTAAGGTTTAATCCAAAATATTTTAATTATAGTTATAAGATAGTATGATAATAGAAAATAATCAATACATAGTAGATGATTGGTTTAATCCAGAGTTAGATAAGGAAACAAGGGAATTATACTTAAAAGAGTTTCGAGATATTGTAATAAATAAATTTTTTCCTTCAAATTATTTATATTACAATAGTGAAGTTTTAAAACCAATACTAAATGTATTTACATATTTATTATTTACAAATAATGAAAAGATACGGATTTTATATGATTTAATGGATTTTGATAAAATAAATGTAAATTTAATTTATGATTTTTGTAAGCATTTTAACATGCCATTATATTTTGATAAGGAATATTTTTTAAAACTTGATGAGTATACAGAAGATAAATTAGAGAAAAAGAGAAGAGAGTATATAAAGATATATTATAGGGAGTTATTAAAATTATATTTACAATTTCGAAATTATAAAGGGAATAGACACACGTTAAAATATTTGTTTGATAGTTTTGGATATAATGTTAAATTTTGTCAAAGGTATGTTAGGATAGGATATTATAATTATGAGTTAGTCAAGCCAATATATTTAAAAAATATAGATAGGGAAGTAGATATACTTACTTGGGTATATGAGCAACCAGATATGAGAGATAGGAGTTGTATGTATTTATTTGAGAATTATCGTGACGAGGAAGGAAAAGAGATATTTAGATACTATGAATGGAATACAGAAATGCCATTAAAGATGTATTCAAAACAACATAATGAATATTTTCTTGTAAAAGAATTTACAGATAATTATAAGACATACTATGAGGAAGTAGACGATAAAATATATATGTATTGTGGAAGGGAAGATGTAACAAAAGTTTATTTATATCATAGTTATTATCCAACATCTTGTTTTAGGGTAGAATTTTCATTAAAGTCAATGTTTAGTATATTTAGTAATGCGGAATCAGGAGAAAAAAGAGAGGTATATTTATTTAATAAATTTATATATGAATATTTTTTAAATATAATAAATAAAGTATTTCCTGTAAATGTTTCAATGTTGTTTATAGTTAGAAATTATTTTAGTTATAAAGAACAAGAAGAATTGATGAATGTAATAGATAATGGTTCATATAGTCCAGATGGATATATAGAAGATGCATATAGATTATTTAGTAATTGTTATTTAATATTTTCAAAAAAAGAAGGGTGTAAAGAATTAGATTTAAGATATAAATATAAATATTATATAGAATTCAAAAAGGTTGTAAATGATATATATGAGTATAATATAGAAAATGTTCTTTTTTATAAAGAGGAAGAGGAAAAATACTATAACTATGATGAGGGAGAAGTTGAAGGTGGATATATTATTAATGATTCGATATATTATTATAATTTTATATATATGACAAAAGAAATAGAAACTGAAGTAGAAAAAGATATTGGGTATTATGAAAATGTTACAGAAGAATATTTTGGGTGTTTAAAGCATTTAGGAAGATATGTAATATATGATATAGATTTAACAGATGGAGATACAACAAAAAGGTGGAAAATAAGGTTATCAAATACAAAAATAAGGGATTCATTATTAGAAGAAAAACCAGAGAATTGTTTTTTAAGGTATTTTGAAAGAGGGGATGGGATATTTTATATACCTGGACAGAGTGAATTAAATACTGTATTTGAACCTGATTTAACAAATAATATATTAAATACTTGGATATATGATAGAGGTGATAATGAAGAAAATTTAAAGGTATTTGAAACTTTAAAGTTTTTTAAATTTATTATAGATAGAAATAATATAAGTTATTTTTATAATTATAAGAATGAGTATATATCGGAGTTGATTATATATAAAGGATCTTATTATAATGTTGAGATATATTATTATGTATGTTTTGATTGTATAAAAATAGAAACTTTGATAGATTTTATTGAAAAATTTGGGCAATTTGAAATGTGTATAGATTTAGAAACAATAAAAGGAGGTAAAATAAATGCGAAAGAGTGATTATGTATTATTTTCAAATATTCTTGATTCTGAATGTAAAACAAATATAGTTCGAGGGGATCCAGCAGATTTAAATACACATCAAAGGGGGAACAATAATGTAACTGGAATAATAGATGGATTGGTTGTTCATATAGTTAATTCAGAATATGAGCCATATGAAGGTTCAAGTGATCTTTTAAAGATATATAATGGTAGTGCACGGGTAAATAGTTTGAACAGATTGGATCGACAATTTGTTTTTAATTTAAATTTACAACAAGGGTATTTGATATATGACTTTTCAAGAAGTGAGAATAATATTTTGATTAATTGGAATGAAACAATTAATAAATTTGAGATTTTAAAAAATAAAAACAAAGATGAATTTGAAGGAGATTATTATTTTGGAATATTTGTAGAAGGAGGGAATGAAATAAATGAGACTGTAATGTTTGGTTTTATGTCAGTTGGGAAATATGAAATGGCTCAAGAACATCGAAAGAATAATCAATTTATAAATTATGATCGGTTACATGATTTTGTTCGATTGTGTAAGTTAAAAATAGAAATAGTAGGTGGAATAAAAACAATTTCAAAGATATATGGATACACGCCAGGAACTGGATATTATACTCCATCCGAGAATGATCCAGATAAAAATTATATAGTTTTTAGAGATTATATAAGGAATCAGATAATAAGACCAGGATTTGATTTTGAAAGCCACTATCATGATATAAAATTGAATAATAAAAGTAATTGTTTTTATTTTTTGAAAGATAGTAATAATATAGGTTTTTATGATAATGAAATGTTGAGTAATTATATGAAATATATTCCAGATATTGATAGTTTTGGAGGGGAAATAAATATTGATCAGCAAGTAGTTCCTTATTCGGGTGTGTATTTTTTTGAAACTAATTATATAAATGTTTTTGTGGGTGAAAAAATGAATAGATGGTTATTAATTGAAGTTGGAACTTCAGATGACTTTGATGCTGTTAAGTTGGGGTGGGATGCTATTTTGTTACATATAACTTTAGGAGATGAAGTAGTAGATGAAGATAGAAAATTGATGTTAGAATATTATTTTTCGTATTATAATAATTATGACAAAAATACTTTGTTTGATTTACCAAATGGTTATCGAGGAGCACTTTCTTCTATACCTTGGATTCATGGATATGAATTTTCTTTAAATTCATTTTCTTATCAAGCAATTGCTTTTCGTTATTATTCAATGAACAAGAGTTTTTTATTTAGGTTAATATATGATAATGAGTTTATTAATAATAATACTAATAGTAAAATTAAGATAAATCGTTTTGGTTATTCTGAGAAAAAGGCATGCAAGCTTCCTAATTATAAAATAAAATTTCAATATTAGAGTGATGAGGAGGAATAGTATGAAAATATATTATAATAATTCAGGTGATTTATTAGGTATTTATGCACAAAATTCATATGTAAGATTTGATAAATTAAGAGTTCCGTTTACTGAAAATGATCTATATATAGAATTAGAAGGATTAAATATTCCACAACATATATTGGTAAAGTATTATAAAGTTGAGAGTGGGGAATTAAAAATAAGAGAAGAGTATAATGAAGAAGTAAATACTTTAATGAATAATTTAAAGAAAAGGTTAATACAAAGAGTAAAAATTGATTGTGGTGAGATGCTGAAAAGATTAGATTGGAAGGTATTGCGACATTTGGAAGAAGAGAGATTGGTTGAAAATAATGTAATTGAATCAACATCATTAACAGCAGAGGAATTTAAAGCGTTATTAGAGGAAAAGGAATCACTACGAAGAAAATCAGATCAGATAGAAGAATATATAAATACTACAACTTCATTAAATGATTTATATAAATTGGAAAATGGAATAGATATAATGCGAGTGGATATTTAGAATGAAATTAGAAGGAATAAAAGAATTTTATATTGATTGTGGCAATTTAATAAAGAAGCATCAATTTTATGGTAATTTTAAATATGCTGGGAAAGAATATTACTTTGATAAGTATGATTTTGAGGATTACTATATAATAGATTCGGATAAAATATACATAAATAAAAAATATCCAAATTATTTAATAAAGATAATAGAATCATATATAGAAAGTGAATATGGATTAAGGGATGAAATAATAGGTAAAGAAATAATAGATTCAATAGGGGATTATATAAGGGTAAGTGCAACAGGTGAGATATATATTGTATACATAAACCCAACCCGAGAGGATTTAATAGATTTATATGAGTTTGAAGAAGAGAAGGTTGGAGGTAGTTTAATAAATTATGGGAATAGGATATATTGTAGATATGTAGTTAATGCTGATTCGAAAGAATTTTTTGTATGGAATGGACGTGCGACGCATTCATCGATATTTAGATTTCCAAGTGATTTATATTCATTTAAAGGTTCGATATATTTGAAAAAGGAATATGATAATTTTTCATTTGAAATGGATTCAATAGCAATAGAAGATGTATGTATATTTAAGGATTTATTAAAAAGGGATATGGATTGGTTATTTAATAGATACAAAATAGATTATAATTCATATATAAGATGTGTAAAAAGGATAGTTAAGGAAAGTGGTATTAGTTTTTCGGAATTTATAAAAATGGAAGAAAATCCATTTCAAGAAGAATTAGATTTAAGAAGAAAATTTCATAATGAAAAGTCAGGAAAAGCAAAAAAGTTTTTTGAGAGATTAAGAGAAGAGAATAAAGAAAGACTATTCAAAAGTAAATAGGAAATAAAATCAAATTTTGTCGGTAATAAAAAATAGGAGGTATGAAAGAATGGGATTATTAGTTGAATTAACAAAAGAGCAAAAAGAATTGGTGACAAAGATAAAGGAAAGAGAAGTAGCGTGTATATGTTCACCACCTGGTTCAGGAAAGACAGTAATGGCGATATCTGATTATGAGGATAAAAACATAGAAGGAAGTTGTGCATTTGTTATATGTCCGAAATCAGCGATAATATCATGGGAGAAGAATTTATCAAGGAATACAGATTATAGTTTTTACATATTTGATACGGTAGAAACAATAAATAATTTTAATTTTCAGTATTATAATTTTTATGTAATATCATTTCCGGTATTTACATCATATTTTAATTTTTTTGAGAAACTAATAAAATGTAATTTTCCGTATAAGGTATTATATTTAGATGAAGTTCATCAATGTAAGGGAGATTTATCAAATATATCAATATGTATAAGATACATATTTAAATATATGAACAAGAAGGTATTTTTATCAGCATCACCAATAACACGAAGGGAATTTGTTAGGGACATATATAGGATAATGAGGATAGTAGATTCAAACATATTTGGTAATTTAAGGGCGTATTTGGATAAATATGCGGTATATGATTATAATTTATATTACACAAAAGATAGGATACCAGATGAAGCAAGAGTGATAAATCCTGTATATGAGCCATTGTTTATGGACAATAAGAATAAATTAAAGAATTATAAGGATTTAAAAGTTGTATACTATAATGGACAATACTACATAAAAGGGACAAATAAATATACAAGAAAGAAGATAATATTTAGGGGTTATAGGGAGATAGTAGATGTAAAAAATTATGAGGAATTAATAGAGAAAGTGAAGGAATATTTTTATTTTTATGTAAGGGATGTGGATATAGAATTAGATTTTAAATATATAGAATTCAATGATGAAGAACAAAAGAGATATGAGATATACTTAAAAGATGTATTAAAAGGTAGCATATTGGATAAGACAAGGATAAGATATGATTTACTAAAATTTGTGGATAATGGATTTGAGGGGAAAGAAGATACAGAAGAATTAACGACAAAAGAAAAGAGTTTTATAGAATATATAAATAAAAATAAATTTGATTCACCATTGATAATATATACATACTTATTAAATGTTCAAAGTAGATTAAAAAGGTTAATAGAGAAATATAGTGATTATAAGGTATACGAGATAAATGGATCAGTTTCATTAAAAAAGAGGAAGGAAATATCAAATAATTTAAAAGTAGGTGAATGTGTAATAATAACAGAATCAGGGACAGAATCAATAGATTTTTCACAATGTAATAGGGTAATATTTTATTCAATACCGAATCTAAAAAATTTTATACAGACAGTTGGAAGGATAACAAGGTTAAATTCAATATTTGATAAATATCATGTAACATTTTTTATATATAAGGATTCAATAGATTACTACAATTATTCTGTATTACAGACAGTATTTACAAAAGTGTCGTCGATATTTGGTGGGAAATCGATGTTTGAAAATGATTTTGATATGGAAGAACGGGAAAATGGAATAACACAGTATATAAAAGATTTAAAGGATAAATATTTATGGAAAAAAAGCAGAGTCTGAAAAATGAGTATTCATTTGAGACATTGCTATCAATTGTAAAGAATGGGAAAGGGAATAATAGTAATAATAATGAGGAAGAAAAAATAAATAAAGAAGTAAAAATAAATAAGAATGTAGTAAATTTTAAGACAATAAAAATAGATAAAAAATATGAAATAGTGAATAAGAAAAAAATATTTAATTCAGTGCATGATAATAAATGTCCTGAATGTAAAGGATTAATAAGAAATGGTGAAAAGATATGTAAGGAGTATATAAGTTATTTATTTTATAAATACATACCAAATTTTGATTTTTATAATATATTAGATTTTAATATACCGTATCAGAAGTATATATTTTTGGAATTTAATGATATATTTTTATTAAATTCATTTATAGTATATTATTTGTATTATATATATAACAAGCGGTATTGGATATTTAGTTTATCGGATTTTGTAATGAATTATTTTAATGAGGGGAATACATATTATAATAACTATATAGGTTCAAATGAATATTTATTTTTAAAGATAAATGGACATGAGTTTTACAAAAACATAGATCAACATACAATATTTATACTAACACAACGGATAAGTAATGGGTATCCGATATGTATAGTATCAATAGGAAATTATAGGAATAAGATGTATATAGATTTAGTTAAGGTAATAAAAGATATGGGAATAGATAGTTGGAGGGTAATGTGAGTGATATAAATTATTTATCGGTATATAAATATTTATTAAGTGATAAAATTTCAGTAAAAGAGAAAAGCCAATTAATACCATACATAGAAAAAGTAATGGAGTATGATGAGTTTAGGTCATTACATATAATATACAAATACTATAAGGAATTTAAGTCTTTTTTTACAGAGAGATATTTTATAGAAAACAATATAGAATTTGAGTATGATTTAAGTGAGATAGCATTACCGTCATTAGCGGATGTAATAAAATACTTAAATGATTTAATAATAAGGAATGTAAATTCAAAAGCATTAAATGTAATGAGGGAGACATTTGATTATGATGAGTTAGTAGCCAAGATACGGAAGATATACATACCGACGAGAAAAAGTATAGACGAGGAATTTTTTGAATGGTATGAATTTCGGAAATCGTGTGGAGTTCGGATACTATCGTTTTTGGATGTAGTGGATAGAAATATAATATACATAGAGCCGGGTTCAATATTTACGGTAGGAGCGTCACCTGGACATGGAAAGACATCATATGCAATATATTGTAGTCATTCAAATGCGGTGAAATTAGGTTACAATGTTGTATACATAACGGGAGAGGTATCAAAAAATATAATAATATCATATTTATTATCATGTCATTCAGCGTATTTAGGAAAGCCGATAGAGTTTAATAAGATAACAAAATGTTTACTATTTGAGGAAGAGATAGAGATATTAAAAGAGACATATGATGATTTATTTAATAATTCAAAATATGGTAAGATAAAAATAGTAGAGTTTTCTGAATTAAATGATTTATCATCGGAGACAGTATATTCATATTTGGATGGATTTGATGTGGATTTAATAGTATTGGATTATTTTCAAATAGCGAGGTATTTAACGAAAAAGATAACAATATCACCTGGCGATACGGTATTAGATTATTTAATAAGGGATTATCAGCAGGCGGTATTAAATTGGGGAGGAAAAAAGATAGTATTAATAGGGTTATCACAAGTATCAAGGGAGGGACAAGAATTTGCATTAAATCATGATGGGGAGTATGAATTAAGGCACTTATCAAATTCGAATGAGATAGAGAAGTCATCAAGTTATGTAATGTTTTTATGGTATTCAGCAGAGTTAAGGGATTCAGGACAGATAAAAGTTCAATTAAAGAAAAATAGGATGGGTGAGATAATGTTAACACCAGCAAATGTAATGTTTAATCCTTCATATTTTTTATTTGAAAGTAGTATAGTAAATAATTTTGAATCAATGTCAATAAATGATTTATTAAAGATATAAGAAAAAGTATGATTTATATAAAGAAACAAATATGATAGAAAAAATAATAATAGATATATACGACAAAAATGATAAAGAGGAAAAGATATATGATTTAAGTAACGAGGATGTGGAATATATATTAGATACAGGAGATGATTACATATTAGATTTTAAGAGTGATGAAGCAATAAGATTATCAAAGAGGGTAAAGGATAAGTTAATATCATTACATTTCAACAATTTGGTATCAAAGTTATATGATAAATGTATATATTTTAAATTAAATGATAAGGAAATAGGATTATATTATGTAGTATTATTAAAAGAGTTTAAAGTTGTATATGTAAATGATGTATATGAACAATACTTATCATTTTCAATAGATAATTTAAGGGTGATAAAACATAAAGTGGAAAGTAATATAAATTTTGGATACGAGAAATTTGATTATATATCAGATGATAAGATAATAAGATTTTTTGAATATATAAATTTAACAATAAAGAAATTGATAAATAAGATATTTTTTGATTCAGAATTAGTTGAAAATTTTTGTAATTACATATATGATACATGTTCAGATTATTTTAAGATAAGGGATAATTATTGTATATATTTTGATTTTGATAAATTGGAATATGAGATAATGGATATGGATATGTATTTTAATTCAACAAATGTATTAAAATATTTTGTAACGGATTTGGATTGTGATATAAGGGTATTAAGGTATAAGGACATATATGATAACATAGATTATGGAAGGATATATGACAAGTATGTATTTATGCCTGTATATAAGTATTTAATGGAGCAAGGTGAAATAACAAAAATAGAAGACAGGCACGGAGTATTTGAGTATTTAGTAGATAAAAAATATGATGAGGTAGATAAAAGGCTGTTAATGAAAGAGGTATTAAAGGGGAACTATGGTGGAATAGTAAAAGCGATAAGTGCAAAGGTAAGGGGTGGAAGGAAGAAGAATCCAGTTGAAAGTAAGAAATGGGAAAAATTTTTACAAAAGTTACGAGGGTATGTAAATAGTGTAAGGAAGAAATATCCATTTTTTGGGAAAGTGAAAATGATGAATTTTGACATAAAGAAATATAAATTACTAAGGGAAAAGTTGAAGAAACTTTACGGGGTGAAGTAGGATGATAGATGATATAAGAGATGATATGTTAATATGTTTTTATTATGATTGGTTAAAATTTCATAATAGGAATACATTAATATTGGATAATTATGAAGAGATAAAAGAAGAGATAAAAGAAATAGGAGAGTATTTAAAAGAAAAAAAATTAACGATAGAATTTATAAAAGATATACTAAGATGTTATAAGTATTATAAGATAAAAGATTCATGTTTTTTGGATTTAGGATATGATGATGTGTGCAAATATTATAGTTTTGTTTATGAAATGGATATAGACAAATTTATAAAAGATGGGATGCCGATAAAAGATATAGAAATGTATATGATAAAAAATAATGATATAACAGAAGTTGAAGAAGATGAAGAAGAGTGGATGGATATAATTGGTTTAGGAAATGGGGAATTAGCAAAGAAGAGTTTAAAGGAAAGATACGATATAAATATGGGGGATTTGATATTATCAAAAAAAGAAAAGTTAATAGATATAGGATTTTTTAATGATATGATAAAAATGGAAGAGAAGAAGATCTATAAGAAAGAAATAAAAAATTTAGAAGAAGAAAAAAAGGAAGAATTTCTTGAATTTTATAAACTAATGTGTTTTTATAGAAGAGTAGCAATGATAAAATATATGAGAATAAAATTTTTTGATAAATGGGAGAATGGTTCAATAGGGAATAAAATATCAAATTTTTATAAAGCAATAATAGATAAAAAAATATTTAGAAGATTTATAAGGTATGTAATAAGGAAATACTTTAATAAGGGAATGGAAGTAGAAATAAACGAAGTAATCAGGACATTTTTATTAAGTGAAAATGCTCAAATAGAGTTTGAATACAATCCTGATTTTTATTATAAGTATTTAAAAAATGAAAAATACTATGATTTGATAGAACGGTATATAACAGAGTTTTCTGATTTAAAGAGGGAAGATTTTGATATAAGTTCAGAAATGAAAGAGGAAATGGAAAAATATATAGGCAAGAAGGTATCAGAAGAAGTAAGTGAAGAAGAGATAGAAAATTACAATCGATGGAGAGATGTGTATGATTCAGTGGAAAGATTTGTTTATTTAGAAGAGATAACAGATAAAGAAGAAGAACAAATAATAAAAAATTTTAGAGAAGCAAAAAGTTTTAAAGAGTTAATAGATAATGTAAATTATTTTTTAATAGAGAGGTATGAAATGGAAAGAAAAAATGATTTTATTAATTATTTAAAAGAATTGAAAAGAGAAGATTTACGAAGAAAGGGGATAAAAGATGCGATTGAAGAAGAAGAAGTAGGAAATGAGTATGAGGAAGAAGGAATAGAAAGAGAGTATGGTGAAGAAGAGGCTGGTGAGGTGGGAATAAATAAGGTAGAAGAGGATATGGTAGAAGAGCCAAAATATGAATATGATATAAGGAAACCACAATCAGTAGAAGTTGAATTGGAGTTATATCAAGACAATCCAAGTTCTGTATATACAGTTAATGTGGATGATGAAGAAGAAGTAAATGTAGTAGTTAGAAGGATGTATGGATTTGAAGAGGAAGAGGAGTTAGGAAATGAGGAAGAGTTATATGATAGTAGAAAAGGTAAAGAAGAAGAAGATATAGAAGAAGAGGAAGAGGAAGAACCAGAAGAAAGTGAAGAAGAGTTAGATGAGGTTAGAGAAGAAGAAGAAGAAGTTGAAGGTGGAGTTGAAGATGAATTTATATTAGATAATGATGAGATATTAGAAGAAGTATTAACATATGGTGGGACATTTCCGGCAGAGGTATACATATTTAAATTAAAAAGTATAGTTGATGAATTTGTATATTATATAAGTGATTTATATAAGGTAAAGATAGATTTGGATGAAACAAATTTATATTATATATGTATGCGAGATAGTTACTATACAGAGGAATATCGATATGGAATAATAGGGTTAATAAGTGTAAAAGAAGGGATGTTTAGTTTTTATTTTAAGAAACAATTCCATTATTGTGAGTATTACAAATCAATGATAAATAGATTTATACGGGAGATTTTTTATGATAAGAAATTAAAACATAGATGTAAGATATATATTTATGATGGGATAATAGCGTATTCTGTTTTAAAATTATTAGAAAAAAGTTTATCACCAAGAATAATAGCATACAATGAGATAAAAGATGATAGGATGAAGAAATTAGGAGTAAAAGAGGATGAGGAAGTAAATAGAGTAGGTATGAGGAAGGAAGAAAGTGGAATTGGAGAAGAGGGTGAAATTGAAGAAGAAATAGAGGAAGAAGAATAAAGGGGTGAAAAGATGTTGGTAAATGTGAGAAGGATAGAAGAGATAGAGAAGTATAAGGAATATATAAATGAAGAAAAAATAATAAAGTATTTGGTAAAAGAAAGTGAAGAATATATAAAAAATGGAGGGGAAAAGGTAAAAAATGGATACACGAATAACGGGAAATGATGTTGTATTATGTGATAAAATAGTAACAATATTTGAAATGTTAAAATATATTGATATATGTAACTTTCCATATATACAAATAACAATAGAAACAAAAGGTGAATATGTATTTGGAAAGGGATTAAGATTACCAAAGATTATATTAAATATTAGTGAAATGGTGAAAGAAGAACAAACAAAGGTGGATAAAAAGTCAGGTGTTGGTAAAAGATCTCTTAGTAGTTATGTATTTTCTATTGGATCTAAAAATAAAATGAAAGATGCAGAAATACCAATAAGGGAAGATAAAAAAATAAGGTATTTAAATTTATATGAGGAATGTGGTAAATATATAAATGACGAATACAAAGGGTATGTTAGGGATTTATGTTATGAATTGGATACATTTTTTAATTATAAGAATAAAGAAGAAATAAAAAATAACAAAGAAGAAATAAAAAGAAAGTATAAAAGAATAAAGGATAGCATGAATAGATTTATAGAGGATTTTAAATTCTATGATTTTCCGTTAAAGGAAAGGATAATGGATTTTTATAAATACGAAATAAAAGAAGATGATATAGAAAATAGATATTGGAAATACTATAAGAATAATATAAGAAAAGAGATAGAAATGTATGATATAATGGATGATGAGAATGGGACAAAAGATGGAGCAGAAAAAAATATAAGTCATGTGGATATACAATTAGGAAAGATAATAAATAATACAGAAGAAATGAAAAATTTAATATTGAAAATGATAGAAGAATTCAGGGGTATATTAAAAAGTATACTAACATTAGAAATTGAAAAAGAAGTAAGATTAGTTTTAAATATAATAAAATTAAGAAAAAATACAGACAGAGAAGAGAAAATAAAAGAATTATGTGATATAATGGGTATACCATATACTCAGGGTGAAGAACTAAAGAAAATATTTTTTACATTAATAATTCAATTTATAGATAGACAAATGAAAGATATGGATGAAATTCTTAGATATGGGGAAAAAATGAAAGAAATATTGTCAGAAGAAAGGTCTAAATATGAAGAGGTGTTTGGAAAATATTTGAAAGGGTATAGACCAGAAAGTGAAACAAAGTCAGAGGAGAAAAAAGATGAAAAATTAAAAAATGAAGAAAAAGAAGAGATATCGGAATATGTAATATATGGGGTTTTATATAAATTTTCAAATTTGCTTAATGAATTGAAAATATTTCAGTTAATATTAAATAAAGTGAGTGATTTTAATAAACAGGTGTTAGGATGGTTAGAAAAAATAATAAATGAAAAAAAACCAAGTATTGCAAAATTAAGTTCATATATTAATGAGTTAACGAAAATGATATACGAAAGTTATAATAGTATAAAGGAAGAAATAAGAAAAGGGAAAGAAAATGGAATTGGGTATACTGATGCTATGGAATTTTTTAGAATAAAAAATTCTACATATGATAATTATATAAATTTTTGTAGAGAAGAAATATGGCAATATATGATAAATTTTTATGAAGTGTTAAATAAATATGATAATCAATGGATGGATGTATTAAAAAAGCGATATATATTAGATAAATTACCAAGTATATATATAAGTCATGTTGTAAATTATTTAACATTTGTTTATAAGGGAATAATAACAAGTAAACATTATGAAATAATAAAGGAAAAGTATAATTTAATGGATATAGAAGTGAATCCAGAAGTATTTGCGGAAGCATTTAATAAAATAATTGATAAACCAGGAAAAAAAGAAGAGATGAGGGAAGAGGAGATAGAGAGGAGATATTTGAATAAAGTGGAAGAAGGAATAGAATCAAGAGAGGCAGATAAGAGGATAGGTGAAATATCAAAGGGTTTAGTAGAGAGTGGGGAAAGAACAAATGTTTATGAAGAGACTGAATATGATATAAGTAGTGGGATGGGGATACCGATAAAAGCGGAAAAAGAAGTGTTAACAAGAAGGGAAAAAGAAATAGTAAGTGAATTGGAAAAATATTTAAAAGAGAGAGAAGAATTGGAGATAGAAGAAGAAGAAGTAATGAAGCCAAAGCAAAATGTAATAAGTGGGAGGGGGAGAACGGTAATAAAAGAAGAAGTAATAGCAGAATTACATAAATTTTTAAATACATATAATATAAAAAATGAAAATACACAAAAAGAGAAATTTAATTTTGTAGATGGATCGAAAAAAAGTCAATATATATTAATGACGATAAATTCTTATTATGATTTGTTTGATAAATTAAAATTAGGTGAAACATTATTCTATACAAGAGTGAAAGATAGATATAAGAGTTTTATAGAAGAGTTTAATAATAGATATTATCCATATTATTTACATACAAGGTTAAAAAAGATTGGTTCAAAAGAGATACTAAAAGAAGAATTAGATAAATTAGTTGGAGAAGAAACAATATTGATGATGGAAGGGGCGAATGGGAAAGAAATATTAGGTGTAGATGAAGAAAAAAGGTTAGGGGAAATGATGGTAAAGGTATTAAGGAGAAAACTAATAAATTTGGAACGAAGATTAGAAGAAATAAGAAATGGGGAAAAAGAAAAAAAGGAAAATAAACAATTAGATATAAATCAAATAATGAGAAGAGCGTATTTATATTCAATGTTGCATTTACGGGATATATCAAAGGGAGAGGGAGTGGTTTTGAAGGAAACGTTAAATGAGAGCCACTTTGATACAGTAGTAGATTATTATAAGAGACGGGAAACTGCGAGGATGTTAAGAAAAAAGGAAGTAGTAGGAAAAGAAGAAGAAATGATAAAACAAGAAATAGAAGAGATAAAAAAGGAAATAGAAAATGAGAAAAGATACGAAAATAAATTAACAAAGGATAAAATTTTGAAGAAAAAGATAATAGAATTTAGATATGGTTATTTGAATAGAAAAGATAGAGATGTAATAGATTCAACATTTCGAAAAAATTTATTTTTTTTATTTTGTTTTTTATTAAATAATTATAAGAAATATTTTATACAAGCGGTAAAAGTAGAGAAAGTGATAATGAGTTATTTTTCAAAGAAGAATGAAGGGGATTTACTTCCAGTATATTTATATGTAAGTAGTTTAAAATATCCTGAGTATGAAATTGGATATGAAGTAAATAGGTTAAAGGAAATGGATTATAAGATGGATCAAAAAGAAGAAGAAGCGATAATTAATAGTGTTTTTGAAGAACAAGCAAAAAAATTAATGATTGGAAAGGGTGGAGAAGAAGCTAAATCAATAATTCGATTAATAAATATATTAAGAAGGTATCATTATAAAGATCCGTTAACGAATTGTTTTGGGTCACAGAAATTTTATAATGCGGTAGTAAATTTATATGAAATAGATTTAAAGGAATATTATACAAGTGATAAATATTTTAAAAATTTATTAAGTGATTATTTAATGTATATAGAAAACCATTTAATGAAAATAATAGAAGGAGTAGAGAAAGAGATAATTAATGATATAGTTAAGATGATAAGAAAAAATAAGAATTCGGAAGAGGTTGAATTAGTAAGTGAGGGGGAAACAGTAGGAGAGGAAAAAAATGAGGTTAAGACAATAGAAGAGGAAGAAAAAGAGAAGAAAGCAGAATTAGAAGCAAAGATAAGTATATTGCGGGATCCAATGAGTGTATTAAATGATGTGACAAAAGAAAAGATAATAATGGAATTGGATAAGATATTAAGGGAATATTTTAGGATGTATTATAATTATGAAAGGGTGATAGAAAACATAATAGGGACAAAGTTGGATGAAAATGTAGTAAATGGGATACGGAATTTGTTGAGAAGTAAAAGGCTAATAGTAGAGGAACAAGTAGAAAATTTAATAGGGAAAGGGGTAATGGATGAAGAACAATTGAGAAGATACATTGATGGATTAGGAATGTATAAGGCAAGTATAGAGAAGTCAATAAGTTTAGAGATACCGAATGTGTATAGATATATAATAGGGGAGGGGGATGAGTTTTTTAATGGATTTATAAAAGAGTATAAGAATGCTAATGAGGGTAGTGATAATAAGAATGCTAATGAGGGTAGTGATAATAAGAATGCTAATGAGGGTAGTGATAA
>ERZ795046.1288-NODE-1288-length-26044-cov-18.084997_pt1 | contig 26044 bp, 23 predicted proteins | sample MGYA00375130_ERZ795046 | MGnify/ENA primary metagenome ERZ795046 (study PRJEB30175, sample SAMN05720202) | activated sludge metagenome | isolation source: anaerobic digester from wastewater treatment plant | place: Japan | collected 2015-05-15 ...
ATTTTATTGAAAAAGAAAGAACGGTGCCTGTAAAAGGGAAATACGATGTGATTGTATAAGGGGTGATTACCGAAAGCAAATCACAAAGACAGGTTGATTGTTTAATACGTTTTCTTCGTAAATATGTCCCAGGATTTGAAAACTGTTATCTTGACAGAACAGCAGCGCAGGTTGGAATTCGTGAAACGCGTCGCATCATTGGCGACTATATCCTGTCAAGAGAAGATGTGATTTCAGCACGGCATTTTGAAGACGGGGTGGTACCAGGTTGTAATTCAATAGATGTCCATGACCCTTGTGGAAAGGATTTCAAACACGAGTATTTAAAACCCGGTACCCATTATGAAATTCCGTACAGGTGTTTTCTTCCAAAAGGACTTGATGGAATTCTTACTGGTGGCAGGTGCATTTCTGCTGATTATCGGGCACTGGGTTCAACAAGGGTGATGGTAGTTTGTATGCCAATTGGAGAAGCAGTTGGCATTGCTGCATCGATCGCAGTAAAAGAACATTGTATGCCACGAGAAATTCCTGTTTCTAAATTACGTTCTACCCTTCGAAATGCAGGAATGAGTTTGTGAAACTTCAGGAGACATTCTATAATTACTACCATGGAAGAACAACTGATTACAAAAGAAAAAATTGTTTCTGACCTGAAAAAGATCGGAGTTGAACAAGGAGATGTCCTTTTTATACATTCTTCTTTCAAAAGCATTGGAAAAGTAGAGGGTGGTGCCCAGACAGTTATTGATGCGCTGATGGAATCTGTCGGAGAAAGTGGAACTATATTGATGCCTGTATTTAATCTTGTGAAGGACAGGCTTGGCACATGGGATGTAAAAACCACACCATCAACGACAGGATATCTTACAGAATATTTCAGAACAATGCCAGGTACTTTTCGTTCAGATCATTATTGCCATTCAGTTGCTGCCCGGGGCGCAAACGCCTGTGAATTTGTTTCAGGTCATCGTGGTGCAAGAGGCATGGTTTCACCCTGGGACCATGAACAATTTGGATGTGATTTTGGATATGAAAGCCCTTTTATGAAACTCTATTTGCACCCAAAAAGCAAAGTCCTGATGCTGGGTGTTGCCTATCGTTCATCAACCTTCTGTCATCTTGTGGAAGTGATTTTCTGGAATGAGAGGCTTTTGACTAGTAAAAAGGCAGTTTACATCTGGCTTAACAGAGAAAAACTCGGCCAGTATTTTGATTCACTCGGGAAACTTTCCCGCGCATTTATTGGACAAGCGGACTCACGACTTTTTAAAATAAGGGATTTTGTTGATACACTATGTGATGAAGTAAGAAGGCGCACTGATCAATATTCTTCAATGCTTATACAGATGAAGCAATCCATCAGCACAGGAGAAGCCATGAAGGTAAAAGTTTTAAAAAAAGAAATCATCAGCAGGGATAACAGTTATCATGGATGGCCAACGTTATGCAAAAGAAAAAATGGACAATTGCTTGTTGTCTGCAGTGGTGGAAGACAGGCCCATGTCTGCCCTTATGGGAAAATATATCTTTATCGAAGCGATGACAGCGGAAATACCTGGGATGGTCCGGATGTTCTTTATAATAGTTGGCTTGATGATAGGGACCCTGGTATGATTGAGACGAATAAAAACACATTACTTGTTAGCTGGTTTACATCATTAACCTGGATGAATTATTTATACAGGGCTGAAATTGGACTTATCAGGTGGTTGTCAGAAGACACGTGTAAAAAATGGCGCAAAATTCGGGATAAACTTATAGAAGAAAATGTGGATACTGGGAGAGAAATGGATACATGGATGATTCGTTCAGAAGATGGCGGAAAATCCTGGTCAGAAAGAATAAAAATACCTGTCCATAGTCCCCATGGACCAGTTCAGTTAAAGGATGGAAGACTTCTTTTTGCTGGAAGGCAATCCCTTCAGGCAGAAAAACGTTCTCTTTATGGTGCACCATTTTTTGGCATAGACAGGGATAATGCAAACATTGCAGTTGCAGAATCAAAAGATGATGGGAAAAACTGGGTCATTTCAGGTATTGTTCCTGTCTTACCACCTGTACCACCTGACAACTTTGTTGAACCCCATCTTGTTGAAACACAGTCAGGAACCCTAATTATGCATATCAGAAACCAGTGTCAATCGGTTTTTCCTGGAGAAATACTACAATCTGAATCTGAGGATGGTGGAAAAACATGGAGTGTTCCGCATCCCACTGGGATAAAAGGATTACCTGCTCACTTAATTTGTCTTCAAAATGGACATCTTCTAACAACTTATGGATATCGGGAGAATCCCTATGGAATTCGCGCAAGTATCAGTAAGGATGAGGGAAAAACATGGTCAGAACCAATTGTGATAAGTGATGATGGATGCTGTTGTGACCTTGGTTATCCATCATCAGTACAACTGGATGATGGTAGCATAATTACAGTATGGTATGAGGTTTTGAAAAATCATCCATACGCAGTATTGCGAATGGCAAAATGGGTGTTTGTTTGATAACCAGAAGGAGGAAACCATGGTGGATGAAATATCTCTTGGCGAAAATGCACTTCTTGCACTTGACACTATTTATAAAAAACAGACAAAAAAAATACCAAGCTGGGTCATTCATCCAATGGAACATTCTGTAATAGATTATCTTGCTGGCGAACAACCCGGTGCGTATGTAAAATTTCCCAGGCAGACGTATCTGAAAATGCAAAAGAATATAGGAACTTGTATGATTGACCAGTATATTCCTGAAAATCCTCTGTCTATAGGAACAAAAGGTTTTGAAAAAAAACAGGATACACCGACCACAGGTGCAAAAGAAATTGTCTGCGACGGGATGAAAATTGATTCGCCTGAAGCAGTGGTTGAGCATATGGAAAAATTCATTTTTCCAAAAATCAAACACAATATTAAAACATGGTCAGAAGATTTTATTGTTCCAATTGCAGAAAAGATCATCAATAACGAAAAAGAAATCCAAACAGAATTCGGTCCTGATATATTGAAAGTTCCATATGGGGTTGCAATGTTCCCAGGTTTTGGATATGGAACTTATGGTTATGAAAATTATTTTATGGCTTATGCATTGTACCCTGATGTGATAGAAAAATATTTCAGTTTGGTTGCTGATTACTGCCAGTTATACAATAACGCAGTTGCCCTTGCTTATGAAAAAGGTAATTTAGCCCCTCTGCTTCGTCTTGACCATGATATGGCAGGCGAAAAAGGTACATTGGTTAACATTAAATCCCTTGATAAAATGTGGTTTCCACATTTTGAACGATCAATAAAGGTACTGGTAGATAAAATTACCCTGATATGGCATTGTGATGGAAACCTGATGGAAATGGTTCCAAGGTTGATAGAATGTGGGATCAAAGGATTTCAGGGCTTTCAATATGAATGTGGAATGGATTATGAAAAAATATGCAAAATGAAAACAAAAAACGGAGAAGACCTTTTTATTATTGCGGGTGTCTCTGTCACAAGAACATTGCCATTTGGCACTCCTGAAGATGTAAAGAATGAAATGAAATGGCTGGTAGAACATGGACCCAAAACAGGATTGTTTCTGGGTGGTTCAAGTTCAATACCTCCACAGGTACCACTGAAAAATATTCTGGCTTTTGTCGAAGGTCTTCAATATTATCGTAAACATGGCAGAACCTTATGATGGAATAACTTAAAAATCTGTTAGACACGATAATTCTTTCCGCCGATTTTCAGGTATTCACCGTCTTTTAAGGCATAATTAATAATTTTTTTTCTCTTATTTCGTCTTACAACGCACCATTGACCTCTGGCAGCGATATCTTCTGTTTCCAGTATATTGTGGCCGTACGAAAAAATTACAGTATCTTCAAATTTATCCCACATTATTTTTACAGCAAAAGCATTCGGAACAGTCTTCAACTTAATCAGTTGCGGAGGATGAGAATTTGCAAAATACGGAATCAAAAAAGAGATGAATCTACCATTTGCACCGTGTATTCTTGCAAAAACCCTTGGCCTGAAGTATACAGGACCATGGACCATATCTTCCAGTTTCTGAAATCCAGTAAGAGCAATTTTCTTTAATTTTTTTAAAATTTCTGATGGATTCTCGTCAGGGTCAAATCCAAGATACTTGTACGAACTTGGAAACGCAATGTCTTGCTCAACTTTTATTGTGTAAGGGTCATATGGCCAATCATCGGGTATAACCCAGTGTATATCCATTCGATTACCATATCTGAACCCTGTGATTGTTGCCTTTTTGTCATTGATTTCAATTTGATTCCCATAGGCAGTATGTAACTGCCAGACGAATTCTGCAGAACCATCATTGTAATTAATGTCATCTACTATCCAGACGTATGAGTAAGCGTTTCCTTTCACCATACCAAGGAATCTTTTTGCCCAGTAACAATTGTGCTGATGCGAACTATCAACAGCAGCATAATCAACAAATTTGCCTGGCTGATATTCAAGGAGAACTCCGTGATGTCTTACAGCTCGCCAGTTTCCACCAGTAGATTCTCCGCTTTTTCCATTAATCAGCACGACATTGTGGCAGCTCTGTTCCATATTGTATCTTCCTGTATCTATAGCGAAGTATTCTCCATGAGAAGAGATGGAAAAATGACCGCAACTTGCATGCTGATGTCCTTCTGCTAAACTACTTCTCTGTGAGCCATGAAAAACTACCATTGTATCGTTTTTACCCCAACCACTTCTAAACGAGACAATTCCTGTCTGCCGGTCAGCAAAAGATGTTGGGACCTTTAATTTTTCAGGATGAACCCTTTTCTGCATAATGTCATTAAAATAAAAAAGAGAATACAGGTTTCTGGGTAGATGCACAGTTTTCCTGACAACAATTTCATCGAAAAATCCAATGGGATTCCATCCCCCAAGACCTCCGATCAAATTCCTGTTATAGTATAAGGTACTTGCTAACCATAACAATTCCTTTTTTCCAGTGTGTCGTGAAAGGTTTACAAGCAAAGGTAACCTGTTGTTTATATCATCTCCATGGTCACCAGTATTTGATAAAAACTGTCCCCAGGGTTGAACAAAATGCAGGATCGCATTACCAGCATTTAAAAATCTCCTGTTTGCGTATGCGTTATAGAATCCAGCTCTGAATAAAAATTCTGCCAGTTGCCCAAGAAAGCACAACATACTTGTTCCATAGCCAATATCTTCTACAGGATAACCATCGATACCTATGGCTGAATGAATAGATGCGTCGAAAAAACGTAATAGACATTGTAATTCAGATTCAATAGAAATTTCTGGGTCGTCTCTGTATACTGAAAGGATAACCGGGATACAGGAAAGAGTACTAATCATGGGAGTATTGTGCGCTGGATATAGGAAATATGATTTTTCCTGTTTTTCTACAACAAAAGATGAAATGTTTTTTGCAAGAACCCTATAGGCATGCTTTGCTTCATATGACAATAAGTCGTAAAACCAGTCATAAATCGGGAAGAAAGCGTGTAAAATATCAGGAAACAATGAATTGTTATTCTTACACTCCTTTAGGAATCCTTCTGTTTTCGGTTCAGTGCAGACGGCATGAAAGACCTCTCTTAACAATTCCAGGCAATCACTATCCTGGTAAATTAACGCAGTTTCTGCTATTGGATATATGCTGGCAACTGCACTACCATTTGATGTCAGAAGGGTGAAATAATCCCTGTTTTCTGAAAATTTTCTTAGACAATCACGACCAATTTCAGCAATTCCTCTGGCAATTCGACTGCCAACGCCATATTTGTTTCTAATTTTTATCATCTTCATTTCATCCGGGCCAAATACAACCCTGGGATGGATGCCTTTTTCATATAAATCCCTGGCATTTCCAAATGTTATTTCTTTCATTTTGACTCCCTCTTGACAAAAACGATTGTATAATAGTATAATACACCTGTATGGAAAACAAAATTCAGACAATTACAAAATACCAGCAAGTAGCAGACCTGATAGAGCAAGAGATAAAACTCGGTCGATATATCCCTGGAACAAAACTTCCCTCTGAAAGAGATTTAGCGAAAAGATATGGCATCTCCCATATGACTGTAAACAAAGCGCTGTCACTTCTTGTTGCCAAGAAAATGTTAAAAAGGGTTCATGGAAATGGTACGTTTATTATTGGTGACCACGCCTTTATATCCTCAAAATTGATTATGGTTGCAATTCCTGCTGAGATTCATAACCATCCATTGTTTTATCCTGACTTAACAAATGCCTTACAGGATACTGGTTTTTTTACAATTCTTTTAAACACAGATGCTGAAAACATTTCGGAAAGCTTCTGGAAAGTTTTAGAACAACAGCCAAAGGCATGTGTTATTGACCCACCCAGAGACATGGTAGTCAAGGAATTAACAGGATTTAAAGGATATGAAAATATCATCTTTATTCACAAGCCAATTCAAATCTCGGATAACCATACCTTCAGCGTGATTTATACTGACTACATAAGTGTTGGATATGAAGGCATGAAAGCACTGTTTTCCCATAACAGAAAAAATATCCTTGTTCTTGGTTATGAAAAAGAGCCTGACGGAATTATCAACTTATTTTGTCAGGGTTGCGAAAAAGCCATGAATGAGTTTGAAGTACAGGGATATCATTTTCTGGATACCAACAAAGTTAATGAAACAGAGATGGAGAATCTTTTCATTGATAAAAAGTTTGATGGAATTTTTTCCCTTGGTGATTTCAGAGCCATTCCTTATTTGAAAATTTTTCATAAGCTTGGGGTAAAGATTCCTGAAGATGTAGAAATTGTTGGAACATATAATACTCCCTGGGCAGAGACCTTTGGAATTACTTCCATCTGCATCAATCAAAAACAAATTATTGACGAGGTGATTAACTGTTTGAAAGAAAATCTAAAGGGACATGTGAAAAAAATTTCGCCATACATTGTTTTCAGAAATAGTTGTCCAAAATAGAAAGGAGGTGATTTGAGATGAAATCAAAAGGCTTTACCCTTGTAGAATTGCTCGTTGTGATCGCTATTATCGCGATTCTTGCAGCAATTGTCCTTCCAGCAATTCAAAAAGCTATAGAACTTGCCAGGAAAACAAGCTGTGCAAATAACCTGAAGCAATTAGGGCTTGCCATTCATATTTATAGTCTCGACTATGATGGCTGGTTCCCTTCAAACATTGACTCTCAAAGCTATTCTACTTCTCCTGGTTCAGTCCCTGCGAACTGGACAGACAAAAACGGAAATACACCCAATGCTTCTAATTCCTTACAGTTGCTTGAAGGGCAATATAATGAAAGTACACCTGAACTTGAAGGTCCTAACTATGTGAAGAATTTCAGATTGCTTATATGCCCTGCTACCCCATCAACAGTTTCTGAAACCGGTTGGCTTGTAAAAATTCAAACTGCAGATGGTACCCGGGGTACCTGGAATGGCTATCATACCTGTGCCTATACATATGCACCAGGACTGACTGCTGAACCTCAAAGGCTTGCCAAGATTTTGCCTGCAGCTGGGTCATTTTTCCCTGTTGACCCATTAAACAAACCTGAAACAAGACCATTGATGAGTGATTTAACAGGTGGTGGCTGGACAAATAATGACATCAGTATTCCTTCAGCACCTATTACGAAGGCAACTGCACCACACAAAGGAGAAGGAGCAAATTTTTTGTTTGTTGACGGTTCAGTGAGATGGATGCCCTCTTTCTATTATAGTGGAGCATGGAGAATTCCATTTCCTGGTGTTGGTTATTCCAATACATACTGGCAAAATACAAGGTTTCCACTAAGGGCGCCTGACAGTAAATAGTACCAAAAAAAGGAGGTGAAACGAAATGAGAAGAAATGGTTTTACGCTTATAGAACTTCTTGTTGTAATTGCGATTATTTCAATACTTGCAGCAATGTTGCTGCCTGTCATCAGTAAAGCAAGAGACAAAGCACGGCAGGCAACCTGTATTAATAATCTTAAACAATTGTATCTCGGTTTTAAACTGTATGCTGATGACTGGGATGGCTATATCCCGATCGCTTACTGGTTCTTTGATGCGCACATAGGTAAGTATATGGGGAAAAGCGCCAGAGGATATACCGACTGGAGAGACGCACGAAGCAAAAGTCCGTTTATGTGTCCGAGTGTAAAAGGTTCTATTATGACAGTTGCTGGACCGAAAGTGGACTACACTTATTCTTCGGGTTATTATGTTTCCTACTGTATCAACAATGTTTATGACATAAGGGGTGCGCTTTCATCACCTTACTATTTTTCATTCCCATTTAAGGAAATTCCAAAATATCCCAGGATGCTTCTTGCTGATGGTCTAGGCACATGGACAAGCACTGGCCACGCATATTACTGCTATCGGCATCCAGAAGGAATCTCTCCCTTTGGTAATCCTAACACACCTGCTAATAACAAAGGACAGGGCTTGAACATTCTTTTTTCAGACGGTTCTGTGAGAAATTATAAGTTTTCTGAGTTTCCTTTTGGACCTGATGCTTATAGAATATGGACAGGATTTGATCCTACGGACGGAAGTACCTGGGAATATGCAAGATAAAAACAAATAGTGGAGGGAGCGTGCATTATCTGTGGCGGATTTCTTTGATTTTTTTTGCCATCAGTATTAGGTGTATTTTTGCAGATATAATTTCACTGTATCCTGTTAAATACCTTGAGAAAGAACCAAACATAGATGGCATTTTGAATGACGACTGCTGGAAGCAATTAGCATTCACAGATAGTTTTTATGTTTATCTTTCAAAAAAACCGATTTCGCCTGGATTTAAAACTTCTTTTGGAATTTTTTACAATGAGAAAGGGCTTTATATTGGAATTATCAACTATGATGAGAATGTTGATAAAATCAGGGCATCCAGATACGAAAGGGATGATCCGCTATTATGGATGGATGATTGCGATGAAATCTATATTGACCCAGAAGGAAAAGGGATTGGTTATACAAAGTTCATAACAACATACAACGGCACAAAATATGATGAGAAAAGAACTGATACCCAGGTGACAGACGTAAGCTGGAATGGCGAAAACTGGATTTACAAGACTTCAAAAGACAAAGATCGATGGATTGTAGAAATCTTTTTGCCATGGTCAGACATTGGAAGAAAAGCCAGGGTCAACGATCTGTGGAAATTTAATATCAACAGATATTGTTATACTACTGGTAAAAGCTGGTTTGCTGGAGCAAGCTGGTCTTTTGGCGCTTCGTACTTGAATCCTGAAAAATTCGGTTTCCTGTTTTTTTCAGGGCAAGAAACACCAGGAATGGAAAAAATATGTGATATTCTTTCAAAAACTCTTTTACCTGGCTGGATGATACCATATGGAGAATTTTTATTTATTGGCAAAGAAAAAGGTCAATGGACAAAAGAGGAAATAGATGGAATTTTCAAAAAGGAATACCAACAGGCAAGGGAAAAAATATCAAAAGTAGATAGCATAATTATTGATTTTGAGAATAACAAAAAAATTCAAGACGAATATGAAGCATTAAAACGTCAGTTAGAAACTATTCCTGAAAGCACCCATTTCATCGGGGATATAGATGAAATGATCAGTATCAAAGAAAAGATTGATGACTTTTACTGGAAACTCAAAATTGAAAAAGATTATAAATAGGGGGAGTACATGACAAATCTGAAGTTTGTTCTTACTGTCACACTATTTTTTTGTGTGTTACCCTGCCTGGCAAAACACAATGGAGATTACCTGAATAAAATCACGACAAAATATATCACTCCACATCTTACCTGGGCTAAGCCACTCGGGGATAGAAAAATTACCTGTTTATTTCTTGTTGGGAGACATGGAGCACGGGAAGTTGTAGAATTATGGCAAAGATTAGATATTGACTTTGATGGGTTTACAACATGGTGGCCAGGAGAACTTGCAAAAGAAGACATGTATGAAGCCGCTATAGAAGGGACCAGCAATAGAGAAAAAAAGGCAGAAATTTTAGCAAAACTTGAAAAAAATTTTGATGCAATTGTGATTTCTTGTGGTTTCGACATTCTTCCTGCAGAAGCTCGGGTGAAAATCCTTGAAAAAGCGTACAATGGAACAGGGCTGATATTTTTTAATCCAAACAATTCAATTGATAGAATTTATAAAAAGGTTTTTATTGAGAAGTTAGATGCAGGAGAGGCATTTATTGGTGCTCCTACTGAAGGAATCCCGGGTCTTGGGAAAAATTTCTTTAAGGGATATAAATACGGAAATGGCAGAATTTTAATAATGTCAGGCGGATCTATGGGTGGGTGGAGTGGCTATTATGGAGGTACAAGTTTAACTGTTCCTGAAACATATTCACGATTCTGGAAAGCGCATTATGAAAATAATATGGTCGCAATTGCAAAGGCATTATTGTGGGTAACAAAAAGACAACCATCATGTTTCATTAGTCAGCAAAGCTTTACTAATGGGGAATCTTTCGATCAATCATCCCTCCCAAAAGAATTGCAATTTACACTTGTCGGCAGGCAAAATGAAAATTATCAAATCATGCTACGATTAAGAGATGAATGGAATAAGGTGGTTGAAGAAAAAAATGTAAAAATTAAGATGTCCCAAAGTCAGGTGAATATTCCTTATACTGTTGCTTTTTTGAAGTCAGGTAAGTACTATCTTGATTACATTGTCAGGAATGGAAAAAATATAGTACTGGATTTTGGATACTCCGCATTTACAATTGTATCACCAATCGGTAATGCAAGTATTCTCACAGAGAAAAATTATTACGACAAAGGGGAGAAAATAAGCGGAACACTTGAAATTGAAAATCCGTTGCAAGAAAATGCCTCTGTGGCTGTACAGATTGTCGATTCTCCTTCAGAAAGAGTATGGTATAGAAAAGTACTGGCACTTGAACCTGGACAAAAACAACTACACTTTGAATTTCCACTCACAGAGTTTCCCACTCTTTATGGATATATCGAGGCAGAAATTATTCACAAAGGCATGGTTTTAACAAAATGCGAAAAAGGACTTTCTTTCCCTGACAGAACAATGCCCCTGTACCCATCCTTTGTCTGGTCTTTTAATACAACGCCGTATCCTGAATTTTATTTACCGCAACTTACAAAAGCAGGTTTTGACGCATTACAGGCAGAACCTGAAACAAGTGCAAAATTCAATTTAAGAACATGGCCGATGGTTACAAGGATTTTTTTGACTGCAGACACTTCACCAGAAAGAAAGGGCTGGATGAGCCAGTTAGGCATAAAAAATTCATTGCCCAGATATGAAGACATAATAAAAAAAATAGACCCTGAAATGAACGCAAAGAAATTGATAGAAATTGGGGATTTTTCTTTATATAACCCTGTAATCAAGGAAGTGTTTAAGGAAAGTATCAGAAGGCAGGTTAGAAAAGATTTTCCGCCACTTTTCTATAACTTTGGAGATGAAAATGCCTACAGATTAGAAGGTGGATATTCACCAAGCGAAAATAAGGAATTCATAAAATTTCTTAGAGAAAGATATGGCAATATAGAAAAACTGAACAAACAATGGGATGAGAACTTTAAGAACTTTGATGAAGTCAAACATTATTATCTGGAAGATATAAGAAAGATGAAGAATTATGCTGCGTTTATGGACCATGCGATGTTTGTAGCAAAAGAATATGCTGATGCTCACCATATCGCAGCTGAAGCAGTAAAGGAAGTAGACCCAAACGGCCATGTTGGGGCAGAAGGCTCTCCTTCTGGCAACCTTGAATATATGATCAGTAAACTGGATGTTTGGGGTCCATATTCTGACACAATAGAAAATGAATTGATGCGATGCTTTGGCAAAGACAAATTAAGAACGATATGGTGGGGAGGATATGTCGGGACGCACGGAGGACGAAATGAGGTCCCAATTCCTTTGTGGCGATATCTACTTTCCGGTATTGTTAATGGAAATAGTTTTTTTATGGCAGGCCCATGGAATGAAGGATTTTTGTCAGTTGACCTTTCCTATGCTGATTATTTTGAAAAAATGTTTCCCCATATCAAAAAACTTGAAGATGGAGTCGCTCAACTTCTGATTACAAATGATTTAAAAAATTATGGAATTGCTGTACTTTATTCCTATCCCAGTGTTGTACTTTCGTCTTTTGGTGAAAAGAAATTTGTACCGTTGTCGTCGTCATGTTCTGCGCTTATAAACTTCTGTTATCGGAATGGCTTGAACTTTGATTTTTTAAACTCCACAATGATAAAACAGGGGATTCTTCAGAAGTATAAAATTCTCTTTCTTTTCGGCGCAACATGCATTTCTGAAGAAGAAAAAGAGGCAATTGAGGGATTTGTTAAAAATGGCGGGATTGTGATCGCTGATTTGAATCCAGGAATCTCAAATGAATTTGGTAGATTATTTGAGAGAAGCATTTTTTCTTCATTATTCGGGTATGATATTCGCCCGGTTGAGAATCCTGTTCTACAAGAAGTTAGTGTTGATAGGCAAATCAATGGGAAAAAAATTCATTTGTTTGCACAAAACATTCCATGTCCTCCGGAGGGAGAAGTTTTCAAGGTCAACACTAATGGTAAGGGAATGGCGATACTATTGAACTTTACATTATCTTCTGTCTTCAACAACATCGCATCAGTAGAAGATTTTGATAATTTTATGCTGGACCTGTTATCTCTTGGAGACATAAAAAAGGAAGTCACCATTGAGGATTTTGCCGGGATCATTGATAGAATCGCGATAAGAAAAACAAAAGATTTTGAAATCTTGGGTGTGATTGCTTATGTTTATAACTTTTCAGGTGAACGAAGTATTAAAATAAAACTTGATTCCAGCTATTATGTCTACCAGGTTGATAGGGGATTTCTACAGGAAGGAACTGAGATCACTGACAAAATGACGTATTCTCCGGTACTTCTTCTGTACTCTCTTTTTAAGGAAAAACAAAAATCTCCAGAAATAAGAGTTGGAAACAAAATTGTGCGTCAGGGTGAAAACATTCAACTTGATTTTCCCATTCAAAAAGAAAACAGAATTTTTAGAGTCAGGATTTTAAGCGGCGAAAAAGAAATATATCAGAAAATCATCACATCAGACATAAAACATCTGTCCATTCCTGTTGCATATAATGAGCAAATTGGAAACTATACTGTTGAGGTCACAGATGTGTTAACCGGGTTAAAAAACCAGGAAATAATAAACATACAGAGTACGAAATGATAATAATTTTTTTTCTGATAATGTTTTTTCAAGGTGTAAGTTTTTCTCAGCCAGCTTATAAAACTGAAGACATTCTTTTTCCAAAAACAAAAAACAACAACACGGATAATTTCATTTTTATCAAGAAACTTGAAGTTGGAAATTTATCGTTTGATTATAAGGACTCTCGGAAATCAAAAGAAGAAAACAGAAATGTCAATTATTTAGCCAGTGCTCCCAGAATTTATTTAAATGGTTATTGTCTGTATAGCGGTATTTGGACAGGATTTACTGTCGGGGGAAAAACAATAAACCCATTTTATCCCTATGTTCTGAAGAATTATTACGTCGTTGAAAATAATAAAGATAGGATATTTGTTGAGCAATTATGGGAAACTGACTATGGAAACTTTTTCATAAAAATTGTTGAGTATAGAGATATGCCTCAATGGATATTCGGGAGAATTGAGTGTGAATATCCACTCACAACAATTCAATTTCTCGGAGTCGTTCCTCTGCATGCTTTCCAGATAGAAGGACGCGAAATCTGGTGCGTCTTTAATAAAAGCGGCCCATTTAAAATAAGCGCGTGGACCAGGTTTGAACAGCCCTCATTCCAGGAAGGGGATTTTGCTGTTGCTATTATCAATAAAGGGGTAAAGGACATTTCATTAAAAACTTTCAAGAAGTTTTTTGTTTTTAACCAGGATGAAATAAAAAATATCTCTTTTGAATTTTCTCCTGCATTGAGGCTAATAGTAACACCCAAAGATACAAAAAGTTCAATGGCTTACAAATTTTCCTTTGCTGTTGGATACTGGTTTGACAGGTCTGATTCTTCTGATGAAAAGCAGGAAAAGGTGGTTAATGAATTCTTGCAAAGTCAGTCAACAGAAATACGAAACAAACTTAATTCTATTAACTGGATTCCTGATTATAAAGAATGGACAAATGTTGAAAGAACATTGAAAGAAATTGAAAAGTATATAGAATACCCTGGAGTAAAAGATTTGCTTGAGAAATACAATTTTGATGAAATAAGGAAAGATTTTGAACTGGCGAAAAAGGAAAAAGATTATAGAAAGTCCATTGATATCGAGGATATGTTGAAAATTATAAAGGATGCGATGTATAATGTTTTGATTGAAGAAATGAAAAAATAAAACAGATAACCTAATTCACATATATTCCCCCAATCTTCTAACAGAAGGAAAAACAATGGAAAGAATTCTTGCATTTGGATGCCATCCAGATGATATCGAATTTATGTGTGCGGGAACACTTGCACTACTGGTAAAAAAAGGGTTTGAAATACATCTGGCTACAATGACAGGTGGTGAAGTTGGTCATCCATTTTTGGCAGCGCATGAAATAAGAAATATCCGATTGAAAGAAAACGAGAATTCTGCAAAAATAATAGGTGGGTTTTTCCACTATGCAGGAGGTTCTGACTTAGAGGTTGAATACAACGATTTCTATAGAAGGGCATCTGTGAGGATTATCCGGAAGGTTGACCCACTAATTGTGTTTACCACTTTCCCATTTGATTATCTGATAGACCACAAAGAAACATCAAGACTTGTGAGAAATGCCTGTTATATCGCGTCAGTACCCAATTATGACAAAGAACCAGGGTTAAAACCAACAAATAGATTTCCATATCTTTATTACTGGAATGCCAGTGGTTTGAAAGATATTTTTGGAAATGAGCTTCCATTAACCTGTATTGTTGACATTTCATCCACCATTAACATTAAAGAGGAAATGCTTGCCTGCCATAAATCCCAGATGGAATGGCTTAAGTACCATAACAAATGGGAAAATTATCTTGAAATCATGAAGAGGCAGTCAAGAAAGGAAGGTGAAAAAATTGGAGTTGAGTTTGCTGAGGGATTTATTCAACATAAGGGAAACGGTCATCCACAAGATAATATTCTTAAGCAAATTCTGGGCGAATTATGTCAGGAAATAAAATGAGAAAAACAATAGCGATAATCTGGAAACAACCTCAGCAAGGAGTCATCAGGGTTAATGGTGGAACAATTGAAAACATGATAAAAGCCGGGCTTATTCGACTTGATCTTATCTCGTATGGAATTGAGCCAGACAAACCAGTTGCTGCCTGCGTAGGGAAATATAGCCCTATTGGGTCTGAAAGTGCGCCAATTATTCAGGTGTTTGATACAATGGGATGGCATAAACTTGCTAAAAGATGTTTACAGTTCTTTATTGAAAAACAACATGAAAATGGCTTCATGCAAAATTTTGACAACTATATGCTGGAAACCGGTGCTGTTTTGTGGACAATGGGGCAGCATTTTAGTATAATAAAGATTCATCCTGGGTAAAAAGGATTAAGCCGGTGATTCTAAAAGCAGTTGACTACATACTGAAATGGATTGAAAATAATAAAAAAGAAGAATTTCTCAATAAAGGATACGGGCTAATTGATGGAAAAGTGGGAGACCCTGATGATTTCTATCATAGTTTTATGTTGAACGGGTACGCATATCTTGGACTGCAAAGGGTATCAGAAATGTCTGAAAAAATCGAAGAGTCGTGTGCAGGGAAAATAAAACAGTCAGCAATGGAGCTAAAAAATAATATCAGGCAATCTTTTTTCTCTGCTATGGCACGTTGCCCTGTAATGCCGGCTGGCGACGGTACCTGGGTTTTAGCAGCTCCTCCATGGCCCGAACATGACGGACTGGTTATTCATTATGTGGACGGTGGGAAATGGTTCACTCATGGAAGTTTTCTGTGCAGAGATAGTTTGGTTGGTCCATTGTACCTTATTTTTCAAGAGATTATAGAACCAGATGAGATTGCTGCAAGGAATTGGGATGCCGGAGAATATTGTCCAGAAAAAGAATCTATTATTCTCAAAAAATTCACTAACTCAATTAATGTCACACTGACATTTTGACCCTATATGTGCAAATCAACATTTGTTTATCATTCGTTGCAGCCAGCCACTATAAATAAAAAGTGGTCAGGTCGTGTATTTTCTGTTAAAAAAGGTACCTTTTATCAGATGTCATTTTCTTCTATTGCTTCGAAGAAGAGTTTATGTTTTGTGAATTTTTATAATTCAGAAAGAAAGAAATTGACAGCAGATTTTTGTTCTGAGATAAGAAAATCAAATAAATTATTGGACCACACATACTTCTTCAGGACGTTTTCTAATGTTGCCTTTGCAAAAGTAGTACTCGAAAATCAGGGAAGTAAGATTCTGCGAGTAAAAAATATCACCGTAGAAGAAAAAGAATATCAGGATATAGATGTATGGATCGCTAGCGAGTCCCGAAAGATTCCTGTTTTTCCTTTGCTTAAAATAGAGAAAAAGCATCTAACAAAAACAGCAGAGTTATTAAAAACAGGTGGAAAATTGAAAATTGTTTTTTTAGGCGATAGTATTGTCAATGATATGGCTAACAGTTTTTTTGATGCTCTTTTAAGAAGAGTATATCCAGCAGTAAAAATTGAAGTTATTTCATCTGTAAGGAATACTACAGGTTGCTGGTACTTTAAGCATGGAAATAGAGTGAAAAAACTTGTGATTGATTATTCTCCGGATCTGGTTATCATTGGCGGTATAAGTCATAGAAACGACGTTTCCTCCATTAAGAGTGTCATTGAAAAAATCAGACGTTATACTGATGTAGAAATAGTGGTGACCAATGGCGCATTTGGGAAAACTGGCAATCCATGGAAACAAACAAGGTCAAACACTGAGGATGAATTCTCTGTGAAATTAAAAAAACTATCAGATGATATGAAATTCATGTTTTTTGATACTGCAAAATTCTGCAGACAGTATATTCATCAGTCAGGTAAACCTTATTCGTTTTTTCTCAGAGATAACATTCATCCGAATCACTATGGAAGATTTATTCTTTCGTATCTGCTATTCTATTTACTTTCTCCATGAATAAATTCTATGCAGTATACATTGAATGAAAAGGCATCAAAACCCCATTCCTATCATTGTTTATTTCTGAGTATAGCCACCATCCACTAAAATATTTGCTCCAGTAATATATGAAGAAGCATCAGAAGCAAGAAAAACAACAACCCCTTTAATATCTTCACCATTTGCCATTCTTCCAAGAAATGTGCGCTTGTTGTATCTTTCAACAAAAATCTCTGGCTGTCCCGAATATAGCCCGCCTGGCGAGACACAATTGACACGGATATTATACGGTCCAAATTTTGAAGCAAGGTATCTTGTAAGAGAAATCAGTCCTGCTCTATGGAAAAAATAATCAGGTGCAGCACCCATATCTGTTCCTTCATAAAGAGTGAAATCTGGCCCAACAACGCCCTGCATGGAAGAGATGTTGACGATTACCCCACTTTTTCTATTCAGCATGTCCTGAACAAAAATTCTTGTTACATTCATAATCCCTGTGGCATTAATTTTCATTGAAAGGTCAAAGGCATCAATCGGGTCCTCGTAGTGTTTCATCGGTCTTAAAACAGCATTGTTCACCAAAATATCAATTTTGCCTTGTTCTTTTAGAATTTTTTCATACAGGGCAAGGATACTTTCAGTACTTCCCATATCCAGGTATCCAGAAAACACTGAATAATTTTGTTTGCGTAACTCTGAAGCAAGATTTTCGCAATTTTCTATATTTCTTGAAACAACATAAACAGTTGCCTCTGCCTCTGCAAGTCCTTCAACAATGAATCGTCCGTATTTTCCTGCGCCTCCTGTCACTACTGCAATTCTGTCTTTTAAGCGAAACTTATCAAGGATACCCATCGCGCCTCCTTTGTCATCTGATTTATCTCACCAATCTTTTGAATCCTGGATTTGCAACTTTCCCCTTTATCAGTTTATCAACATTCCCTTTTTTCAGTGCGTCAGCAATCAATGAAAACACTTTGTTCACTGCGCAAAGATATTTTTTAACATCTTTTTCTTTGTGTGCATAGGATACATACACAGATTTCCAGGCAAGATAGCCGTGTTTCAGCATTTCCCTGGTAAAAAGGGTTTGCAATGACAATGCCTCGTTGTAATCAAAGGTAAAACTTGCAAGAGGAGGAATGCCATAAACTTTGATTTTCACATTATTCTGTTTTGCAATATCATGCCAGCCATCCATAATTGTTTTTCCAATTTTCACCAGGTGCGCTGGAACATTTTCTTTTCTCATTTTCTTTATTGTTGCAATTGCTGCAACAGGGCCGATTCTTTCTGTCCAATAGGAACTGCTGATAAAGCTTTCTTCAGCCATTTTCATAATCTTCTGTTTCCCGACAATCGCAGCCATAGGAAAGCCATTGCTGATCGCCTTTGCATAAACTGCAATATCTGGCTGAACTCCAAGAATTTCATGAATACCTCCGACATTCATTCTGAAGCCACTGGTAATTTCATCAAAAATTAACACTGCACCATTGTTTTTTGCAATTTCCTTAACCTTTTGCAAAAAATTGTTTTCAGGCCATGTACTTCTCATCGGTTCCATTACAATTGCTGCAAGTTCGTTATTGCTCGCGATTATGGAGATCTCATCTATGTTATTGTATGAAAATGGTATGGCTGTTTTTTTCAGGCATCTTGGTACGCCTTTTGGTTCAAGCCCTGGTAGAAGATGGCCATCAAGGTTTGATGCATCAGCAAGATTTGCTGAAATATACCAATCATGCCATCCATGATATCCACAGAATGCAATGGTATCTCTTCCTGTATAAGCACGAGCTATTCTGACAGCAACTGCCATTGCCTCTCCACCTGTGCGGGCAAATCTTACCATACCAGCCCATGGATGCATTTTTAGAAGCATTGTTGCAAGTTCAATGTCTTCAGGACAATTGCAGGTTGTCATTGAGCCCTGTCTTACAGCATTGATAACCGCCTTGTTAACGTCATTGTCAGAGTAACCAAGTACGCATGCGCCAATTCCAAATATTGAAAAATCTTTGAAACAGTTTCCATCTAAATCCCATATTTTTATTCCTTTCGCTTTTGTGAAGTAAGACGGCCAGAGTCCTGGAGCAAACAATTCAGCATACTTTGAACGAAGGTTTGTTCCGCCTGGAATAATTTTTTTTGCCTTTTGCCATAATTCTGGTCCTTTTTTTATCCGGGTCACATTAACCTCCTTTTGTTCACCCTGTCAATGATTTCCTTCGCATTTTGATAGAAAACTTTATCAATATCTTTTTGTTCTATCCTATTGACTTTTATAGCGTGACACATTGCCCAGAGTTGCTCATATAACAGCAATGCTGGACTGACTGGAAAACTTGCTGTAATGGAGTGGGTCTCCTGGGTGATAAATGCCCAGTCATAGCCAAACCTTACGCATCTTCCCCTGTAAAAACACACAGGAGCATCACTTCCAAAAAGAATCTGATTTGCTCCAAACTCAGAAAATAGAATCACAAAAACCTCTCTATCTGTAACTGCTGATGTGTCGAAAAATACCTGTTTTTTACCTTTCAATCGAGACAAGGAGTTAATTGATTTTTCAAGGTTATGGGGAATATAAGACCTTCCACAATGTGCAAGATTCCAGATTACATGAGGATATTTTTCAACAAAATACAAAAGTTGTTCAATATTTTCAGGGTCACAAATCCCTTTTTTCTTTGAAAGATGCAGTGTAATGACCAGTCCATACTGATTTGCAATTTCAATCTGTTTTTCTGGTAGAAAGTCAGAAATTTTTGCGTCTTCAGGGTCAACCCTTACCGAAAAACATTTATAGGGTTTGAAGCCAAGACAACGTTTTTCTGATTTTAGAAGATTTTCAAGATATTTTTCGTCCAGTTTGTGACTTACAAGCGCCAGAAAATAAAAATTGTATTTTTCTGCTGCTTTTGCAAGATATTGATTCTGCTGCAACAGAAGAGAAGAAGACGTTGGCCAGCCAGTAAACAAAAATTCCGTAGTTTTCTGATGGAAAAGATGAATAAGTTTTTCTATAATGGCACCAGCAGAACAATTGCCAAAAATTTTCAAAGAATCAGGAGTACCGCCAGAGAAAGATTTTGATGTAAAAGTGTGAAGGTGAAAATCAAAAATTCTCGAGGGAAGGAGGTTCTGAATTTCCTCATTCCATATTTTTTCATCAACGCTTTTTATCTGTACTTTCATAATAAATGTTACTCAACTTTTAACTATTATTATACTTTTTTATGATTACTTCGGTCAATAAAGATTTTCTGATTGTTGACACATGGGTTTTTACAAGGGTATAATGTTTTTGGAGGTGATGCCTATGCAAAAACAGAAACATAGCAGTCATCCTCGCCCGCCAAAGTATCTGTCAAAGATTTCATCAGTAATGGGTAGTGTAGTCCATGCTCATCAGCGGTTATTTTTCAGACGTCTTGAATCAAGGAAAGGACGGTGATAAAAATGTCAGTGTACATTATGCTCAGTACCCTAACTCCTCAGGGAGCAAACACAATCAAGAATAACCCGGAAAGAATTAAAGAAGTCAACAAAGAAGTTGAAAAAATGGGCGGGAAAATTATTTCCCAGTATGCAGTGCTGGGACCATATGATTTTATCACCATTATTGAAGCGCCTGATAATGACACAGTGACAAAGATTTCTCTTGAAATAAGCGCACGGGGAAGTGTGAAAATTCTGACTCTTGCTGCAGTTGGAATTGATGATTTTATAAAAAGCATAAAGTAAAAAAACAGGTAAAAGAGGATCTGATTCAGCAGGTTTATCAGTCAAAATTCAGGCAACACCGGAAAAATTTATTATTTTTGACTGAACGGCACATATATTGAGATTGAAAAACCCGCTCAATATAAAAGTTGTATCCGGTGTTGTTGATCTTTACTTCTTTAATGTGCCAGATTTCTGGAATAAGTACGTTGGAGATTAACTTGTCTCAGTTTGATACCTAAACATCCTTTTTCTCACCAATTTATGATATCAGATTTTTAATCTACTTCATCTCAGATTATAATAAAGCGTCAAAAAGGAGGGTTTTGTGAAAATTCCTTGGAAATGGGCAATCTGCCCTGACCCATTGATTTACAGCAACCAGGAAATAGTAAAAATTTGCATGTATACAAGGGTCAAGTATTTAGAGTTGAATTACAATTACACGGCTGAAAAGACAGAAAAAGAAATCATTGAAATAAAAAATTTTTTCAAAAACGCTGGCATCAACTTTTATAGTTTCCATCTACCGTTTACACAGGAGGATGACATTGCCTGTTTTTACGAAACAATCCGCAATAAAGCAGTGAAAAGGTTAACATATGATATGGAAAAGGCATCAATGCTGGGTTGTAAGGTCGTCATTTTACATCCGACAACAAATCATTTTGACGTCCATACCGAAGGATTTAATAGATATCTGCTGCAAATGGAAAAAAGTTTGAAGGAACTGATACCTGTTGCAGAAAAATTAAAACTCATCATTGCGATTGAAAACATGCCAAAGGTAACTGCAGGAGAAAGGTTTGGTTCAATGATTGAGCATTTTCAGATTTTCTCAAAAACATTTGGTTGCAGACATTTTGGTTTTTGTCTTGACACAGGCCATGCCAATATATCATATGGGCGAGAAGGTCCTACGAAATTTTTTGAGGCAATGAAAAAACACATTGTTTCATTCCATATTCAGGATAACCCAGGCGACAGAGACCTTCACATTCAACCTGGAAAAGGGCTTGTAAACTGGAAAAGTTTTTTCAATAAACTTTCACGGTCTAATCTTTCATTTCCTCTTACAATTGAAGCATTACCGTTTGCTCACGCTGATTGTTATAAATACAGTTTTGAGGCATGGGAAAATATGATTAAAGAAATTAACAGTATTGTTTTGGAATCTCTGAAAAGTGAAATTGAAATAAACCACAAAATCGGATAAAATTAATTTATGAAATTCAAATTTGTCTGTAGTCCTGAAGTGATTTCTGGAAAGGGAAGTTTTGAGACACTGGGAGAGGTTGCCATAAATCTTGGTGGCAAAAATGCTTTTGTTGTCATTGACCAGGTGCTTTCAAAAACTCCCCTGAGAGAAAAAACAGAGAAAATCCTTGAGAACCATGGTATTAAATGCGTCATATTTGATAAAATTTCTTCAGAACCAACCACAGATACTGGAAATGAGGCATGCGCACTGGCAAGAAAACACAATTGTGACATCACCATAGGTATTGGTGGTGGAAGCAGCCTTGACACTGCCAAGGCAGTAGCAGGACTGATAAAAAATCCTGGTACTATTGAAGATTATCAGGGAATTGATAAACTGAAATTTCCGTCTGTCCCGAAAATTATGGTACCAACGACTGCTGGCACTGGAAGCGAAGTAACATTTACTGCAGTATTCATCAGAGCCAGTGAAAAGAAAAAAGCAGGAATTAACAGCAAATATTTATATCCTGAAGCAGCAATTCTTGATCCACTATTAACATTGAGTTTGCCCCCGTCTGTTACTTCTTCCACTGGAATGGATGCGTTCTGTCATGCTATTGAAAGTTATCTTTCAAAAAAAGCCACGTTTTTCTCAAAACCTGTTTCTATGGAAGCAATGAAATTGATATGGAAAAACCTGCCGGTTGCCTTTTCAGATGGAAACAATGTTGAAGCAAGGGAACACATGCTGTATGCAAGTTTTCTTGCAGGGGTCGGGCTGGCGAATGCAGGGGTGACTGCAGTCCATTCTCTTTCATATCCGCTTGGCGGACTTTTCGGTGTGCCACATGGAGTGGGAAATGCAGTATTGCTTCCGTTTGTGCTGGAATCAACCCTGCCATACATAAAAAATTCCATTGAAGAAATCGCTCAATCATTGACAGGTGAAAAAATGGACGCAACCTGTTTTATAAAGCAATTGAAAAATCTTGAAAAATCCCTTGGTATTCCAGAAAGTTTGAAAAATCTTGATATCCCAGAAGATTCAATACCCGTGCTTATTGAAGGCGCGATGCAGGTGAAGGTTCCCCTTGAAAATCACCCTGTAACATTAACAGAAAAAGATATTGAACATATCTATCAATCTGCTTTTTAATACAAAAGGAGTGCACAATGCCAGGAAGAGAAGTTTTTGGACAGGAAGAACTTGACCAGGTTACAGAGGTGTTGAAAACAGGTGTTCTGTTCAGATATGGTTTTGACGCCCAGCGAAATGGCGTATTTAAGGTTGCTCAATTTGAAAAAGAATTCGCTGAATTTGTTGGCTCAAAATATGCCCTTGGAGTAAGTTCTGGCACAGCAGCATTGAAAACTGCTCTTGAAGGGCTGAATTTACAGAAGAAAACAGAAGTGTTGACACCCTGCTTTACCTTTGTTGCGACCATTGAATCAATTGAAGAAGCAGGATTAAAACCCGTGCTATGCGAAATCGACGATAGCTTAAATATTTCGCCTGATGACCTGGAATCCTGCATTACCAAAAAGACATCCGCGATACTTCCTGTTCATATGATGGGTAGCAGTTGCGATATGGAAAAGATTGCGGAAATCACAAAAAATAACAATCTTGCTCTTGTAGAAGATGCCTGCCAGGCAACAGGAGCAGGTTATAAAGGAAAGAAACTTGGAACATTCGGTCATTATGGCTGTTTCAGTTTTGACTATGTCAAGGTTCTGACAACTGGAGAAGGCGGAATGGTTGTGACTGATGATGAAAATCTATACAGGCAGGCAGACTGGTATCATGACCATGGTCATCCCCACAGGACAGACCTTCCCAGGGGCGTGGAAGAAAGAATGAGAAAAGGAACCAATTTCAGGATGAATGAAGTTCAGGGTGCTCTGGGTATTGCCCAACTTCAAAAACTTCCATCCATCATTGAAACCCATAAATCAAACAAAGCCATCATTAAAGAGGTACTTTCAAAATATGACTTTATCTCTTTCAGAAAGCACAATGACCAGGACGGAGAAATCGCAACATTTCTTGCTTTCTTTTTGCCTGATGCAAAAAGGGCTGAAAAATTTAAAGAGAAAATGCGGGAAAATGGAATAAATCCAGGTATTTTAAATTACTGGCATTTCTTTGCCAACATCCAGAGCGTGAAAACAAAAAGGTCCTTCGCAAAAAGCAAAAAAATTCTTGAAAAAACTGTGGTTCTTGAAATATTGATGAAGATGGACGCTTTAAAAATTGCTGATACCCTGGACAAAATCTGCAAAGAATTTTAAGTTTCAATGAAAAAATATCTGCTCGTATTTACCACATTTCCTGACATTGGAACTGCTGAAAAAATCTGTGAAATACTGGTTAAGGAAAAACTTGCTGCATGCTGTCAGATTATTTCTGATATAAAAAGTGTTTACTGGTGGAAAAACAAACTTGAAAAATCAAAGGAGTGCCTGGTGCTGATGAAAACAGAAAAATCTCTGCTGAAACAGTTGACAAAAAAAATTCTATCAAATCACCCGTACCAGGTTCCTGAAATTGTCTCTTTTGAAATCAGCCATATTGAGAAAAAGTACCGCTTATGGATGGATGAAGTACTCAAGGAGAAAAAATGACAGATATCGAAAGATTTCACGCAACAATGGAGTATCAAAAACGAGATAGGGCAATATTCTGGAGTTGGGGAGGATGGCCTGAAACCATTGAACGATGGAAACAAGAATGTCCTGAATTTGAATCAAAATTAGCCCCTTTTACAACCCTCAATCAACGGCAGTTTTTTAATCACTGGTTTTTTCCACATCCGCCATTTGAGAAAAAAGTCATTGAAGAAAATGACCAGCACATCCTTTACATCAATCATGAAGGTATTCTGATGAGAGAAATGAAAAACAATCCCAAAAGTTCAATGCCTCAGTTTGTAAGGTTTCCTGTCGAAACACGCGAAGATTTCAGAAAATTCTGGAAACAGAGGATGCAGCCAGACCTTGAAACACGAATAGGTCCTGACTGGAGAAAAATCCTGCTTGATATCCGCAACAAACCATATCCTTTTATTATCATTTCAGACAGGTGGGGCGGTTTTTTTGGTCCTTTGAGAAATCTTGTTGGCGTTGAAAAATTATGCATGCTTTTTTATGATGATACTGCCTTTGTTGAAGAAATGATGGATGCCAATGCTGAGTTTATCATTTCAATGATGAGCAAGATACTTGACGTGATAAATATAGATGCCTTTGGCTTCTGGGAAGATATGGCATATAAAACAGGTCCATTGATTTCTCCTGACCTGGCAAGAAAATATATGCTTCCAAGATACAGAAAAGTGGTGGATTTCCTGACAAAAAGAGGCGTGAAATACATTGGTCTTGATAGTGATGGCGACATCACCAGCCTCATTCCTGTCTGGATTGATTCAGGATTGAACTTTTTGTATCCTTTTGAAGTCCAGGCAGGTATGGATGTTATTGAAGTAAGAAAAAAATTTGGGAAGCAATTGAGAATCTGGGGTGGTGTTGATAAAAGGGCAATAGCATCAGGAAAAGATGCCATCGACAGGGAAATACAGCGGCTGACACCATTAATAGAAGAGGGAGGTTTTATTCCACATCCTGATCACAGTATTCCGCCAGATGTGTCGTTTGAAAATTATCTTTATTATCTTGAAAAAATCTCTGAAACCTGTGAAAAAATCAGTTAAAACTATTTAAAATTGTTTATTCCACACATCTTCCGGGTTGTATCCCCACGGAACAGATAATTTTGCGCCTTCGGGAAGTGGTACTGGTCCAGAAACCAGCGGGTCTTTGGTCTGTTTCATAAAATCCACAAGTTGCCTTCTGAATTTTTCAATGATGTCTCTGTATGCAGGATCATTAATGAGATTGTTTCTTTCAAGTTTATCATTTTCAAGGTCAAAAAACAACTCAAATGGTCTGATTTTATCAAAGTATCCCAATTTTTTAAAAAGAGTTTTGGAAAAAGATTCATCAACATTGACAGGGAAATAATAGGGTCGTGTTTCA
>ERZ795046.1289-NODE-1289-length-26023-cov-34.052103_pt1 | contig 26023 bp, 35 predicted proteins | sample MGYA00375130_ERZ795046 | MGnify/ENA primary metagenome ERZ795046 (study PRJEB30175, sample SAMN05720202) | activated sludge metagenome | isolation source: anaerobic digester from wastewater treatment plant | place: Japan | collected 2015-05-15 ...
GCATTCTCCGTTTATAAAAAATTTCTACACTGACCACTAAAATTCCTAATTACAGACAAGCCTGCCTGTTTGTCTACTATGCCGCGCCGTCTAACGATAGCCTCAACTGTTGCTGGGCTTCGATAATCCTCTGCTTGGCGATTTCGCAATAGTTCTTGTCTATCTCTATGCCGATGAACTTTCGACCTGTCTGCACACAGGCAACTCCCGTTGTGCCACTGCCCATGAAGGGGTCGAGAACCGTATCCCCTTCTTTTGTGTGAAGCCGCAAAAAATGAGTTATTAGTTTTACTGGCTTAACTGTCGGATGTTGTTGTGCTGATGGGATTATCTTGCGTATATGCCTGATGATATTTTCTATTTTGCCCGAATTGTCATACCATCGACAAGCTGCCCCTTGCTTCTGGGCAACTAGCACGGTTTCGTAACTACGCCGATAATGCCAACCCATACCCATCGGCCCCTTATCCCAGACCACCATTTGCTTAAAGCCAATCACTTCATCCATCCACAGACTCCATCGGGCAAATTGCGGATCAGGGCCGCCGCCGCCGCAGCAGCAGCAGCATACAGCCCCAGGAGGCAATAGCCGTTTATATTCGAGTAAGCATTGTTTGAATAAATCATTTGCTTCTATCCCGTCATTGGCAATCGGCCTAGCCATATCTGCCGTTACCTCTCCGCGCCCTAAAGCCGCCTCCCGCCTATGAATTAAATCATTGTTGTTGTTGTTATTGTGGCCGTAAGGCGGGTCAGTAAAGATAAAATCCACACTCTCCGCGTCCATCCCGCGCATAATCTCCCTGCAATCTCCCTGATGCAACTCCACCAGGTTATCCGAATAAAATAGCATCCCAGCCTCCGTTCAGAATTTTGAATCTCGTTCGCCCAAACCGTGTTAGGCCGCCTTCGGCCTCCCTCTCCGTCGTTTAGCCCGTGTCTTAGCGTCGTGGCACGCCTTGCATATCTTGGAGTGCGTGTAGAACTGATTCGGCATGTAAAAGTCGTCGCAGGCAGGACAATGCCTATACCCGTTAATATCCCTGTTGGTTTCCGCATCGTACCAGTTGACGCACAAGTTATTTACTCGCTTCGGAGTAGATAGACAAGTCCTGCCCTTGCGATAACCGCAACTTTCGCACTCCGCATACATGCCGTACTTCTTTACGATCACCGGAAGATAATCTCTGAATGGATTCTCGATTTTCGACATCTGCCTCCCCCCTTCTCAGCCCACTCGATTAACTCTGATACTCCTCGCCCAAGCATCCTCTAACTCCTCTCTGATTTGCAGGCAGGGCAGCTTTGTCAACTTTTCCATTGGGAGGTTTTATCACCTCCAAATTCGAATTCTATTATTACTGCCCTGCCTGAAAGTATTGCCGGGGCTTGTCCGATAGCCATTCTGGGAGCGGTATTAAGTTGTATTGGCCCCGGCAATTGGTCATGATATTCTTCTCTTCTCCGTTTCTTTTTGATCTCTATTACTACTGGTAGTTTCTATCCGTCCTCCGAATTCACGCTTGATATCGTGAGCCAATTTGAGATCATCAGCCCCAACCTTCCACCTGTGAAGCTCAACAAGCTCGTCCCAGGTGTAAATTACACATTTTCCAAATTGACTGGGGATCTTCTCAATTGATTTCTCATCTCTGATGAAGACTACAACTTCACCCAGAACGCAACTTTTAATGGCAGCGTAGCCATTGATGTAGAGTTTGGTCACCAGGATTTTGCTCTGATCGCCCTTGTCCTTTGCCTCCTGGAGCATTTCCTGAAGCAATTCAGATTTGGCTTTCGGCTCCTTGAGGACGCTTATAACCTCCTGCGGAACCTGCACATCCGGCTTAAGTGGATTGAGTGCCAATCCGAAGTTGCCATTCTTGGCTCTCCGATTGATGTCAATGACCGGCTCCAGATTGCGCCTGCGCAGGTTGGGTAGATAGCGAGCAGACGCAGACGAACTTGGATTCGAACTTGGAGACGAACTTGGAGTCGGAATACTACTGCTATTGCTATTGCTATTGCTATTGCTATTGCTATTGCTATTGCTATTGCTATTGCTATTGTTGTTTGGCAATGCCAATGTATTGCCGCACAGCAGGCCGTTAATTCTGGTTCTGTTTGATATCGCTCTTTGTGAAATTACTCTTATTCCCATATCAGTTGCCTCATTTCAATTGGTCTAGTCGATCCACCACATACCATCTTGATCCTGATTTTCTCTGTTCTGACCCTGGTCCTGACCTTGTTCATCGTTATTTTGGTTACCTTCGGTTACCGATTTTCCCATTCTTTTTTCTATTGATTTTTTCTCATGTAAAATTTCTGCATGATTAGTAACCTTAGTATCAAAAGTAACCGAAGTACCAGAAGAAGATTCTTGACATTCTCCACTATGAACCTCATCAATAAGCCCTATTCCGAGCCAAATAGGCTTATTGGCGTGACCCCGCCCATCGTGGAATCCCCTCTCCCGCATCATTGTATTGAACGTCCGCTTCCCCACCGGCTTGTCACCAGTCCGATCGCAATAATACAAGTAGGCTCGGAAGAGCTCCTGGGTAGTGACCCTGGCTTCAGGTGTGACGATGCAGCATTCGGCCAGAAAGTCGCTTAGGAAATCCATCTCGGCTCGATATTTGGCATTGGCTTCTCGAACTTCCATAGGTAACCCCAGCCCCTCCTTCTGCCACATCAAACAGCCATCGACAGCCCAGCGCAGAATACCGGCCTGCTCAGCCTTGAGCTTGGCGGCGAGCTGCGGGTCAGCTAACTTTGCATCCGGGTTGTATTCGGCCTGGCTAATGTCGCAGAACTGCTCAAGGAACGGAATGAGGCGTATGCGTCTCCAGATAGCATTTGCGGACTCTCTGATCCTGGGCTTGTTGTTTGCAGCCATCCAGATTTTGAACGTCGGCTTGAACTCGAACTCGTCCTGGTAAAGTCGCCTGGCCCGGATTGTATCGCCACCCGTGAGCTGCTTGACTACAACCTCATTGAGTGATTTACCTTGAGCGAACTCGGTAGTTACCACAAAGCGGACTCCTTTGAGGTCGGCAATGTCTCCGGTGTAGCTTCCCCGGTCTTTGACTGCAAAGGTTTCCGGGCTTGTTTCTATAGCATATTCGGCCAGCAGCTCGCGCAGCGTGTTGAGAAATGTTGATTTGCCGTTGGCACCGATACCGTACAGGATGAAGAACACCTGCTCAGACATATCACCTGTAAGCGAATAACCCACAGCTCTCTGCAAGAAGTTGACCAGGGTCTGGTTGCCGCCCATTATGTCGAAGATAAATTGCTCCCACAGTGGGCAGGTTGCCGAAGGGTCGTAGTCAACGTCGATGATCTTAGTTATCATCTGGCCCCGATCGTGCGGTTGCAGTTTGCCGGTTCGCAGGTCTACGGTACCGTTGCGGCAGTTCAAGAGCCACTGATCAGAGTCCAGCTCATCTGGTATAATTGGGATCCCCGGCTCAGATTCAGCGAGCGATATCATGGCATTCAGCTTGGCCTGGCTCTCGCTGGATTTGATGTGCCTTACCAGCGCCTTGCGGACCTCATCCACATCTATCGTGGCGCACTCAGCATACATACTTCTGACCGTCTGCTTTGCCAGCCGCTCTATCTCATTGGTGTTGTCAATGCACCAGCGGTTGCCGCGCCAAATAAGCCAGCGCTTCCAGGGATAGCAGTAGCGAATGTTATCGGAATGAGCATCAACCAGGCGCTCAGCGTTGCCATAGTCGGTCTGGGGGTAGACTCGGGTTCGCTTCTCCGGGTCACCGTAGAGGGAATTTGCGAGGGAATTTCCAAGCCCATTGAGGGAATTTGGTAGGGAATTTCGCGCTGTGTCCAGGGAATTTGCTACGGAATTCCCGGAATTTGCTGGCAAATTCCCTCCGAAATTCCCTGAATTCCCTCCGGAATTCCCTGAATTCCCTCCGGAATTCCCTGAATTCCCTATGAAATTCCCTCCATCGCCATCGGAATTCCCTCCGATTTGACTGCTGAGATCCTGTTTATGGATCATGACCCGGCCATCTATGCGGATTGATCGCAACTTTCCAGTTTTAACGTGACCAGCGGCACGGCGCCTGACAGCCTTTTCACATATACCTAATATCTCCGCTGCTTCGGTTACCGATACCCAGTCCCTGGGATCAAAAGACTCATACACCTGCCTGCAGTCGGAGATTGCCTTGTCTATGGTCATCTGCCCGTAGGTGGTATCACCGCGTTTCGAATCCCACTTATCCCTATACAATCCGGACTGCCGGAAAAGCCGATCCATCTGAATTGGATCTCGTCCTGTCCAGAATGCCAGCATATTGCAGAGCGCCTGATCAGCACTGCTCCAATCGTAGTTGTAGGCGGCAATGTCGCCGGCGTAGAGCTGGCCGAAGAGCGCCCCGTTCTTGGCAGTGAGCGCCTTCTCCAGCAATTCCATGTCGGATAGTATGGGGCTTTGTTGTTCGGTTAATTGTCGCCTTCTAGCCGCAGGTTTGCCCACACTATCTGCATCACTGTTGCCGAACAGTCTGTTGTATAGCGCAGCCACTTCGTTCGGTGCAGGCTGGATAGTGGGCCTGGTTCCCGGAACGATGTTACCGGTCATCACCACGAACCTTAATTTGTCGTATATCTCGATGTTGCCAGCCTGTGTGCTCGTTGATCTGCACCGCAAACCGGGCTTCTTAGCTTTGGCGATTATATGTATCCCGGTTCTCGAAGGGGAGAACTCGGTGTAGCTGTCTATTTCGTTGATGATCTCCTGCGCCCAGCGTTCGATCTGCCCCTCTTTGACGCACTTGTCCAGGTCGATCAGTAAAAACGGGTCATCCTCCGATATGATGAATCCAATGCCGTCGTAACGCCTGGACGCAGCTATCGCGGCCTCGAACGTGTTCCAGGTAGACGGATCGTTGGAACGCGCACGAGCACCGCCATTGGGATTGCGCGGCATCTTGATCAGGTCGCCATCCTCGTTGGGCTCCAATTTGTAGCAGACCCACTGCCTAAGAGCCTTCATCTCCTCCGGTATATTGTCATAGTTGTAGTTGTTATTATGTTGTGTGTGGTCAGACATCCCGTTCCCCACCGCATATATAGATTTGTCTAATTTGCATATCCTGCATTGGCTATCCCCAACCAAGTTCTGCGTTCCATCGGCGTTGTGGTCCGTATGGCCCGCCTCATACCCAGCCGATCTCCAACCAATATGGCCGTTTTCCTGGCCCTGGTGGCAGCTGTGTAGATCAGATTGCGGCTGAGCATATATGTGTGGGCCTTGTGGATGACCGACACGACGCAGGGCCACTCAGACCCCTGTACTTTGTGGATGGTGCAGGCGTAGGCCAGCACGATCTCCTTCTCCTCATCGCTGCCAACCTCGATCTCCACAGAATGATCGCGGTCGTCAAAATTGACTATGTAGTATCTGTCCTTATCTCGCTCAATGATGTCGGTGATGATGCCCATCGTGCCGTTCATAACGCCGTGCCCGTTGTCCAATTTGTAGTTGTTGCGGATCTGCATCACCTTGTCACCGACGAGCATCCTTGGGCGCTTATCCCAATTGGACTCTGTGACTTCCGGCAACTCCACATCATATTTCAAGTGTTGCCACAGTCGTTGAAGTTCCAAATTGAGCCTGTTGACCCCCAATTTGCCCTTGTTATATGGGGTGATGATCTGGCAGTCCTCCATCGGATCGAATCCCCAGCTCGGCAGATATCTCTCCACCAATAGTTTGAGCACGTGGAGAAGAGACTCCGGATCCTCTCTGTCGTCTATGACGTGCCACTCCCTGTAGCCGCTATCGCCAATCGGCGCGGTGGAAGGCTTGATGATCCCGTTTAGAAGTGAGTTGCTATTGCGCTTCAGCTCCCCCGCGCTCCTGAAACAGTGTGTCAGGATGGTATGCGGAACCAGGTTCCGGTCTAATATGTCCCGGAGCACGTTGCCAGCCCCAATGGGCGGCAACTGGTTGTGGTCCCCGACAAACAGGAGCTGAGTCTCGTTGAAGTCGATGGCCTGCATCAAACTGTGGATAAGGTTGATATCGCACATTGACACCTCGTCCACTATGATCAGATCGTATGGCAATTGGTACTCGGAGTTGTATTTGAAGTTGCCGGTAGCCGGGTTGTATTCAAGCAGCCGGTGGATAGTCTGCGCATCGTCTCCAACGACCTGAGCCATCCGCTTTGCGGCCTTGCCGGTCGGAGCGCACATCGCCACACGGCGGTTGGCGTCCGAGTATATCCTATGAATGAGTTTTATAATATAGGTCTTACCGGTTCCGGCTCCGCCCGACAGCACGGAGATCCGGCTGTTAAGCACCATCTCAACGGCCTCACGCTGCTTGGGACTTGGCAGTGCTCCAGTCTGCTTTGCGGCACTGTCGATCAAAATGGTGCTATCCCCAAGCGATGTGGGAGCACTATCTCTGCTGTTTACCAGCCACTCAAGTATGTCGTTCTCACGCCTATGTAGCCAACTGAGAGCTACCAGCATGTTGTTGCTATTATTGTTGTTGTGTTTGATAAGTGTAAGTTGGGCCGGTTCCCCGAACTCTCCCACAGTTGAAAGTTTTGCGAGCTGGTCCCTGACGAGCTGCTCAGCCTGGAGTGTGTCCAATGCTAATTTACTAATGGCATTTTTGACCAGGAGTTTGCGCTCGACCCAGGTGTGGCCGCCCTCCTCAGACTCCTGTAATACCAGATGTTTCAGGCAGGCCCTTATCCTGCCAGGATGCTCCTTTGAGATTCCCATTTTGAGCGCGATCTCGTCAGCCCGAGCGAAGCCAATCCCGTGCAACTCCTCCGCGAGGATGTATGGATTATCCGTCAATACCTGACGCGCGCGGTTGCCGTACCTATCAGCTATCCGCTTGATTTGGTTGTGAGTTAGCCCGAAGCTTGCAAGCCAGGTGCTGATTGCATTCGAGTCCGCACGTGCTATCCACTCGCGCTGAAGTATCTCGGCGGACTCGGGTGACAGCTTGCCCACACTGGCGACCTGCTCCAATTCGTTGCGGACGGCGAAGTCGAAATTCTCTCCGAAATGGTCTGCGATCAGTTTGGCTTTGGCCGGGCCAATGCCCTTGAAAAATGGGCTGTTTGCCAAATATTCAGCCAGTCCCTCAGCGGACGTTGTATCCGGCATAGGGTAGGTCACTGAGTCGGCTTGAAATTGCCAGCCATACTTGACGTGCTGAACCCATTTGCCGTGCAGGATGATCTCCTCATCCAGGTTGACCTTGGACTTGATACTGAATTTGATATCGCGGTCGAACAGCGGGCCGTCATTGGCCTGCAGGCAACCGGCGGAAAATGTATCTGACGAAAAATACAGATGAGATACTTTGCCGCGCAGCTCCGTCTCCGATGTATAGTTCCTGGTTCTAAGCGCCGCCATTCCCATCAGATATAATCTCCTTTCCCCATTTCTCCTCAGCCAGTTTAAGCATCTCCCTGACCATCGCGTAGGCGTGCGGTCGGTCGCCTGCCAGCAGCACGTGGACCGGATGGAACCCGTGCATGATGGCGACGGTCATTCCCAAGAGCGCCTGCGGATTGATGTCACTCTTATAGTTGCCGGCCAGTATGTCGTCGACCCCGCCCTCGATCACGATGCAGGCGAAGTCATACTGCTGGAGCTTTGCGAGCTCTTTGCGAAACCTGGATTTGCCCCTGAGCAATGTCTGCACCCAGTCGTCCAATGATTTGCGTTCAATAACGTACCTGGTCTCCAATCCCTCCAATGAGTAGTCACCAGCCGGGAGCGCCTTGCGGACGCTGTTTGGGAATATGTATGGCTTCTGCTCACGTGTATCGACAATGATGTTAGCCACTAGCCTTTTCTCCTCTCATTTGACAATGCCGCCGGTCCCGTTTTGAACTCGACTCCATCTGTTATCTTGTTTGTTTACCTGCATCTCATATTCAGTTATCTTGGACATTTGAGGTCCTCCTTTAACTCATTAGATGTCAGGACCGGCGGCATAATTTACCTAACTACTTTTTGCCTCCTGGCTACTCGCTATTCGCCTATAAACGGGTCATCGCTATTGGCTCCGGCACCTGCTCCAACCAACGCGCCATTGGGAACTTCCAAAAGCTCATTGAGATACACGTTGTATCTGCTGGGGTCATTTTTCTGCGTCGCCACTGACACGCGGATGACCCTATCGAGCAGCTCACCTAATCTGGTCTGCAGGAAATTGAGCAGCTTGAAACCCTCGGCGTAGATGTCTATGCCAACCGTCTTCAAGTCCTTTTTCAGGTAGCCCATATTCTGCTGAGTTGCCATCATGTTGTTGCGGTACAGATGGCGGTTTTCATATTCGCCGTCGATGATGACCAGATCCCACTTGAGCATGGGCTTATTACCATCCCGACTCAAAGTGAACTCAACGGCATCCACACGTGCGACGTATTCCCCATCGGGAACGCGTTCGCCGCCACCTGCTGCTTCTTCGGCTTCCTCGAACATATCGTCGAGGTATGTCAGATTGCTGGTGTCCATTTTTACTATTACCTCCCTCTACTAGTTACTCTGCTCGCATTGGAGCTTGATACTCTGCTAGTTGATGCTCTTGCCGAAGGTGGTTTCGGCTGGTCAGTTTTGACTTCCACGCTCGGTTGGTTAACATTTGCCGTGGGAACATCGGCTGGAACGCTGGTTGCGAATGGGTTATCACCATCGCCACTCGCAACTGTGGGAGTGTCTGTACCTGAGCCATCTGTCGTTTGCCCCAATTTCCGTTTGATCGATTCCTTGATCGCGTCGGTGAATACCTGGTAGCTGAGCGGCAAGGTGTCCGGCAGTTCGTGCTGAGTCCGATTCCCGGCCTCATAGATGGTAGTCGGCTGAGTGTGGAGCACTCTCTCGTATCCGACAATGACGCCCTGGTCGTCCCTGATCTCCTGGATCTCCGCATACAAAATGTAGTCGGCCATACCCAGGACGATCTTCCTCGCGCTGTTGGGCAGCGTGAGCGTGGTCTTCGTCTCTTTGCCGGTCCGAGTTTTGACCTCCTTCTCCTGCGCGTGAGAGGTCATCATCAACCCGTAGGGCAGCAGGCTGAGCGCGGTAAGCCGCTTGCTAAACTCCGTGTTGACCAGATCGTAGCCCTTGCCATAATCCAGATCGCTTGGATGCTGCAGTCCGTGCTTGTTGAGCACGAAGTCCGTACAGAACTTATACAGGTTGTCCACAGTGTCGATGACCACGGTGCGGAACTGGTGATCGCCCTTGGCTAATAGCGAGCAGACCTCCAGGAATTCTCGCCATGTTTTGACTGGAACCTGGTAGACTTCCAGGTGGTTCAACCCCGGCTCAGTCGCTATAAACAGTGCGCCATCCGCCGCTGCGCAGAATGTCGATTTGCCGATCTTCGGTTGCCCGTAGATCAGGGTCACAAAGTCCCTGATGTCGGACTTGGCCGGAGTCTTCTGTGTCGGCAACTGCACAGCCTGCGCAGACTGTGTATTCTGATTCTGATGATCGATTGCCATTACTTGTTCCTTTCAAAATCAACAGTGATTGTTATAATAGACCGGGTATCTCTTATTTGGTGTTGTTGCTGGTGGCCTCTGTGCTCTTGGCATGTCAATCCTCCCGGTTGGCCTCACCGAACGCGCACAAGATGCGTATCATGTCCGAGCAGTATGTGGCCTCGATGGAGCACATCTTGGCCTTGGTTTTGTGCTCATCAACAATCCGCTTGTAATCCTGGTAGGTTTTGTTGTTGTCCAGTCTTCTGGTCAACTCAGCCTGCCGCTTCTCAGCATTGCTATAGATTGGCTTGCCGTTGTTATCTAGCTCGGACACAATCGTTTCCATATGAGCCGCTTCAATCGTCTTTAATGTCGACTCTGTACTGGCTACCACAGACGCGCAGCCCAGCTCCTCTAAAAGCTTTTCCTTCTTCTTTTGAGCAAACTCTATAGCTTGATCCTTTTCGCTATTTGCTAATGTTTTCATAATGTGCTACACTCCTCTTGGTTGTTGTAATTGGCCCGGCTTCGGAAACTTGAAATCTCCGAATTCGGGCCATCGTCACTTCTCGATAATGGCTTTCTCAGGTTGGTCTTTGACCGGCATCACCCCCTCCCCTTAATCCGCGCGTATCTCTCAACGAATTCTTTCAGGTCGAATATAGCCCGGTCAATTTGCCTGTCAGTGAGATTAGTAGTTGTCTCCAATATCTCTTTGATGTGCTGCTCTACCGGCTTGCGTAAAAACTCAATCTCTCTGCGCTCAATCCGGTCGAATGTTTCATCAATCTGCTTGTCAAGTTCTTCTAATGTCGAACTCATTGTGATATACTCCTATTGGTTGTTGTTTGGCGGCTCGGACGGATACTATGGGAGTCCGTCCGAGCCGCGTGTTATTTGTGCTCCTCAATGACATCAACTTGGTCTTTGACCAGCCTCACCTCCTCCGATAATATCTGACTGATGTTAGCCTGTATGATCAAGGTTGCCCCAATGATTTTGCCGACCTCCACCGCCTGACCTACATTGAGTGTGGGAATCAGCTCGGCCAACGTCAGGCGGGCCTCCTTGGCCTGGTCGTAAGCCATCTGCAGGAGCTTGATTTGATCATCTGTCAGCATAGTTTTACATTCCCATCCATATCCGCAAGCCGTGGAACAGGACGAATGTGACAATCAGCGCAACGAGGATAATCCCAAACCATCTGGTGTAGATATTGTCCCGCTGCAATGCGGCCTCAGCCATAGCCTCCACATTGGAGCAGCCGGTCTTCAGGATTCCGATCAGTCTTGCCCACAGCGACTTCGGCCTGTCTTCACCAGTCCGCTGTTTGGGCCCGATGTTCTTAACCCTTGTTGTTAAGAGCTTGTAAGACACGACGCCCTCCCTGGCCCGGTCTAATATCCTCCTGATCGATCTCGGGCGGCGTTTGCCCCGGAAGGTTCGCTCCAGATACTTGACGGTGCCCTCCACGTCCATGCTGTAGCAGTCGCCAATGAGCGACTCGAACAGGTGCATCTTGGCGTATTCGTGGATTGCAAACAGGCTCTCAGCCGGGCCTGCGTCCATCGGATAGTAGTCGCCGATCCTGAGGACCTGACATCTGAGGCACATTTCCACACGACCTTCTGCCGGGCCGATCTTACCACCGGGAAGACGGCGGCGGAATTCGTAGGCTCTGACGGCAGGCTCTTTGTGGCAGCAGTCGCATTTTGTGGCCTGACGGCGAAGCTGCTCGTACTCCTCGGATGGTGTCACGGTCATTTGTGTGGACATAACGCTCACAACTCCTTTCCTCTCTGTACTGTTTACGCTTATCTTGTCGCCTTCCCTGGGTAAATTAATAACTGTAGGAAGGTGGAATTATGTTTGTAGCCAAGTCAGGCAGCGGCCTCACTATTCGCGTTAGGCTCAGTGTTAATAGCATCGAGTAGCTTGCGGTAGGTGATATCATCAATGCCTATTCTGCACTGCTCGATGTCAACGAGCGTTGCCTGGTAGATACCAGTTCGCTTTGCAAGCTCAGCCTGCGATATACGCTTACGAGATCGCGCTGCATGTATCTCCGGTCCATACTCAATCATGAAATCCCTCCTAGTGAAAACAATTTTGTTTTCATCATGAGCGTTATACCATGACAACAATTCTGTTGTCAATACTTTTTTGATAGTTCTTGAAAATAATTTTTTGTGAGGTTATGATGACTACTATGTATGACTGATCGTAGGTTACGGTATTCTACGATATATTCCGCGCGGAAAGTCCAGCCGTAAAAACAGCCCCAGGAAAAAAAAATCTAAAAAAAATTTGCAAAATACCCCAAATAATAGTTGACAATAGGGTATTATTAGGGTATTATACTAGTGTAAGACCAATTGAGATTAACAACCAAGGAGCAAACGAAAAATGAAAACAACAATCTACAAAGATGCAGACAGAGAGTTGGTAGTTGAGCATGGCAGAGTGCATGTTGCAGGCAAATCAGCAATATGGCCGGTAGAACTATGCAAGGCAGTGATCGAGCCGGTACCCCCAAAATATAAGGAGGCACTTATCCAGAAAGGCTACAATCCAGATGATTGGTATTGGCTGACCAGTAGGCCGGGCAGCCGGGCTGGGATGTGTCTACCAAACATCACCCGGAATTCCGTAGAGCAGGCAATAGCAGACGCAAAAGCCGAGCAGGAAGACCCGGCAACAATTGAGCGGAAAGCTATTAATAAGCTGTTTGCTCAAGCACAGGCTGCACGTGATAACGACCTAAACAGGCATTTCCAGTTGCTCACAGAAGCCAGGCGAAGGCTGGCAGCCTGGCAGGCTGCGTACCCGGAAAATGCACGGAAAGAGCGCAAAGAACAGTTGCTGGCAGAAGCCGAGACGCTTAAGGGTAAAGCAGCAGCATCATTGTTGTATGATGATGATGGTTGGATAAGCGAGGATGGTCGGCAGGCACGCCATGACGAGTTCATGGCGAAGGCGCAGGAAAAGATAGAACAGGCCAATAATCTATAATTAGGTAAGGAGGTATAATGCCAAAGCGAGTATTAAGAGACCCCAGCAACCTCACAACCTACGAGGTTGCCGAAAAATTAGGGGTCAACCGGCGGACGCTCCTCAGTTGGCTCTATCAGGGCAAAATCCCTGAGCCACGCCGCATTGGAAACAAAAGGGTGTGGTCAACTGAGGAGGTTGAGGAACTTAAGAAACTTATTATCAGAAAAGGAGATAGTTGAGATGAAACAGCAGTATTACAGCCACAAAAGATCAGGAGAGACTTACGTTGTCCGGTTGGACGACAACAACCAGGTCACGGCCATCAGAGGCCCCTTGGACTATACAGACGTGCGCCAAGGCTGGCTTGATCAGTGGGATATGTCGGTAGCTGAGGCTGAGGACTTGGACTGGTATCGAGAGCACGAGGACGATTTTCGCCTGCACGAATCTTATTACCTGGAGGAAGATTAGCCATCTAAGCCGGTCTCCCGGCTGTAATGCTCCTGCCTGCCCCGTCCACGTCGGGAGGCAGGAGCAGAATTAAGTATAACAAGGAGGAGTAACTAGTATGTCAACTAATCAATCAGATCGTAACCAATTGCGCGACTTGCAGGATCGCTTCATCAACCATCCAGAGGTTATTAAGTTCGCCGCAGAATTCGGCGAGGACTGGCCTTTGTTTGATGCTGGCTGTGGCCCGTCCAGACGACAATTACAGGAAATGATATATCCTGAGTATGCCTCACGGATTAGCGCTTTGCTATACGAGTGGGAAAGATAACAAGGAGAGGAGTAACGTACATTTGGGGAGCAGATGGGCGAAAGGAGGAGTAAAATGTTATGTAGGAGTATTGCTGGAATTGTTTTAGCCCTGTTGATTATTTTAAGTTTAGGATGCCTAGAAGAGTCTAATAATCATCTCGCTGGTTTTGAGTCTTTGGCTGGAAATACTAACCCAGGGGTAGATGTCTACATCCAAGGCGATCCAGAATATGATCATGATCCCCCAAGATATGTATATACCATTATCGATCCGCTGGTTTATATTGATGGCGAACGATGGATGATAGTTAGACGTGCAGATGGTGAAACGGACTATGTTAATCGTGATTACGCTGTATTCTCTGGCCTCTACTATGTCAAATCCAAATGATAGTATGGAGCAACCTGTTCCTTAGAAATCAAAAATCTAATCCTCAGTTGCATTGGGCAACCTATACAACCCGGACGGCGGCCTCCCCATCGCCACCTGAAACGCGCACTTGGGGCAGTCAATGACGTGCTCAGCGCCATCGGGAGGTTCGCCGTCCGTAATCATGTAGACCGCCATCGGTTCACCACGGGCAGGGTAGACAGGCTGTATGAGCCTCATACTATCCGTATGCACCGATGGTCCTTTGTCCAGACTCTCCACTTTGATACAACCTCTTTGCCTTCCCGACTGCCGTCCGAATTCGAATTGCCTTCAACCGTCAGGATTTTGTGCTGCCCGCCCTCCCATTTAACATCGGCAATAAATCCGATGTGGGCGTACCTCTTAAGCGTGTGGTCGTACTTAACGAACACCGAGTTGGGCAGTGGGCCTGTCCTGATCGAGCCTTCCGGCCTCTTTTTCGCCCAATTGACCACTGACTGCACATATGCCTGCTTGGGCCAAATGGTTTTAACCCCTAACTCCTGCGCGGCCTGGTGTATCTTGTAGGATACAAACGCTGAACACCACGGCGCAGGGAACAGAATTCCTACGAATTTCAGGTAGACCGATACCCACTTGCCCCAGTTCGGCTTGGTGTCCTCTCTGACCCCGATACTGCGTTTGGCGCACTCGATGGCCTTCTCCGCTAATGTCATCTTACTATCCTCCCAATCCCAGGACGGCTGTAACCTAGGACAACGTTGTGTCCTGGCACATCCGCCCGTCTGTGGACACGCCTCCCGTAGAGCGTCCGGTTATACCGTAACCTGACCAGGCTTATAATTCATCCACACTACCTCCATACGCCCCTGGTTCTTTAGGCATGCACCCCTACCTTGTATGCCTGTAGCTTTGGTCCGGGCAGCAGCAGAACAAACCACATCGAACGTCCTACGCGCCCAACCAGCGTCATCCAAAGGCTTATACACGTCATGCTCATAACCACTAAGCATACACTTGCTCTGTATCCGTAACAGGGTATCAACCAAACGCTCATGGTCTTCCAACGTCATCTCATGCTTATACTTACCTTCTCTACGTGTACCGGGCACGTAAGGCGGGTCAAAGTACATAAACGTCTCACTGTTATCGTACACCTCTACTATACGCTCCCATGTGTTATGCTCTATAACTACACGCATCAACCGATGATGCACCTCAGGTAACCTATCTATAGCGGATAAGTAAGCGGATACTCTACCTGCCATACCCCTTTTACTATCCATCCCATTTACACCCCAGCTCTCCCCGAACAGACCGCCGAAGCTGTTTCTTGCAGTAATGAACCATCTGTAGGCACGTTCTACATCATCATCTACAGCCTGGTAGGTGTCTAAGCAGTAGTTATACTCCTCCCTGCTGTAAGGTGTAAGTGCTGCTAACTTACACAACCGAGCGTACTTAGCCTCATCCCGCAGCACACGGAAGAAGTTTACCAGACCGCTGTCTAGGTCATTGTATACCTCTACAGGCACAGGCTGCTTCCCTAACAGCAGACTGGCACCTCCACCAAATACTTCAACATACCTGTAGTGATACGGTATCAACGGTAGCAGCTTCTTTACCCTAGCACTCTTGCCGCCAAACCAGTGTATCGGACTCATCACCATTACACATCACCTTCTTCAACAAATTTCTCCGTGCTGGAATCCCCTAATCACGGCTTGTATTCTTCGGCTTTGCTGGCGACGTATTTGGAGCGTACGGTTCAGCCGGCATGTCGAAGTGTCTCAACAGGCTCATTTTCGTTTCCGCTCTTTCAGCGCCCAGTACACCATTTCAACCAGCGCTTCTAGCACAATCGGTGGCACCGTCCCGATGTGGCCAGGAGCCCACTCCATGACCCGGTCCATAACCCACTTTTTGCGGGCTGCACCATCGGCAACGGCCAGGTACTGCGCCTCCTGGACGTACCGGCGGATTATCTGCTCCAGGGTAGTGCCGTCTGCAGCTTTTTTGTCCAGCCACTTCTTCCAGGATTTCGGTAGCTTGTCCTTTCGAATGAGCCAGCCTACCAGGGCTGTCAGAATCGCTACCGCAGCGTACTCAATCAAAATGTTTATGTCCATGGGTTTACCTCCCGTGTGTACTACGCAAGTTGTCTCTTGCAGGGCAGCCTCGTAGAATGTCCGTGAAGCGCTCCAGAGCTTTGCGCGTTTCCTCGCTGGAACGGGCTGAGTCCTCGATCATCTTTTCGATGGTCTGCAGAAAACTCTGGCGTTCTAAACGCCGGTCCTCGCGTTCCTTCCATAAAAACCAGAGGAACCCGATTACCACGAACACGTTAGCTCCGATGACACCCCACTGGGTGTAGTCGGTCGGAACCGGCAGGTTGACCTGTCCGGTTTGCAAAAGGTAGAGCATTTTACCCTCCCGGGATAGGTGTGACAGCTATGGGTGCATTGCACACCAGGCACCGGTGGACCCGGTATACTCGTTTGGACTTTCCGCAGCAACTCCGTATTTCGCGGGTTTCTGCCTGGACAGTTTCGGTATGAGGGCAGCTTCCTAGAAGTCTGTCGAGTTCTGACGAGCTATCAGCCTGCGCAGGAAAGCCCCTCGTTGGTATTCTGGTAATCACAACTATACCTCAACGATAACCCGGCTGTGGTGGCGGTTACGCGGGCTGACCGTGATGTTTGCTGTTGCCCCATACACCGTAGCATCCTCTGTAGTCTTGACGAGCGCTGTAAACCAACCTAGCTTGTTGGTTTGTACGAGTTGGGTATCAGGCCCTGCTGAGTCTATCTGCACATAGACCTCAGACGCGCGTCTGGCGCCATTAAACGCAATTCCTGTAATGAGTCCGCCGAGCACCTTGTGGATGCCTCCGATTACAGAGCCGAATCCTACAGGAGTCTGGATGGCGTCACACCTGTAGGTAGCAGTGAGGGTAAGCCCTTCGACTCCTATATGCGTGCCGTACCTGGGGTCAAGGTAGGCCGCAAAAGCGGATGGTATGTTTGAGGGAGGTGCTAATCTGACAACTTCTCCCACACCGTTCGCGCAATGCCGTGTGGGAGTCTCGTAGTCATCCCACGGGAAACACGGCATCGGCCCCGCTGTTAAGTCGTGAAACAGCCATTTCCAACCCGGATACGTTATACCATCAATCCAGTATGGCCCACCGAGCGTAATCTCACCGACTACTGCTCCATCGACAACGACAATCCCGATACGCTGCTCATAGTAAGTCATCTCGTGCGTGGTATCGGTCGAGAAACCAGAATAGAATAGTCCGGCGTCACCTGCACCTTCGATTGCCCCATCCATCCCATCGACACGGATGGCAACTCGATTGTTATTGAATGATCCCTGCGGAGTTATCCACACCTCGACAAATCCGTGGTCTTCAGACGGCTTGCGGTACAGGCGTAAATCTGAAATAGTCCAATCTCCGGCATCCGGGAAACCAATTTTGACCTCTACTACCCGGCCTATCCCCCAACCACTTCCGAGTTCGTGCCCATGCACAGGCGTTCCGGTTGCCGGTGGGAAGAAGGCGTTTCGCGGCAACTCGATTGGAATTACTGACTGCACCTGCGCTGCCTCAGCGCATGATGCCTTCTCTCCACAGCAGCACTCAGCAGCAAGCGCGCCTGTTGACTCGATATACAATAACGCCCCGTCAGATGCCCTTGCCTGCAGCGACCCAGTACCACCTGAGCCTCCAGGCTCAGCCGTGCAGTCCGGGCGACAGAGGTCAATGATCGTTTCGTGGTCTCCGCCTGACGAGGCCGAAAGAATCCACTTATGCCCGTTGATGTATAGTTCGATGCTTCCACCCTGAGCTGATCTCCACCTGACCTTGGCGAATGCCGTGCCTGTCAGCCTCAAGCTCGGATCTGAATAGGTACGGCTTATCCAGTCTCCTGCCATGGCGTCATCTACCTGGACGCCTCCGGGTGTATACGGCCAACTAGACACATCCAGGTCAACCCTGCTCTTAGTCCAACCGGTGCCATCCCAATCGAGTATAGGGTCAGAGGTACCGTCAGGTCCAAGCCCCACGCTTATCTGAGCTGCGTCCCAGTGGAAGACATCCTGGGCTATTCCAGGTTCAAGGAGCACGCGGCAGTCCGCGTACTCATAATCGGGATTACTAAGCTCAATATTGCCATCATTATCAAGGTCGAACACGGGTTCTCCGAGCGACTCCAGATTGACAATTGAGATCAACCCCTCAGAGATCATAGGCTCGTTACCTGCAGGCTCGTTTGGCAGGTCAATATACGTTGCCTCACCTGCTTGGATGTAGTACGGCCCAGAGGTTTCGTCTAGAATAATAGGGCTGTTCATTTGCCACCATCCACCCCAGGTGACATCTGTAGAGTCGGTGAAAACAACCGGTGTATCCCAGAGCCACCTGCCTATCGAACTGGTGTCATCAGGCGGATGGTAGGTAGGTTTCATGCCCTCACGGAGCATCATCTGCACACCTGATGCAGCCGTTCCATCCGCGTACTTCAGATGTCCGCCGTAGTGACTCGTGTGGGCGCCGGCACGGTCGTAAAAGGTACATGCTATAAAGTCCTGATGTGTCACGGCGTAATGGTCATCCCAGTTCAGATCGCCATACAGGCTGATCGTGTCCCCACTCACAACAACTCGTCCCCTAATTGGAGTTGGGTTGCCATAGGCGTCAGGCATGTAGTCGTCCCAGACGCCGTCATAGGTATGCGTGCAGGCACCATCTGAGAACGTCCGGCTGAACGTCACGGTTGCCATCGGCCCGACTGCTACTCCGCCTGGACAGCCCCTGAACCCGGTTGCACCAGCCAGGTGGCAGCTCATTATGTTATCGTCGGCCCATACGTCGGAGTAGACCTTAACCTGCTTTGTGTGGACATTCCCGTCTACGTTGTAGGTGACCGTTACGTATCCGTAGTCGCCGTGCTCATCCGTTGCTGTAGGTGTCACACGTTCACGCAGGGTTAGCCGCCGCCCGAGTAACCATGTTGATGACCGGTCGGGCAATCTGTAGCAGTAGAGGTCAGGGAGTGTTGAGTCAGGCGATATTCCGCAAGGGGTAGCAGCACCGTCGGGAATATCCTCCTCCTCACCCCAAAGGTCGAATGTACCGGTTACCTCGACTGAGAATGGAACAGCTATATCGTACTCGCTGATGAACCCAGGATAGGCCAGCGGCACGCATGGTTCCCAGGTCAATGGGTTGATCGCCTGCAGGTTTGCATCCACTTGGGTCGTTTTTGTAAGACCCCCAACAAACTCCCCTCCGTGAGCGTTGTAGGTTCCCGGAAACTCAAAGGTCTGAATGTCTGGCGTATACGACGGGTCGCCAGGGCACACGTACCACACGCTCGGACTTGGATAAGGACCATGACCCAAACTGACAGTAAGGTTGGCGAAGGGCAGGTTTATATGGGCAATCGACCCATACTGCCAACCCGACCCGCCATTTGGGCCTGCGCCGAAGTACCTAGTCCGGATGTATAGGTTCCCGTCCGCACGCCAGGATTTCGTTCTGAATTTGTCTATCAGCTTGGTAAGCGCCATCAGTCGCAAAGCTCCGCAGTCGTCACATCGACCCAAGCAGGCTCATCTGAGATTGATATGGTCCTCCCACACGAGTCTTTTGTCTCAGTCCGATAGGCGACCTGCAATTTGTGTGTCGCTTTGTCATATCGGAACTTGGTGATATATTTCACTATAACACCTGTTCCATCAGCGTCACGGTCCCAGGAATCGGTATCCAAATCACCCGGCGTGCAGGTGAGGGTTTTTGGGGTGTCTGTTGAGCAGGATTCTGCCCCGCCCTTCGCTTCTGGTTGTGGTTTTTTCAGAGCAATGCTGACACCACTCGCATTCCGGCGGAGCGACAATCCCGGTCCCACATCTATGTTCTGCAGCTCCCGTATAGCTGCAACCAAATCGTTCAACTGGTCAGCCTTGATGGGCTGCAGGGGGCTAAAGGTCGGTAGTTTCTTCATCAGGTGCCTCAAGTAGGGCTGCAAAGTCCCCTGTTTCGTAGAGCTTGGGAGTGGTGGTTGTCCAGGCTCCTTGGCCCTCTGGCCCGTCCACATACTGGTAGGTTCCGTCCTCGTTTCGTGCCCAGTCCTCAGCCTCGGCATCCCAGACCCGACGGGGTGGCCTCCAGAGTTCGTTGTGGCTGCGCGGTCGCCACAAAAATCTGTAGCACAACCTCCAGTACCAGTGCTCGTCCGTAAAGTCCCAAACGCCTGTTTGCTCCGCTCCCTGGAAGAGGAGGGTCTCCGCAGCCGCATCTACAAGCGTCTGACCGTCGGAACCTGTGATAGTCCACTGGGCATCGTTGATCTTGCCAACCAGTGAGTCGATGGCGGCCTGCGGAACAGTGCGTACAGTCAGGTCAATGTTAAGCGTCCGCATTGGGAAAACCACAGCGTCCGCAAGCTCCTCGTAGTCGATGGGCTTCGAGATGTCGTCCCAAGTGCGGCCCGCTGCCACGGAGAGCGTTTCACTGGCGTATTCCCAAGTAATACGAGGCGGATCGTCCAGGTTCGGCCTGCGGTATTCTAGGCTGTAGTCAACCAGCAGCCGAAGCATTTCGAACCTGGCCCCGAATACTGTCATGGTCGGCTTCCCAAACCCTTCGAACCGCACGTTCGAGACCGTCAGCTGAGGCCACCACGGATGCGGCTCGCCAGGTTTTGGAGCCAGCATCTGAGCTTCTTCCCAGCGGCAAAGGAACTCGCGGTGTGCGCGTGCTCCGTCGCGAGTGAATTCCACTTCCCAATTTTCGTACTGCTCTTTAAGAGGCATATGCAGCTCCTAGTTTCTGCTGAACAGCCTTAAGCGTTTTTCTCTGCAGCTCGGTCTGCTCCTTGAGTTCTTCGCTTATCCTGCGCAGCTCGGCAGCTGAGGGCAGACTTTCAGGTGTCATAACGGACGGGGCTTTCGGCCCGATTTCCGCAGCCTTCAGCGCTCCGGACATGCCCCGCGTCCAGAGCTCCGAAGCGCTGGACAGCCAGCCTATCTGCTCCATACGTCGCTGACGTTCTTCCGCTCGGAGCTTGCGTTGGTTCTCAAGCTGGTCAAGCACGGCCTGGGCTTCTGCTTCAGCAACTTCTGCAACTTGGCGCTTGCGTTCCTTCACGATTTGGCGGGAGTACATTGCATCCTTGACAGCGAGAATGCCTAGTTCAGCCAGGAGAGTCAGCAGGGTTCGCCTGCCTGCACCAATATGGCCCAGAAGCCGCTTGAATGCTTCCGCTATGAGCTGGATCCTGTCCAGCACCCACAGCAGTAGATACAGCACACCACGCAGAATCAGAAGAAGGGCATTGAAAACCAGCTTTAGCTGCAAAATGGCCGGATTGTATTTCGCGAACTTCTGGAAGAAGGGAGCTGCAATCTCAGCCAGTTTCTTCCAGACCTCCAAACTTGTTCGGGCCAACTCTTTGAGCGTGCTCCAGAGGCGTTGCATCTGTTCACGGAATCCTTGTGAACGTTTATAAGCAGCAACGATAAGCGCTATCAGGGCTGCAATCGCCCCAATGACCCAGCCTATCGGCCCTGAAACAACCGCAAAGGCACCTCCCAGGGCTGCACCTACAGCAGGTCCCACGGAAACCAGTGTCCCAATCCCGCTAGCGATACTGCCAATGAGCATGAGAAGAGGCCCTGCTGCAGCAGCTAAAGCTCCGAAAGCTACCGTGAGCACCTGTACGAACTTGGGAGACCGGGCCAGAGCTTCCGCAAACTTGGTAATGACGTTAACCAGAGGTGTCATCGCGGTCAGCAGGGTTTTCCCGATTGAGACAAGAGGTTTGCCCAGAGGAACCAGCACCTCGTTCACTTGGTCTCTAAGGTTGGACAGCATGCCCAGAAAGCTCTTGCTTTGCTTGTCCATCATGCCCTTGAGCTTCGGGTCTTTCGAAAGTCCCGAGAAAATAGCAGACAGAGCAGGTTCCGCAGCCAGTTCGCCCTTGCCGAGCATGTCCATGATCTCAGCCTTGGACCTGCCCATCTCCTGGGCCATGTAGTCGAAAACTCGAATGCCTGCTTGGGCTATAGGTCTCAGGTCAGCCATACTGGCCTTGCCAACGGTCTTCATTTGCCCAAGCTGCAGTATGACCCTGTCGAGCGTATTGGAGTCGCCTCCGATACTTGAGATGGCGTCCCCAAGTGCCCTCATTATGGGCAGGATTTCCTGGGCCTCGAACCCGAAGGCCATCAACGTTTTTGAGCTCTCAATCAGGCCCTTAAACTCGAAAGGCGTGGTCCTGGCAAATTGCTGCAAGTCTCGGATGAACCGGTCAGCTTTGGTTGCACTGCCCAGCATTGTGGTCAGCGCTATGCGCGTCTGCTCCATAGACCCAGCTGCAGTGACAGCTGCATAACCAAGTCCTGTCAGGGGAGCTGTTACTGCTGCCGAAAGCATGAATCCCAGTCGCTGTATCCGCCCGCCAAAAGCGTCCAGCCTCTCACCTGCAGAATCTAGCCCCCGGTTGAAACCAGAGCTGTCCAGGCCTAACGAAGCAAAAAGCTCTCCTACCTTAAGTGCCATGCTACCAAATCCTATCCACCACCCGCTCAGCTTCTTCAGGATCTGTAATAATCCTGCGTCCGTGTTGCAGGTGGTTCACAAGCGCCGAATTCGGCGACAACCCCTGAATCAGCACCAGCAGCTTTCTCCAGGAGATTGTGTCCAACTCGATTTGCAGGTCTATGTGATATTCACGTTGAAAGTCAGCTTCTATGAATGCCCAGTGCTCTAAGATCCAGCGGTCTCTGGAAGTGGAGCCTGGGCTTGGGAGTTTCCCAGGTCTTCTGTTTCTTCGAGTCCAGCCACTCCCTGGTACTCGCGGATGGCCCACGTCACGATTTCTCCGAGCATGTCCACGTCTATACCATCCGCCACAATCTGCTCCAAGACCTCCTGGCCCAGCAACTTTGTGGCGAGTTTAAACATCTCGTGCTCAGGGATGTCGGCCTCAGTCCCATACTCCATTCGCAGCCGGAGCGCTTCCAACGGAATCGCTGCTGGAAGAGCAGGCGGGAGCTCATACTCCCGTCCTGCCCACCTGAAAACCAGCGGTTCGGCCTTGCGTTCGGCTGCAGCTAGATCAAAGTCTCTAAAACGGCTCACTTTGATTTGTCCTTTCTCTTACAGGTCAGGACCTGACCTGGTGATGGTTGCCCCCCAGCCGGTAGCCTCGTCAACGTTGCCTCCAACGTCATCGATTACCACGCTGCCCATGAAAGAGCGTGCCTTCCCCGAAGGGCTGACCAGCTTGAACCGACCGAGTGACGCAGCGCCAATCTGCTCTGCAAGCCACTCCATGTCGGCCTGGCCCTGGTCCTGGACACCCATTGCGTTTTCCAGGTAGTTGCCCACCAGCTTGATTTCCTTGGTCCGGGTTGCCACAAGATGGGCTTCCTGGCCTTGGTCTTCAAAATCGGTGATCTGGGCGTCCTTCTTGCTGCTACTAAGCGTCAGCGTCTTCAGGCCCCCAATCTGGACGTAATTGGTCCCGCCGAGCTTGTCGACATAAATTGTCCAACCTCTCGCCAGGACCTCGACTTCCCCAGCCATGCTAGTTCCTCCTGTGTTTATTTTGCACGTGTAGGACAAAGTTCATCGAGAACTCGCCCCGATTAAGCTCATCCCGTCCAATCCACTCGGGCTGGCTCTGCTCTCCCAGGCAACTCACTACGTATACACCACCCGGCACGAAGCTCCGGTTGCAGAACCCGTGGAGTAGGTTGTAAATCAAGGTAGCACGCTCAAAAGCAGCCATGGTGTCGGTTCCACCACGCACCAGCACCTGTACAGACGGGTTCTCGTAGGCGTTGGCGCTATCGGATCGAGGCCCACCGGTTGGATAGATGGCGATAAGCTCGTCCGGTTCGCTCGGCATGGTGCAGATGAAGATGTCACCTCCAGCGGAATCGGTATAGGTGCCTACGCCATGACCGGTCAGGTATGCCGCGATTTCCTGTAGAAGCATCGCCAACCCCCTGACTTACGCTACAGACCCGGTGCCCCAGATGGCAATCTGGTAGGTCACGGCTCCGGCGCTGGGATTATGCACCCGTAGGATATCGCCGGTTCCGGCGGTAACGGCGTACCCGTCTACCGGAGCTGTAAGAAGTAGCATACCGGAAGCCTGGATTTTCAGAACATCGTCTGCTGCACCGAAAAGGGTTGCGACCGCGTTGGTGCCCTCCCCATCACTTCCACCGCCTACCTGGATAGAGTAGTTCGCGGTGGCTGTGGTAACTCGGAGTGCGATTCCCTTGATTTTCGTGAAGGTCACCACCCCAAAGGCACACGAAAGTGCGCCTGCAAGGTCAAGGGACTCGGAAGCCCCAGCGTTAAGTGTACGCTCATCATGCCACTGAACCTGGGCCTTGTTAGCTGCGTCGCCGTTGGTGAGCGTCTGCTCCCAGGAAATTGCGAGCGTGTCACGGACGGTAGCCAGGTCCAATATGTTGTCGAAGTTGTTGGTAACAACGGCCCTGACGGTGCCGTTAAATGCGTTGGACATATGTCCTCCTTTCATTTTAGCCAAGCACTGATTGCACTTTGGCTTGGATGTGACTCTGCAGCCTGGGCTGCACCTTGCGCAGGCCAGCCTCAAGCCACTTGCCTCGTCTTCCCTTCTGGAAGTTGTACTCAGGATGCTCGTGGAGCCGAACCGCGTAAGGCGTATCATAGTCCACGTGCACCTTGATCTCAGTCTCGCCCGCCGGAAGTCTCGGGTCTTCCGTGCGTACCACCCCACCTGAGGTGGAACTTTCCGCTCTACCTATGTGGGTAGTCACTTCTCCAGACCTCATCAGCGTGCCAGTGTCGTGAGGACACATGGCGTTAGCTACCCTCAAAAGCTCCTCCCCTGCCTCGAAGCAGCCTTCCAGGGCTGCCTGTCTAACAGTTTCGGATGCAAGCTTGCCACGCCACACAAACTTGGTTTTCAGCACGTCAGACCACCTCCTGGAAGAGAGCCTCAACGTGGTGGGTTTTACCCTCCAGCTTCATCTCCCGAACTTCTAGCACGCGGTACCGCTTACCGGCAAGCGTGAGACGGTCCTGCGGGTGGATGGACGTGGTAGCTGGGAGGAACCCTTCCAGGTCCGCCAGAGTGTCATCCCCTCTCAGCTCCGAGTACGACCCAGTACCACGCTCGGTTCTGGCTTTCGGCTCGAAAACACCCATTACCGAAACCGGGTCGCCGTATTGCGGTATGCCGGTTCCGCTCTCCCCCAAGTACGTTTCAAGCTGTGCAGCCTCAGTTTTGAAGATTCCAAGCAGGCTCATTTCAGAAGCGCTCCACGGTACAGCAGCCCGGACTGCATCAAAAGCTGCCAAGCCCGCTCGCAGAGACCGCTTCCGTCGCCACCCCTGTCGGAAGTGGCGTAGGTAACGGAAACCTTGCCGACCTGCTTGCTTTTGACGGCTCCCCCCAGGCTCGCAGATTCCCCGTTCTCGATCCAGTACTCCACCTGTGCACAGACGGCTTTCCGCACCAAAGCCAGCCGTGTCGTGTCGGTAACGTCCACCCGGTTCATAGTGGCGAAGTCCACCAGCTCCTCGGCCCGGTCAATTAAGCGCTCGACCGAGCTGGGCAGTGAGGATTCGTCCTGGTGCAGATACTCGGCCACGTCAGAGGGGATTACGTAATTGCCCATTAGAGGCCTCCTATTCGCTCAACAAGGACGTTGTAGACACTTCCGCGAGGAATGCGCCGAACGGCCCTACAACAACCCTGCTAAGGAGCTCACGCTCTTCAGGAGTTAAATCCCTATCGGTATCAATTATTACCCCTGTATGCCCGGTAGCGCAGGATATTACAGGCAGCCCAAGCCCCACCAGGTAAGTAGTCAGTTTTTCTAAATCACAGCAATAAGTAGCCATTTTACCCCACCTCCTATATGGAGTCCGGTGGAATCGTATCGATGAACTGATTCTTACTCCTAAAGTTCAGGACCAAGTTCTTGGAATATGATAGATGGCGATGTGTATACACGCCCGTTGATTGACACATTGACGTAATAAGTCCTTGGGAACGTGCTGTTAACGATTGAGAACTGAATCATTCCATCGGAATTCGATTTCCAAATCCAGTGAGTTTTAGCTGTTATTGTTTGCAACCTAAACCCTTTAACAACCGCCTCAGTACCCGAAGGCGACTGCATAGTAGGATTACCTCCGGCTGTATCGGATATCCACACCCTAGCTACACAGTATTTGGCGACGTTAGTGCCCTTTATATCTCTGAATTGGATAACTACGTTAGCAGTCGTACCTCCTGGTGTGGGAGAGTCCGCTGTTATTGATGGAGCCCCAAATAATTGGGCACCAAGTGCATCCGCTAATTTAGCA
>ERZ795046.1293-NODE-1293-length-25978-cov-11.802299_pt1 | contig 25978 bp, 31 predicted proteins | sample MGYA00375130_ERZ795046 | MGnify/ENA primary metagenome ERZ795046 (study PRJEB30175, sample SAMN05720202) | activated sludge metagenome | isolation source: anaerobic digester from wastewater treatment plant | place: Japan | collected 2015-05-15 ...
TATTCATAAAAACCCTCCATAAAAAATATTTCTATATATTAATCACAAAATTTTTAAGAAAATCCTTTACAAGTTTTAGAAAAAAAATAAATAAAATTTGTCTAAAAATAAAATCACAAACCTAAAAAATTTTTCTTGACTTTTGTTAGTATTTTTTGTATATTTGCGTATATACGCAAATAATTAAATATAAAAAATTTTTATAGAGAGAATAATAAGGATGAATGAATATATAAAAATTTTTAAGGCTTTATCAGATAAGACAAGATTAAGAATATTAAGAGTATTATTGGAAGCCAATACTAAATTATGTGTATGTGAGATAACCGATTCTTTACAAATTCCTTATTATAATGTATCAAGGCATTTAAAAGAACTTTTAAATGCTAATTTAATATGTGAAGAAAAAGAAGGAACTTTTGTAATGTATTCTATTTTGAATAAAAAAAATGGTTTTACAGAAAAAATAATTGATTTAGTAAAAACTATTCCAGAAGATGAGTTTAAAAATGATATTGCCCTATTAAAAGAAAGACTCTCTTTAAGAGTAGATGGTAAATGTGTAATTGGTTTAAACAAAAAAGGAGATAGATAATGAGTAATTTAAAAAAATTTATTTTTATTTTAATTTTCTTTTTAGGATTCTTTTTTATACCTGTTGATAGTGGTTATGTTCAGAATGCTGTTAAAGAGGCTTTATTAATGATGCAGGATTATGCAAGACAGCATGTTTTACTCTGTCTTATACCAGCCTTTTTTATTGCTGGTGCTATTGGAAACTTTGTAAGTCAGGGTGCTGTTTTAAAATATCTTGGAGCAAAGGCTAATAAGGTTTTAGCTTATGGAGTTGCATCAGTATCTGGTGCAATACTTGCTGTATGTTCCTGCACAGTTTTACCATTGTTTGGAAGCATCTATAAAAGAGGTGCTGGTTTAGGTCCTGCAATTGCCTTTTTATATTCTGGTCCTGCCATAAATGTTTTAGCAATTATTATGACAGCAAGGATTCTTGGAATAGAGATAGGAATAGCAAGGGCAATTGGTGCAATTATTTTTTCAATAATAATTGGACTTTTGATGCATTTGATATTCTTAAAAGAGGAGAGTAAGAGAAATAAGGATCTTGAGTTAATGATTCCTCCTGATGAAGGGACTACAAGAAGATTGTGGCAAACAACCCTATATATTTTCTCAATGGTTGGAATTCTTATTTTTGTAAACTGGGGTAAAGATGAAAATTTATTTTTCTGGAACCTTATTTTTCAGTATAAATACATCATTACTGGAATATTTGGTATATTATTAATTACGACAATTGTCTTATGGTTTAAGAAAGATGAACTTAAATCCTGGGTAAAATCAAGTTATGATTTTGCTATACAAATAATGCCACTTTTATTTGGTGGTGTTCTTGTGGCTGGATTTTTACTGGGAAGGCCCGGGCATGAAGGTATCATCCCATCAAAATATGTTGCAATGTTAGTAGGTGGAAATAGTTTATTTGCAAATTTCTTTGCTTCAATAGTTGGGGCATTTATGTATTTTGCAACACTTACAGAGGTGCCAATATTACAATCACTCATTGGTAGCGGCATGGGAAAAGGCCCAGCCTTAGCATTATTGCTTGCAGGTCCGGCTCTTTCTTTACCAAGTATGCTTGCAATAAGAAGCATGATTGGAACAAAAAAGACAGTTGTTTATGTATCACTTGTAGTAATTATGGCAACAATAACCGGCATGCTTTTTGGATTAATAAGAGGATAATAAATGATTTCAATTTTAATACTTTTGATTTTTACAATAATTTGTTTAATAGTTTCATTTATTTTAAACAAAGAAAAGACTATCAGGGCACTTAAAATAGGCTTAAAAATGTTTTTAAATCTATTGCCCCCTTTTTTATCAATACTTATTTTAGTGAGTGTTTTATTATATTTTACACCAAAAGAGATTTTAACAAAATTATTTGGTAAAGAGGAATGGAGTTTTATTGGAGCATTTTTTGCAGCAATAATTGGTTCAATATCTTTAATCCCAGGTTTTATAGCTTATCCCCTCGGTAAAATATTAATACAGAATGGTGTAAGTTATTCAATAATTGCGATATTTATAACTACTTTAATGATGGTTGGGATTATTACTTTACCAATTGAAAAAAAGTTTTTTGGATTGAAAGTTGCAATAATAAGAAATAGTTTTAGTTTTGTTGGTGCAATTATAGTTGGCCTGTTAATAGGTATATTATGGGGGATAATTAAATGAAGTTATTAAAAGAATATATAAAGAAACATAAATTTGATATTATAATTATTTTTTTGTTTGCAATTTTTGGAATTATTTCATTTGTATTTAATATAAGTGCAGGGAAAAAAATAATTTCAAATTTTAAGGGCTTTTTTATTGAAATGATAAGTTTTATTCCATTAATTTTTATTCTTGTTGGTCTATTTGATGTCTGGGTACCAAAAGAAAGGATTGAAAAACATATTGGTAAAGGTTCAGGAATTTTAGGTATGTTTTGGGTAATACTTTTAGCAATGCTTCAGGCAGGGCCATTATACGGCGCCTTCCCGGTAGCATATTTGTTATGGAAAAAAGGCTCTTCTATTAGAAACATTTTTATCTACATTGGGGCTTTTTCAACAATGAAGATACCAATGCTTATGTTTGAAATAAATTATTTAGGTTTAAAATTTTCTTTATTAAGGACATTAATTACATTACCTGTTTTTATTATTATTGCAATAATAATTGAAAAAATTTTAATAAATAAAAATTTTGAAGTAAAAAATGGTGATTATAAATGAGTCATAATCACAAACATCAACATAAAGATATTTCTTCTCAAAAAATTTTTATTGTAGTAATTTTAAATTTCATAATTACTATTTCTGAAATAGTCGGTGGAATACTTTCAAGAAGTCTTTCGCTTCTGTCAGACAGTCTTCATAATTTAAGTGACACATTTTCGATATTATTAAGTTATTTTGCAATAAAAATTTCAAAAAAGCCAAATGATATAAAAAGAACTTTTGGATACAAAAGGGCTGAGATTATTGTCGCATTTGTGAATTCGAGTACTCTTGTAGTTATTGCAATTTGGCTTATAATCGAAGCAATTAAAAGATTCTATAAGCCAGAAATAATCGATAGTAATTTAATGCTTGTAATTGCGACAATTGGTTTTTTTGGAAATCTGATTTCTATAATTATGTTAAATAAAGAATCAAAAAATAATTTAAATATAAAATCAAGTTTTTTACATCTGGTTGGCGATACTGTTTCATCAATAGGTGTTATAATTGGTGCTGTTTTAATAAAATTTTTTAATATCTATTTTATTGATCCTATTTTGACAATATTGATTTCTCTATACATTCTTAAAGAAGCCATTGAAATAATTTTAAAAACAATAAATATTTTAATGCAAGCATCCCCTGATATTGATTTTGAAGAGATTAAGAAAAAAATTGAACTTATTAATGGAGTAAAGAATATTCATCATATTCATTGCTGGATGATAAACGAAAATACAATTCATTTTGAGGCACATGTTGATATTGAAAACATGTTAATTTCTGATGTGGAAAAAATTTACTGTGAAATAGAGAATATTATGAAAAATGATTATAATATTGAGCATGTTACTATTCAACCAGAGATAAATAAATGTTGTAATAAAGATTTAATAAAAAAAGAAGGAGAAAAAAATGAGTAATAAGGGTTTGAGTTTTTTTGAAAAGTATCTTACTTTATGGGTTGCAATCTGTATTGTTTTAGGGGTTTTAATAGGTAAATATTTATCATTTATACCAGAGTTTCTTTCAAAATTTGAGTATGCAAGGGTATCTATTCCAGTTGCGATTCTTATATGGCTTATGATCTATCCAATGATGCTAAAAATTGATTTTACAAGTATTGTAAAATCTATAAAACAACCAAAAGGACTTATCCTGACAATTGTTGCAAACTGGATTATAAAGCCATTTTCAATGTTTTTCTTTGCATATATCTTTTTTAATTTTATATTTAAAAGTTTCGTAACGCCAGAAAATGCAAAACAATATATTGCTGGTGCTGTTTTACTTGGAGCAGCACCATGTACTGCTATGGTGTTTGTATGGAGTTATTTAACTAAGGGGAATCCAGCATATACACTGGTACAGGTTGCAATAAATGATCTAATTATTCTTTTTGCATTTACCCCAATTGTCGCATTCTTACTAGGCATTGGTAATATAAAAGTTCCATATGATACTCTGTTATTATCAGTGGTTTTATTTGTTGTAATACCACTGGCTGCTGGATTTATTTCAAGAATTTTAATAATTAGAGCAAAAGGTATTGATTTTTTTGAAAAAAAATTCTTAACTAAATTTAAAAGTATAACAATAGTAGGATTATTACTTACCTTAATTATAATATTTTCTTTTCAAGGGGATACTATTTTAAAAAATCCATTAGCGATTATTTTAATAGCAATACCCTTAATAATACAGACTCTTTTTATATTTATTATAACATACTTTGCTGGTTATATATTAAAATTACAGCATAGCATAGCAAGTCCATCTGCTTTAATTGGCGCAAGTAATTTTTTTGAACTTGCTGTTGCTGTTGCAATATCTTTATTTGGGTTATCGAGTGGAGCAACACTTACAACTGTTGTGGGTGTTCTGGTTGAAGTACCGGTGATGTTATCACTTGTATATATTTCTAATAAAACTGAAAAATTATTTTTTAAAAATAAACTAATGGAGGTTTAATTATGGTTATTAAAATTTTAGGGACAGGTTGTCCAAAGTGCAAAACATTGGAGGAGAATGCAAGAAAGGCAATTGAAATGGCTGGTGTTAATGCGACAATTGAGAAGGTGACAGAGATTAATAAAATTATGGACTATGGGGTGATGATGACACCGGCCCTTGTAATTGATGAGATTGTTAAATCTGTTGGTAAAGTCTTATCTCCTGATGAGATTAAAAAATTTTTAGTTTAATTATTTAAAAGGGGGAATATTATGTCAGATAAATGTTGCTGTGAAGGTGGAATAAAATTAGTCTATGCATGTTCTGGTGCTGCTAACACTGGATATTTAGCGGATAGGGTTTCAAGAAAATTAATGAAGGAAAAAAAGGGTTCAATGACATGTCTTGCGGCAATGGGAGCTGAATTATCGGGATTTATAGAAAGTGCTAAATCTGCTGAGAAGAATATTGTAATTGATGGTTGCCCTGTTGCATGTGGAAAAAAGATTTTTGAACGACTTGGATTACCTTATACACATTTTGTGACTACTGATTTTGGAGTTCAAAAGGGTAAAACAGAGATTACAGAAGATTTAATAGATGATATATTTAAAAAAATTAGTGAAAAGATTTAAATATTTTTAACAATATATCTTTTTATTCTTTATTAAAAAATAAATATACATAAAAAGGACTTAAAATGAAAAAAATAGGAATTTTACTCATAATTTTATCTATTATAACTGGTTGTAAAAAAGAGAGTGTAAATCAAACAACGATAGATACAACTACAACAACTACGACAATTGTTGAAGTTAAAGATAATTCTAATATAAAAGTGACATTTATAGAATTAGGCTCTGTAAATTGTGTGCCATGCAGAATGATGCAACCAGTCATGAAAAAAATTGAAGAAAAATATGGTAATCAGGTTAAAGTAGTTTTTTATGATGTATGGACACAAAAAGATGCTCAAAAGGCTTATGAATATGGTATAAGGGTAATACCAACTCAAGTTTTTCTTGATAGTAGTGGCAAAGAGTATTTTAGACATGAAGGATATTTTCCTTTTGAAGAGTTAGAAAAGATATTAAGAATAAAAGGTGTTAAATAATATGGAAAACCTTTTTATATTTCTTACTGAGTTACTTTATAAAAATTGGGTATTTGGACTTGTTTCTGCATTTGTATGGGGTATTTTAAGTGTTATTTTAAGCCCCTGTCATATAGCAAGCATCCCTTTAATAATGGCATTTATCGGTAGACAGGGAAAGATAAAATTATATAAAGCGTTCTTAATATCTTTAGTTTTTAGCCTTGGTATTTTAATTTCAATAACCTTTATTGGATTTATTACGGCAATAACCGGGAGAGTTATAGGCAATATAGGTTTAATAGGTTATATTATAGTTTTTGTTATATTCATTATAGTAGGATTAAATTTTTTAGGTGTGATAAATATTCCGGATATAATAAAATTTAATCAGCCAAAAGAAAGCAAAGGGCTATTAGGTGGTTTTTTACTTGGATTGATGTTCGGACTGGCATTAGGACCTTGCACCTTTGCTTTTATGGCACCAATACTATCAATAGTATTTACAAATGCTACAAAGAATTTTATTCTTTCTTTCTTCTTAATTACTTTTTATGCAATAGGTCATTGTCTTGTATTTATAATTTTTGGGACTTTTAGTGAACTCGCACAAAAATTTTTAAACTGGGATGAAAAATCAAATGCGACAATTGTCGTAAAAAAAATCATTGGTGTTATTATAATAATTGCTGGTATTTATATCTTAATTTTTAACATACTAAGAATAAAATTTTAATTTAATTTAGTTTGAATTTATTTGACTATTTTACTATTTTTAAGTATATTTTTTAAAAAAAATTATTTTTAAAAGGATAAAATTTTATGGATGGGATAGGATGGAATTATTCTGAAAAAGTTAAGGAACATTTTTTTAATCCTAAAAATATATTAACCATTCCAGAAGAAGAGTATAAGGCTGATGGTATTGGTTATGTAGGATCACCAGCATGCGGGGATATGATGAAGATCTATATAAAAGTAAAAGATAATAGAATAGTAGATTTAAAGTGGAAGACTTTTGGTTGTGCAAGTGCCATTGGTTCAACTTCAATGTTAAGTGAGATGGTGACAAGAAATGGTGGACTTACACTCGAAGATGCTTATAAGATTACTCCAGAGGATATCATAAAAGAGTTAGGAGGACTTCCTTCAAATAAAATTCATTGCTCTGTTCTTGGTGATAAGGCTTTAAGAGAGGCTATAAATGATTATTATAGAAAGACGGGACAGATTGATAAAATTCCATCAAAAGAGGCAAAAGTTGTATGTGAATGTCTCAATGTAACAGATGAAGATATAAGAATGGAGGTTCTTGAAGGGGTAAAAGATTTTGAGACATTACAAAAAAGGACAAAGGTCGCAACTGGATGTGGGAAATGTAAAGAGAATGTGATAAAGTTATTAAATGAATTCGTTAGTCAATATTATAGTTGTGATGTATATACTGGCGAGGAGAAAAAATGATATATCTTGATAATAACGCCACAACCCCTTTACATCCAGAGGTTAAGAAAAAAATAATCTCTTTTTTAGATAAATATGGAAATCCGAGTTCTGCTCATAGTATCGGAAGAGAGGTTAGATTCTATATTGAAGAGGCAAGAAAAGAGGTTGCAAGTTTTTTTAATTGTTTGCCGGAGGAGATTATATTTACTGCAAGTGGTTCTGAAGCAAATAATACAATTCTAAAAAGTATGGTTAAATGTTGTTCTAATTCATGTTCTACAGAGAGTGTTCATATAATATCCTCTTCAATAGAACATCCATCTGTATTAAATACTTTAAAGTGTATTGAACATCAACATGTTGAAGTTACCTATCTCCCAGTAGATCAGTATGGAATGGTTAATCCAGATGATGTTAGAAAAGCTATAAAGAAAAATACTTCTCTTATATCGATAATGTTTGCAAATAATGAAATTGGCACGATTCAACCAATAGAAGAGATCGGAAAAATTGCAAAAGAGTATAATATCCCATTTCATACAGATGCTGTTCAGGCTGTTGGAAAAGTAAAGATTGATCTATCAAAAATGGATTTTATAGATTATCTTACGCTATCAGGACATAAAATTTATGCTCCAAAAGGAATTGGTGCTCTTTATAAGAGAAATGGGACAAAACCTATATGTCCATTAATAAATGGGGGACATCAGGAGTTTTCTTTAAGGGCTGGAACTGAAAATACAATAGGAATTGTCGCATTGGGAGAGGCATTCAGACAGTTAAAGATAGAAATGGATGAAGAGGTTGCAAGAATAAAATATTTGAGGGACAAACTTGAAAATGGGCTAAAATCCAAAATAGAAAATATAAAAATAAATGGTCATCCAGTTCATAGACTTCCCGGAACTCTTAATGTATCTTTTAAAAATATTGAAGGTGAATCAATATTATTAAGACTGGATTTATATGGAATCGCTGTTTCAACTGGTAGTGCATGTTCTACTGGCTCACTTGAGCCAAGTCATGTAATAAGTGCTATATGTGATATTCCAGAAATTGCTCATAGTTCTGTAAGATTTTCTTTAGGTAGAGAGAATACAGAAGATGAGATAGATAGGACAATTGATACTGTAAAAGAAGTTGTGGAATTTTTAAGAAAGATAAGTCCAATTGTATGAGAAAAATAGTTAGTTTATATTTTTTTTTAATTTTCTCCTGTGCCTCTTTTAAAACAGTGGAGAGTATTGGGATAGATTATTTTAATCTTGCAAATGAATATTTTAATCTTAAAAATTATCCAAAGGCAATTGAATTTTATGAAAAATCTTTGAGTTACAATAAAAATATAAAAGAGGCAAAACTAAATCTTATTTTAAGTTATCAGAATAATAAAGATTTTGAAAAGGCAGAAAATTTAATAAAAAAAGAATATACTGAAAGAGTGGATGATTTTAATAAAAAATTATTGCTTTTATTAGGCAATAATTATTATTTACAGGGTAAATATGATATTGCTATAAAAGTTTATAAAGCATATACTGATTTGTATTCTGATGATATAAATGTTTTTTTTAATTTAGCACTAAGTTATTTAAAAAATAATAAAGAAGATGAATTTGTAAAGACTCTTTTTGAATGTTATAATCTTAATAATAAATTTGTGCCAGCACTTTTTAATATTGCAAACTATTACTTTAATAAGAAAGATTTTAATAATGCATTGAAATATTATAAAGAATTAATAGAGGTTGAAAAAGATAATGCAGAGATTTATTACAGAATATCTCTTATTCAATTTGAAAAAGAGGAATTTGAAGATGCAAAATTAAATATTGATAATGCAATTAAACTTAATGATAAAGAACCAAAATTTTATCTTATTCTTGCTAAAATTTATGCAAAGGCTTATAAAGACAAAAAAAATACTGTATTAGCCATTGAAAATGCCTTAAAAAATGGCTTTAATGATACATCATACCTAAACTCTCAGGAAGAATTTTTAATTTTAAAGCAGTTTAATGATTATATCGATTTATTGAAAAAATATAATTTATACTGAATAAAAATATCTCTCTCTCTTTTTTTTACATTTTATCTTTATATCAAAGGCTTGTGTTAAGATTTTGTCTTGTAGTATTTTATCTTTATCGCCTGTTGCAAATATTTTCCCATTTTTAAGAATTAAAACTTTATTTATGCCCGAAACGATTTCATCTATATGATGTGTTACATATATTATTGAATGGTCGTTTTCTATTAGTTTCTGAATATACAATAAAAATTCTTCTTTACTTGCTATATCGAGTCCAGTCGCAGGTTCATCTAATATGAGTAAATCTGGATCAAATACAAGGGCTCTTCCTATGAGTGTTCTTTTTTGTTCTCCATAAGAAATTTTTCCAAATGGTTTGTCCTTTATATGATTTAAGTCCAAAAAATCCAAAATTTGATCTTTTTTCTTAATCATTTCTAAATCAGGTTCTTCATAAATTCCAATACTTGAAAAAAAGCCAGATAATATGACATTTGAAACTGTTGTGGTCTCTTTATATTCTTTTTGTAGATCATCTGATACAATTCCTATTTTTTTTCTCAAATTCCAGACATTTGTTTCCCCAAGTTTATTACCCATTATAAAGACTTTTCCATTTGAAGGATATTGATATGTGGATATTATTCTTAAAAGAAAGGATTTACCTGAACCATTTCTACCAATTATGGCCCAGTTTTCACCTTTTTTCATTTGAAAATTTATATCTTTTAAAATATGATTATTTTCGAGAAAAAGATTAACATTCTCAAATCTTAAAATTTCTGTCATAGGCTTACTTTATATTGAAATAGATATTCCAGTTAAGCTGGTTTTCATAAATTGTCCCTTCCATCAAAATGGTATCACTATTTGTTATTTCAGAATAGTAGCAGCCTTTTTTATAAAAATCGTAACATACCCTTTCTGGAATAGTTATATTAGCATCAATCCATTCTTTTCCTGTTGTGTAGAACCATCTATCATCGATTTTTATAGCCATGATTAAAATAGATTTTTTTATATCTGGTGCATAGTATTTAAATAATTCCTCTCTATTGTATTTTGGATCAACATATCTAAATAATAGATCCTTTTCTCTCTTTTCTGCTGGATTCAATTTTTTATAGTTAAAATAATCCTCTTTTTTTAATGGATTTAATTCACAAACAACAAATAATTTTGTATTAAAATTATTTTTTTTGAGATTTTTAAAGATATAATAATAGAAATAGGTAATTGATTTATAATCCCCTTTTTTATAATAATAAAGATCCCATGGTTTAACCCAATCACCCAATAGATTATAGCGAGATATATCTATGTAAAAATTATATTCAACAAATTTTTTAAGATAATCAAATATATCTTTTTGTGACATTTTATCGATCTGATTGATAAATAAAGTTAATTCTTTTTCTCTATTTTTCTCTTCGAGTCCAAATTCCTTTTTATTTTTTATTTCATTTAAAATAAATTGTATTCTTTTTTCATTATCCAGTGAAAGATCACCTCTTAAAACATATTCGGTCTCGGCTCTATTTAGTTTATACATGCTTTTCATAAATTCTATGTCAGAAGTTCTATCCAGTTGGAATATTATATTCTCAAGAAAGTAATCTTTTGTAAAACTTCTTGGCAAATTTTCTTCAATCTCAATTTTACCAGTTAGTTTTTTTAATAAAAATTTCACCGTAAATGCTGTTGCTATTTTATCAAAAAGATTAATCTCTTTTACATTAAAATTTAAGGTAGAGAAAAGAACTATTGAATCATAATCTGCAATTCCAAAGGCAATTGATATGTTTAATTTTTTATCCACTATTAGATATTTTTTATTTATATAATCGAATGGTTTAAGTAACTCGTATATTCTTTTAACATCAATATAATTAATATCATCTTTTAAAACGTATACATTTTTATTTTTATTATAATAATATTTTGAGAGAATAAAATTTTTATCATCTTCATATAGTTCTTTAAGAACAAGATTGATTAAAGTATATTTGTTTATTTTCAATGGGACAATTGTCGTATAATGATCTAAAATAGAATAAAGCTTTATTTTTTCTTCTTTATCAATATTTTTAAGAATATAAGTTTTATTTTTATTATCATAGAAAAAGAAATTTTTTACTATCTCTTTTTTGACTTCATCCGTAATATTTTGTAAAATAATATTGGTAAAAAAATATTCTGATATTGATGCTGGTAATTCTGGATAATACTGAATGCATGAAATTTCTATATCATTAAATTCATATTTATCTCCAACAAATCCGAGTGATAAAGCCTTGGATTTTTCAAGTGGATTTAAAATTACTTTATGTGTCTGTTTTTCATCAATAAGGTATAAAGAATAAAAAGGCTCTTCTAAGAAAAATATTTTATTTTCATATAATTTATAAGAATAATAAATATTTTGATGATAAAAATTAACAACAAATTCTTGAGAATAAAGAGAAAAATTTAATAAAATAAAAAATAAAAAAATTTTTTTCATTGTTATTTTTATCGGAAAAGTAATACATTTTCTTGATTATACATCCCAGAATACAGTCATTCTATATTTTATCTTTTCTTTATAATAAGAGATGCTTATAATACAAAAGTTGAAAGCCATATCTATATTAATTTGATTTTCTTCTTTATTTTTATCAAAAAAATTCAGATCACCAAATTTTTTCTTTGTCAATTCAATAATATCATCTAATGTAAAATTTTCCGTGGATACTATTTCAAAATCATCGGTAATTCTTGTTATTTTTGATAAAAATTTATTAATAATTATCTCTTTTTCTGTTTCAAGTTCTATAACCTTATTTAAAGGTATTAACTTAGAATAACTAATACTTTTTAATTTTTCATAATCTTTTTTAATTTTTTCGATATCTGGCATAAAAAGACCTACTTTATTTATAAAATTTTACATTATTTTATTTAAAATTTTATAATTTGTCAATAGCAATTGATAAAAATGTGATAGAGGGCAAAAATTTCTTAAATTTCTCTTTTAAAATTGTAAAGGATTTTCTCAAAAATTTTGTGATTAATAATTAGAAAACAATTTTTATTTCAAGGAGGAAAAATTATGGAAAAGTATGATTTTGTTCTAAACAAACTTTTATTAGAAAAAATTAAAAATTTAGCAAAAAAGAGATCTATCTCAATTTCTTTTTTAATGAGAGAGATCTTTAAAAAGATTATACCAATTCTTGAAAAAAAGCATCTCAAAGAAAAAAGAAGAGAAAAAGAATATCCAATAGTCTGTGCAACGCATAGAGTAAGAGTATATCTTCCTAAAAAGCTATACAATCAATTAAAGTTAATTCATAGCCATCTAAATACATTCAGTATGGCTGTGCTTGTAAGGGAGATATTGAATGAGTATTTTTTTGGGGTTGAAACTTTTGGGGAGAAAGAGTTTGAAAATAAAATTGAGAGGCTAAAAAGAAAACTTGATGAATTAAGAGAAAGGAAAGCTGTGGTTGTGAAGAAAGGGGCTGGGAAGATTATGTCGCCTGATATCCCCCACGAGCCTCATCCAGATCAGTATTTCCTCCTTACTTTTGACTCAAAATTTCGGCTTTTGGAGATAAAATTTTTGTAAAAATTAAAACTCTATTTAAATTTTTACCATTTTATCTTTATTAATCAAAAATTCACTTAGGATAAATTTATCTTTTTAATTAGCTAAAAACAAAATCACTTCCTTGTTTATATTTATAAAAAGGCTTGCAATTTTAAAAAATATTAAGTATAACTAATAGTATGAAAATCTATATAAATAATCTTAAAGTTAATACTATAATAGGTGTATATAATTTTGAACGAAAGAAGAGGCAAAAAATTTTTATTGATCTTGAAATAGAATTTAATCTCTCCTCTGAATTTAATGATTCTATTAATCAAACTGTTGATTATGATCTGGTTTTAAAAGAGGTAAAAAAATTTGTAGAAAATAGTAATTTTTATACACTCGAAAAATTATGCATTGAAATAATAAATCTTATTTTAAAAGATGAGACTGTAAAAAAAGTAAAGTGTAAAATTAGAAAAGATAAAAAATTTAAAGATTGCAAGACTATTTATATAGAAGAAATAAAGGAAAGATAATGGAAGAAATTTTAAAAAAAATTGTTGACAAAAGAGTTAAAGATATAAAAGATAAAGGATATAATCAGGGATTTTATCTCCCAGAAAAAAGAGAAGTTCCATTAAATATTCCCAATCTTGATAAGGAAATAATAATCTGTGAAATAAAGAGGGGTTCTCCTTCAGAAGGTAAGATGAATGATATAGTAAACCCGGTTGATTGGGCAAATTGCTATATCGAAAGTGGTGCAAATGTAATATCTGTTCTTACAGAAGAAAATTTTTTTTATGGTAACCTTAAAGATTTAATCGAAATTAAAAAGAGTATTAAAGAGTGTTCAGTATTAAGAAAAGATTTTTTATTATATGAAGAAGATATAAGAATATCTTACAGGGCAGGTGCTGATCTTGTTCTCTTGATTGTTTCTATTCTTAATTATGAAAAATTAAAAAGACTGAAAGAATTAGCAGAAGATCTTGGAATGCTACCTCTAATAGAGGTGCATAATCTTGAAGAATTAGAGATTGCTTTAAAATTAAATCCAAAACTAATAGGGATAAATTCAAGGGATTTAAAGACATTTAATATAGATAGAAATTATCCAATTGGATTGAAGAGTCTTATACCAGAAAATATAAAAGTAATTTTTGAGTCTGGAATAAGAAATTATACAGATGCTTTTTTTATTGGTAATAGTGGTTTTAATGGAATTTTGGTGGGAACCCGAGTTGTTAAGAGTGATAATATTAAAGAAAAAATAGAAGAGATAAAAAATGGTTTTATAAATGGTTATAAGAATAAAAATAACTTTTATCAAAAGATATTTAAAAAGATATATTTTGACAAAAAGATAGTTGTTAAAATTTGTGGCATAACAAATATTGATGATGCAATATTTATAAGAGACAATAAGGTAGATATAATTGGTTTTATCTTTGCAAAAAGCCCAAGAGAGATATCAATTGAGAAGGCAAAAGAGATATCTTCTATTTTAAAAGATAGTGTTTTAAAAGTTGGCGTTGTAGTAGATAAGAATATAGATCAAGTTGTAAATCTTGTAAGAGAGGGATATCTTGATGCCATCCAATTTCATAATGATATGAATAATGATCAATGTATGTCATACAATGTATGCTGGTATAAGGCTATTCGAGTAAAGGAAAAAGAAGATTTTTTGAAAGAATTTTATAGCCCTATTGTGCTTTATGATGCATTTAGTAAAGAGAGTTATGGTGGCACTGGCAGGACAATTGATAGTAAATTACTTGATTTTGCTAAAGAAAAAGACATAAGATTATATCTTGCTGGTGGAATAAATGAATATAATATTGAAGAAATTATTAAAAATTGGCAACCTCTCTTAATTGATGTTAGTTCTGGTGTAGAGGAATCACCAGGTAAAAAAAGTAAGGAAAAAATTTATCTGTTTTTAAAAAAAATAAAAAAAATAAAAAATTAATTTGATTTTTTTAAAAAGATATAGTATTATAAAGGCGATGATAGAAAGAAGAAAATATAAAAGAATACCAGATACTATACAGGTAAAATATGAGATTATTAATGATAAGATGAAAGTACCCTATTCTTCTTATACAAAAGATATAAGTGCTGGGGGATTTCTTATTAGGATTAATAGCTATATTCCTGTTAATAGTATTATAAAATTAAAATTTTATATAAAAGATCATGATGAATTCATACCAGCAGAGGCAAGAGTAGTCAGAATACAAGAGATAGTCAAAGAAAAATTATATGATGCTGGAATAGAGTTTGTAATTATAGAGAAAAAAGATTTTGATTTGTTATCTCAATATGTAACAAATAAGATAAATTTATAAATTTTTATTTGTTAAGAAGATTGAAGATTTTTAGAGAGAGGGTAGTATGGAACTTTTTAAAAATGTAAAAAATGGTTTTATCGAAATGATATTTGGTCCTAGATGGACTTATATAGCAACAGTGAGAACTTTTTTACAGAATTTTTTAGCAATTACTCTTGCTGATAACAAATGGGCTGATGTTATATCAATGGCTGCAAGTGAGCTACTTGAGAATGCAGTTAAATATGCCTCAGATGAGGGAACTAAGATATCAATAGAGCATATAAAAGATGAAAATAAATTGTATCTACATGTTGAAAATTTTTCTACGCAGGAAAATATTAAAGTATTGTTATCTGAAGTAGAAAAAATAAACAAAGGAGATCCACAAGAAGTCTATTTAATGAAGATGCAGGAAGCTGCTTTAAGAACAGACGGTGGAAGTCAATTGGGGCTAGCAAGAATTAGGTATGAGAGTAATGCTACTATAAAAGTAGATATAGACGGGGATCTTGTTAAGGTAAGTGTAATTTTTGATCTTAAATAAAATATATTTGAAATTAGAATAAAAAAAGGAGTTAACATGAATAGTTTTGGTATTGATAATGTTATTACAGAAAAAGCAACAGTAGAATTAATGGATATTGCTAACGGAATAAAGGTGACATTCAGTGGTGATATAGATGTACAGAATCCAGAGCCTATATTTGTACCTTTTTTTGAACAGATACATAATAAAGTAATTGAAACTAATATAAAATATGTTGAATTGGATTTTAGTAAGTTAACTTTTTTAAATTCAAGTGGTATAAAAACACTTATTAAATGGATAACAAAAGTTACCCCATTACCCCCAGATAAGAAATATAGATTTAAAATAATAGCAAATTCTGAAATAACCTGGCAGGAGACATCTTTAAAGATGCTTTCAATGCTTGCCCCAGGTTTAATAGAAATTCAAATTAAATAATTCTTTTTAAAATCTATTTTTAATTTTTATAAATTGTAAATGTTAGAGGGGGTAGCTAATTACTTTTTTCTTACAATAAAAAAAAGAAATTTTATTTTAGTTATATCTTAAATTAAGATTGCCTATTTTTAAAAATACCTTCAAAGTTTATGCAAAAGATATATTATGGTGAACAGACAAAGAATGCTTTAGATAATTTTATTTCTTCTTCTCTTAATTTTGATTTTATAAAGGCATTTGCAGAGGTTAAAAAAGCCACTATTTCTGCAATTCAGGAATATAATGGATATTTTAAACAAGAGATTTTTGACTGTATTATAGAAGCAATTAATAAAATAATATACGGTGAATTAAATTCTAATTTTGTTTTATCCTTACAACAGGGTGGGGCTGGCACAAGTATTAATATGAATTTTTGTGAGGTAATAGCAAATTTTAGCAAAGAACTTTATAAAGAAAAATATAATGAAGAAGTTAATATTGACCCACTGGAGGATATAAATAGATATCAATCAACAAATGATCTATTTCCAACAGCAGTGACAATTGTCGTATATAGACATTTAATAGAAATAGAGAATTTAGTCATAAAATTACAGGAAGCTCTTGTAAAAAAAGAGACAGAATATTCAAATATTTTAATTACAGGAAGAACAGAGTTACAGTCAGCACTTCCAATAACACTTGGTCAAGTTTTTGGTGGATGGGCTGGAAGCATTGAAAGAGATAGATGGAGATTAAATAAATTAAAAGAGAGAATAAAGACAATTGCTCTTGGTGGAACTGCTTTAGGAACATGCTTTTTTGCACCTCAGGAATATATTTTTATTGCAGAGAGAAAGTTAAGAGAGATTACAGGTTTACCACTTTGTAGAAGTCAGAATCTTGTTGATGAAATATCAAATCTTGATAAATATGTGGAACTCTCGAATGGCTATAAGACATTAGCAAACAATCTATTTAAAATAACCGGAGATCTTTTATTATATACTTCGAGTTTTATTAATGAAATAAAGCATCCACATCTTCAATATGGTTCTACCATTATGGCTGCTAAGGTAAATCCAGTTATTCTTGAATTTGTAAGAGGCCTTGCCATCGAGATAGAAGGAGAATGCTATAAAATAGAACAATATGCTAAAATAGGGCAACTTCAATTAAATGCTTTTTTACCATTTGTGATAGATTGTTTTATTAAAATATATAGTTATATTAAATTGGCAATAAATAGTTTTATTAACAAATTCTTAAACAGAATGGAAATTAATAATGAAAAAATAGAGAAGAATTTGTTAAATTCTAATATTTTATTAAATTCTTTAATCCCTGAATTAGGCTATAATGAAGTAAAAAGATTATTTATACTTGCTCAGGATCTTGAAATTCGCACAATTGAAGAATTTAAAGAATTTGTTATAAAAAATTCTACTTTAAATAGAGAAAAAATTGATAAATTGATAGACCCAATTGTTTTAACAAGCTCTTTGAAATAATTCAATCTATTCTTTATTGAATTTATTTATCTTCGATATATAAAATTTTATACATTTTTAAATATTTGTTTATATAAATTATAAATTTTATGTTTGAGTTTTATTTTTTCAATCTATATTTATTGATTAATTTTTCATACCATAATATATTTTTTTAAACGATATTGCTTGATTTTATAAAATATTTATGCTATTCTTCATCTATGATTAGAAAAGAATTAAAATTTGATAATATCGAACAGATTCTTGAATTTACAAAGCATTTTTCTACTGGTGAAATTATTGAATATGCTCAATTTTTAAGAAAAAAATATTTTTCAAATAAAATAGAACTCTGTTCTATTTCAAACATAAAATCGGGTCTATGCCCGGAAGATTGTAAATATTGTGCACAATCCTCTTTTTATAATACTAATATAATGGAATATGATCTTCAGCCAGTAGAAAAGATACTTCCTTTAGCAGAAGAGATGAAAAATAAAAATGTTAAATCATTTTCTCTTGTTACGAGTGGCAGAACTCCAGATGATAAAGATTTTGAAAAAATAATCGAAATAATTAAAATTATTAAATCAAAAGTTGACATTTCAATTTGTGTATCAATTGGTTTTCTTTCCAAAGAGAGAGTAAAAAAACTAAAAGAGGCTGGGGTTACAAAATGTCATCATAATCTTGAAACAGGTCCTAATTTTTTTGAGAAGATATGCACCACTCATACTTATAAAGATAAACTTGAAACCATTAAAAACATAAAAGAGATTGGCCTTGAAGTCTGCTCTGGAGGAATATTTGGTCTTGGCGAGTCTTTAAAAGATAGAATAGAGATGGCTTTTGAACTAAAAAAATTAGGGGTAAAGTCAATTCCAATTAACATATTAAGAACCATTAAAGGAACTCCTCTTGAAAATATTCCCAGAATAAATGAAGATGAATTACTTTTATCAATAGCACTCGTAAGAATAATAAATCCAGATGCTACAATAAGAATTGCTGGAGGAAGGCCATTTTTTAAAGAAAAAGAAAATGAAAAATTGATTGGTGCAGGCATTAATGCCTTTATGGTAGGAAATTATCTTACAACAACAGGTATTCCAATAGAAGAAGATCTATCTTTTTTTAAAAATAACGGATACCTAATAATAAAATAATTAATAAAATAATTTTTTAAGTGTACTATTATGATAGAAATATTTATTTTTTGACATAATTAGAAATTTTTGATATAAAAAATAATTATAATTCAAAATGGGGTTTTTAAAAAAAAAAATGAAACTTTCAACAAGATCAAGATATGGCGTTAGATTTATGCTTGATCTGGCAAAAGATTATAACAAAGAGCCTATTCAATTAAGCAATATTTCTAAAAATGAAAAAATTTCAAATAAATATCTTACTCAAATAGTATATAAATTAAAAAAACTTGGACTAATAAAGTCAGAAAGAGGGGCTTACGGTGGCTATTTTTTAGCAAAATCTCCGGAAAAAATTACATTAAAAGAGATTGTTGAAAATCTTGAAAATGGTTTATACTTAGTTCCATGTGTCAAGAATCCAGAAGTATGCGATAAGAGTAATAAATGTGTTTTTCATAACTTGTGGGTTTATTTATCAGAGAATATAAAAGAGACACTCGAAAAGATAAATTTAGAAGATCTTTGTAAAGTAGAAAAAGGAGAAATATCTCTTAATCAAATACTAAAAAAATGAATATTGAAGAAATTTTTGTTTTAAAGACAAAAAATATTCATAAAAAAATATATGCTAATGTTGATTATTCTGAAATAGAAAATGATGTAGATCATCTACTTTCATTTATAGAGAAAAATTATAAAGATATAGAATTCTTAAAAAAAATAGAAGAAGTAGTAAATTTACTATCGATTAGAGTAGTAATTGAAAATAAGGAATATATAGATTCCTTTTATAAAAAAATATTAAACTACTATTCAAACCTCTTAAAAATAGATAAAAATTCATTTTTTGCCTTAATATTTACTATTATAATCCAAAATTATGGATATGCAGGTATATTTGAAATAACAAGACTAATATTAAAATTTTTATTAAATGAGTATGATATCGATATCCCAATTGAAGAAAAAGAGAGTATATATGATATTTTCTCTGAAATAATTCAAAATTTAATAAAAATGTCTACAAAATCTTCAAGTTATACACTATTTAAAGATTCTTTAATAAGAAATAAAATAATTCTTTATCTTTATGAATATTATAAAAAAAACAAAAGACTCAATATATTTTTTAGATTTGCAGGAATTGGTATTGAACCCTTAATGTTTTCTTATACAATAAGAATTCTTTATGAAATAGAAAATGGCAAAGAAATTAAAAACTTAAATATGTACTGTTATGATGAAGAAAAAAAGATAACCTATTTTTTAAATAGTAACTTATTTGAAAAGATATTTTTAAAATTAAAAGAGAGCATCTGTCTGGAAAATGATTTCAAAATAAAAAAGTTAAAGACAAATTTAAAAATTGCAAAAAATGATTTAATAATAATTAATGAATTAAAAGTTTTAGAAAATATTGATTTTATAATATTAAATAACTTATCTATTGTAGAAAATAGCGAAAATCTCTTAAAAGAATTTTCTTTCTTTAAAGAAGGCAAAATTATCATTGAAAAAACAGAGGATACAGAAATTGATAAAAAAATTTTATATGAAACAGGATGTAAATTACTACATGAACTTGCATCTAATTTTGATTCACAAAGAAATAAAGTAGTAAAATTCTTACTATTAGAGAAAAATTCTAAAAAAGAGATTAAAAATATAAAAAATAATTATGAAGATATAGATAAACTATTTTTTGAATATAACAGACTCAATCATAGTGAATTAAAAAGAAAAATTGATTTGATTAAAATCAGAGAAAATAGTGACTATCTAAAATATGCTTTTTTACTATGCGAGACTGGCCATCATTCTAAAGCATTTGAAATTATTAAAAAATATTATGAATTAGATTATAGTCTATCATATAAAATATTTAGAAAAATTATTCAGGATACAAAGAATAAAAAATTAAAAAATAGTGTTGAACAATTTATTAAAGAAAATAAAATAATAGAAAAAGGTTTTGCTGCTGATTTGATTGAGGCTATTAATGATGAAATAGATGAATATTTTGAAAATAATAAATTCACTCACAAATTAAAAAGTGAAGACTGGGTTTAATTTATATATTTTAAAGCAAGTTTTATCTTTTTTCTTTTTCTAATCCTATTATTTGTATCATTATCATAATCTTTTGAAGAAATTAAAATTTTATATTCAATATCTCTCGAATAATCTTTATAATTATTATCCCCTACCCCTAATAACATCTTATTACCCTCCTTAAAATTAATATTACTTTATTTATCGACAAAATTTTAATTTCTTATACAATATTTGAAAGTAAATTTAATAAGGAGTAATATATTTATAATATAACGATTATTTAATAATTATAAAAATATACAGGGGATATCTGATTTGCAGAAATGGGATATCCCCATATAAAAAGGGGGGATATCTGTATAAAAAAAGGGGATATCTATAAGATATCCCCTTTACCTAAAATATAAAATTAAATGTTATACTATTAAATAAGGGGAGGATAAAAATTGTTTACCTTCAAATACTTTTGCATTTTCGTATAAAGTTTGTAACACTTTGGGCTTATTATTCGCCATATCTATAAAAGAGGTGCTTGAATTTTGAAGAATTAAGTCTTTTGATAACTTTACAGATTCTTCTGCCATATCCGCATCTCTTATAATTGATTCAGCACTCTGTAAATTTTCTGCCTCTGTTAATAATTTCTTTAAAGCAGACTCAAGTCTATTTTGATAAGCACCAATATCAGACCTTTGTGCATTAACTCTTTTTATAGCATAATCAATTACTCCAATATTCCTATTAGCGTCATCCTGAGTCTCAAGTGATATTATCTCATTATTTTTATTTATATCTTTAAGTTTGAGAGCAGAAGCTGTCATTGTTCCAATAAAAAGTTTAACTCTCTGATCCACTCTTGGGCCAATATGAAGCCACATCGAACCCGTAACAATTCCTTCAACATCAAATCCCTTTGCAAACCTACCAGTCAAGATATTCATTCCATTAAATTGAGCCTGAGATGCGATTCTATCTATCTCATCAACAAGCTGCTTTACCTCTGTCTGAATGTATTCTCTCTCTTCATTACTATTAGTTCCATTTGAGGATTTTATCGCCAGTTCTCTTATCCTGTGTAGAATATCGAGTGTCTCTACTAAATAACCTTCAGCAGTCTGTAAGAATGAAATTCCATCTTCAGCATTCTTTTCAGCCCTGTATGATCCTCGTATGTTACTTCTCATTTTTTCTGAAACAGCAAGATTTGCAGCATCATCTCCTGCTCTATTAATTTTAATACTGGATGATAGTTTTTCCATATCTTTTGTTACATTAATGTCATTATATTTCTTTTGCCTCTGTGCAAAAATTGCTTCTAAATTGTGGTTGATAATCATAGTTTCCTTCCCTCCTGTGAAAAGCTTTTATATTTTAGATTGATCCCCCAATCAATCTAAAATCATTAACTATATCGGAAAGAGGACTTCATAAAATTTAATAAGAATCATAATTTTTTTAAAAATCTTTTACTGAATAGTTAATAACACCCCTTACAACACCATCAACATAAAAAGAAGTTTTATCTATTTTAACTGGCTGGTATGAAGAATTATAAGAATAAAGATATATCTCATTATTCTTAAAAATAATCTTTTTTATCATTACTATTCCCTTATTACTGCATACCACAACATCACCATTTTCAAAAAAATTTTTTCTCTGAACAATTACTATATCTCCATCATAAATTTTAGGTTCCATCGAATCACCTCTTGCCTTTACCAAAAAAGCCTCAGTTACAGGAAAATTTAAAATTTTATCAGAGATAGGAATTCTTTCAATTATCTCGCCAGAAAGAATAGAACCATCAGGCCCACATTGAGCCATTCCATAAAGATTTAGATAGACTATACCATTATTTTCTATTACCTGATAATTAGATGCATTATTAGGATCTTTTTTTAATAAAGATTTTTTTTCAAGTTGCTGAATATGATGAAAGACAACACTCGTCGAAGAAAGCCCAAGTTCACTCTGAAGATCTCTTATTGTCCAGCATCTTTCTCTATTTTTGAGTAATTCAAGAATTCTTTTTTGAGTAGGATGAAGATCTTTCATTAATATTTCCTTATTTTCTATAATATTCTAAAAAATATTTTAATAAATTTTAAAAATTTGTCAATATTTTTCTGTCGTTGAAAACAAATACTTAATATTGATCTTGAAAAAATAAAAAAGAAAAAAATTATCTTTTTTCATTCGAAGCCTCCAAATTATATTTTACTAAAAGTTCATTTTTATAAAATAATTTAATCCACTTATTAGGATTTTCTCTAACTTCTATTTTCATATTTGCTAATGAATATCCTTTATATTTAGGAACAATGTATATCTTACTGTTATAACTTATTTCATTTACCTCTGAAATGTTAAAAACTTCCTTTCAACTTTGCCTTTCCCCTGTGGTTGATTTTGAGATATATTTATTCTTTCATTTTTGGTATCACATTAAAAATTACTTCTTAAAAATTTTATTACTTCTACAAATACATAATTAATAGCCCTATTTATAATCCTCTCTCTATCGCCAATAAAAATCTCTTTTTTTATAAAAATTCTATCTTTAAAGATAAAACCAAAATAGACAAGACCTACTGGCTTCTTATCTGATCCACCTGATGGACCAGCTATACCAGTTACGGCTACTGATATATCTGTATTAAACACACTTTTTAACCCAATTACCATCTCTTTTGCTGTATTTTCCGAAACTGCGCCGTCTCTTTTCAATGTTTTCTCTTTTACTTTTAACAATTTTTTCTTACTCTCATTTGAATAACAGATAATACTTCCCATAAAGACATTTGAAACCCCCGGATTTCTAACAAAATTTCCAGATATATTACCTCCGGTTATTGATTCTGCAAAAGATATTGTTAATCCTCTCTGTTCAAGTTCTTTATAAAGAATATAAGAAAGATCATAATCATCTGTCCAAAAAATTTTATTTGTATTGAATTTTTCTATATAAAGATTTTCTATCTCTGAAAAATCTATTTTCTCTTCTTCTTTAAAAAATTTTGTTAAATGAATTTCTACCCAGCCCTTTGATGTAAAATAGTACCCAACATTCATATCTTTATTATCAATATCTTTTACAATATCGTATATTTCACCCTCTCCTACCCCATACAATCTAAATACTCTTGAATGCAATATTCCATTAATATAATTATTCTCTTTTAAAATTTTTATAATAGAATTTTGTATCATCGGAATATTTTCTTTTGGCGGACCAGGTAATAAAAAAAATATCTTATTCTTTTCTTTATAATACATACCAGGGGCTGTCCCATTTTCATTTTCTATAAAATATCCGCCTTCTATAATTTCAGCCTGTTTTTTATTCGATTCAGAAACAATTCTACCTCTATTTTTAAAAAAAGAGACTATTTTTTGCCACTGATTTTCATTAAATACTAATCGTTTATTTAAAAATTTTGAAAATGCCTCTCTTGTAATATCATCTCCAGTAGGTCCTAATCCTCCCATTAAAAAAATTATGTCTGTATCATACGAATATTTTAAACCACCACAAATATCATCTATATTATCATGAACCGAAACTCTTTTTAAAACTTTAATCCCCATATTTTTTAGAAATTTGGCAATAAAAGTAAAATTTGTATCCTCAATAATGCCGCCCATTATTTCAGAGCCAATTGTAATTATAGAAGAGGTAAACATCTATTTAACCGCATTTATAGTAAGATTTATTTCAACAATTTTATTATCAATATATTTTAAATTATAGTCAGTAATATCATAATTAAAAATACAGGTAATTAAACCTAAATGTTTTTCTTCACTTAACATATATTTTAATAAAAGTGTTTTTAAATCAGTAGCATTTCTTATCTCATCAAGAATCTGTTTTAATAGTATATAATTATTTTCTTTGGCAAAATTACTAACAGTAATATAAAATTTGTTATTTGAATATCTTAATATCAATTCATAATCATAAGGACCATAACTATAAGCATTTGCATTTTGAAGCATCTCTTGAACAACATAGGCAACATTTGATACATTCTTTTTAATTGCCTCTTCATTTGTAAAAAAGTCAGAATGAAATTTATAAAGATAATAATTAAGATATCTTATTAGAAATACTCTGAATTCATTTATTTCATCCCAGCTTATCTTTTTAAAAAATACATTTATAAGAATATCAGAAATCTTATCATCATGATGCAATGAGACAGAAGGTATAGCATTATCCTTTTCAAATTTTATCTCAATAATATTATTAGGAGTTATATTTATATCTTTTACATAATCATTTATTCTTGCAAAAAGATTTCCCTGAATCGATTGAATTATTTTATTTGATTCTTTTCCTAAAAAACCATCATGCTGTTTTTTATAAAAAAGAGCAAAGATTCTTAATGTAAATTCTGTTGTAAATCTTATAAGAGTAGTCTTATCCAGAACTTTTTGAAAAAAATGTATTATATTACTATCTATCTTTTCTGTTAACATTTAATCTCCCTCATTTATATTATACTATTTTTTTAAAAAAAATAAAGATTTTTTTTAATTTTTTTTATTAATAATTTTTTCTTATTTTTTTAGTTATTTAACATCAAATAAAATTTTAATTTTAAATATTGATAAATTTTTATCTTAAAATCACTTCTGCTTTAAATTTTTTTAAAGAAAATTAAAAATGATAACTCTTCTAAATATAAAAAAAATAAATGAATACAATTTTATTTTTAGACAAAAATTTTATTTTTTTTCTTAAATTTTGTAAAGGATTTTCTAAGAAATTTTGTGATTAATATATAGAAATATTTTTTGTATGGAGGATTTTCTATGAATACAAAATTAAATTACAAAAAAGATCATGAACTACATTTTGTAGTTACTTCTACTATGAAAAAAAAGATTGCAAACATAGCAAAAAAAGAGAATATTTCTCTATCAAAATTGATCTGCTATGTATTGCAAAAGTTCTCTGATAGGATCAAAAAAAGATACTGTTTCGGAAATGAGGATGGAAATTTTTACGAAAGAATAGATGCTGATGACTCTATTCATTTTTATTTGCCAAAGGAAGATTATAGGTTTTTAAAGAAAATCCATG
>ERZ795046.1295-NODE-1295-length-25944-cov-4.455444_pt1 | contig 25944 bp, 25 predicted proteins | sample MGYA00375130_ERZ795046 | MGnify/ENA primary metagenome ERZ795046 (study PRJEB30175, sample SAMN05720202) | activated sludge metagenome | isolation source: anaerobic digester from wastewater treatment plant | place: Japan | collected 2015-05-15 ...
AAAAAAAGGCTATAAAAAAAATGTTTGAAATTTTAAAATATGATTACCTTGCGATTAAAAAAAGGGAGATAGAAGTTTTTGTTATTTTATATTTTAATATCCCGGCATATAATGATAAATACTGTGATTTAATAGGACATATTGAAATATCAAATGATATTGAAAAAGAAAAGAGAAAGAGAATCCACGAGTTTATAAAGTATTGGCTTTATAAAAACTCAAAAAGCGATTATATAGTCGCGGAGGTGGATTGTTTTAATATAAGGTCTCAGAAATTTTTTAGAAAAATGGGATTTAAACCGAAATGGTTGGCTTTTATAAAAGAAAATTTTTAATTATTTTTTTGTTTTTATTTTCCTGCGCGGATAAAAACGACAAATATAAGGTTGCGACAAACCTTCCTTTGCCCTCTTTGATATCCACGTCTTTAGCCGGAACAAACACCGTTTATTTCATTCTAAAACAAACCCACGAGCCTCTTTTTAGAAAAGACGACGGCGAGAATTATTCCTCCAGGATTTTAAAAAGATGGGAAAGAAATTTGATTAATACCGGGTTTGTTTTTTGCCCGGATACTTCGAAAGAGTTTTATAAAAAGAGGCGTTTTGATGAAGATTTTTTTAAAGCATATATTTCAAGCGTAACTTTAAAATTCGACAAAAACTTTAGATTATCCCAAAACAAAGATTGTTTTAACATAGTTTTTAATAAACCTCAACCCAAATATTTGGATTTTTTAACATTTTACGAAAACGCTCCGAGCATTGTTAGAAACGAAAATCTGGAAGATGGGCTTGGCGAATTTTATATTTCGGATATGAATCCTGAGCAAATAACTTTTAAAAGAAAAAAGAAAGAAAAAAGGGGATATAACGAAATTATTATTAGAAGATATAAGATTGAAGAAAAAATACCGCTGGATATGACCGATTATAATTTCATAAATACCGAAGATATACCGATGGAAATAAGAAAAAAATATAAGGCCGTTTCCACTTTTACGCTTAAAACCGCTTCAATAATAATAAATCACCCCGATTTAAAGGTAAGAGAAACCGTATATAACAACATAAACCCTATGGAATTTATGAAAACTTTTTTCTATAACAAAAAATTCGATTGCATAGAGATTCAAAATTTTCTTCCGATAGGGTTTAAGTATGCAAAGCCGGGCAAAATAAAACAAAAAGGAATTAGACATAATTTTAACGGAGAACTCAAATTCCTTAATTATTTTTATTCCATAAATGAAAAACCGATGCAAAAATTCTGGCAAGATTTTTATTTAAAATCAGGAATAAAAGTTAAAATCGTAAACGCCGATATAAGCAAAATTAAAGGCAACCCGTTCGATTTTTTAAGAAAGTTTGATATATTCTTGATTTCATCGGAGGCCACAAGAAACGATATAAACGCTTTTCTTGAAATATTCGGCGATACTCCGATGAATCCTTACTCTTTTAAAATAAAAGAATTGCCAAAGATATACGACGAAATAAAAAAAGAGTCCGATAAGGAAAGGGAGGAGGCTCTTGTAAATAAGGCTCTTAGTATTATTGAAAAAGAATATATCATACTGCCTGTATGCCAGATGGTTAAGACGGTTTATTATCCGCCTGATATAAAAAATATAAATGTCGGAAGGGATTTTTTTCAATATCCCGAAATCGGAGAGTTTAGATGGTAGAGACATATAAAAAAATATTTAAAAACTCCTGGAAGTATTATTTAATTTCGATAATAGTATTTATGTTATTCTGGCAGATTTTAAGCTTAATCAATATGATAAACTCGTCCCGCGATAAACTGCATACGGCAATGAGACAAAACGCCGCTTATTTTGAAAAGGCGTATTTAACCGGCGATATATTCGAGGTTCAAAGGATAATGTGGAGAATGAAAAACGAAGGAATAAAAAGGATATCCTTTAATCCCGATAAAACAGAAAATATAAATTGGGTTTTCAATAAAGCGGTAGTTGGAAACATTTACGATAGAAAATATTTTCAAAAGGAATACGAAGAAAATTTCGTTTCAAACGGCGCAAAAATAGGAAATCTCTATTATGTAATAGATTTTATCGATATAAACTCCTCGGTCTGGGAAAGAAACAAAATCCTGTTTGTCGCCGTTATGCTTTTTTTCGCCTCAATCGTAATTTACTCCAATATGGGCCTTATAAAGACAACTTTGATGATGGAGAAAATAACCAAAAAAATAAATATTCTGGCCAGACAAAGAAAAAGCGAAGAGATGAAAAAAATAATAGCCGAAATTCCGGCTAACGTTAAAGGGTTTGAGGTTGAGGAGCTTATAAAAGATATGAATCTGATAACCGAAAAGGTAAGTAAAGTCGAGACCGAGCTTGAAGTATCAAAAGCTCTGTCCGAGGTGGCCGAGCGGGTGGCTCACGACATAAGAAGCCCGATTGCCGCAATAGAAAACGTCATAGATTTTAAAAAATTAACGAAAGAAGAACAGGATATAATAAAGCCCGCAATATGCAGAATGAAATCCATAGCCGAAGATTTGCTCTCGAAATACAGAAATTCGAAAAACGGCTATAAAGCGGAAAATAAATTTAAAGACCTGAATATCCTTATCGGTGAGATATCCGCCGAGAAAAAAGCCGAGCACAAAAACATAAAAATAGAAATTTTAAATCAAACCGAAAAACAAGTTTTTGTCGATTTAACCGAAAAAGAAATAAAACGAATAATTTCAAATCTGATAAATAATTCAGTTGAGGCTTATGCGAATAATATAAAGATAACTCTTGAAACTGATGATAAAAACGCTGTATTAAAAATAAAAGACGACGGGAAGGGAATATCAAAGGGTTTGTTGTCTAAATTGGGCGAGAAGGGTTTTAGTTACGGCAAGGAAAAAGGAAACGGGCTTGGATTGTGGAACGCAAAAAAGATTTTAGCCGAATCGGGGGGAGTGTTAGATATAAATTCCGAAGAGGGTTTTGGGACCGAGGTAATTTTGAAAATTCCGATAAAAATTAGAAAGATAGTTTTAATAGACGACGATATCCTTGTAAGAAAGAACTGGGAGTTTTCGGCTAAAAAAAAGAACATAGAATTAGATATATACGATAATACCGAAAGCTTTATTCAAAATATGGATAAATACGATTTTGACACCGAAATATACATAGACAGCGAACTTGGTGAAGATAATAAAGGCGAAGATATAGCCCGAAATTTATATGAAATAGGATACACAAACATATATATCGAGACCGGCCATTCGTTTGAAAAATTCAAAGATTTGAAATACATAAAAGCCGTAATATCCAAAGAACCTCCGTTTTAAAATTAACATATGATATAACATATGATTATTATTTTAAAAACTTGGCTTTGTTGCTCATTTTTTGTATAATAAATATTATCTTATCTTTAAGGGGTAAAATATGGAATTTTCAGAAATAATAAAAGAGTTAAGAAAGAGATTAGGGTTTTCACAACAAAAGTTAGCCGAAAAAATGGGGCTTTCGCTTTTAACAATAAGCAGATGGGAGAATAACCAGTTTTCCCCAAACCCGAGAATACTTTTAATAGTAAAAGATTATATAAAAAATTTGGGAAAAGATTATTCAGACCTTCTTGAAAATTTTGAAAACAACCTAAAATTAAAAAAGATTGAAAATAATATAAAAAACCCTAAAATGGACATAAAGGATATGGAAACTATGCTCTGGAATGCAGCATGTTCAATAAGAGGGGAAAAGGATGCGCCTAAATTTAAGGATTACATACTTCCTTTGCTATTTTTAAAAAGATTGTCGGATGTTTTTGACGATGAAGTGGAAAGATTGGCGGAAAAATATGGAAGTAAAGAAAAAGCGCTTAAATTTGTTGAGGCAAAACCCTCACTTGTTAGGTTTTATCTTCCTGAGGAAGCAAGGTGGGATGTTATAAGCGGAAGAAAAGAATATAAGTATCCGACTGGAAAAACGCCTAAAACATTAGGCGAAAAGGTAACAAACGCTTTGAGGGCTATAACGAAACAAAATCAATCGCTTCAAGGGGTTATAGACATAGTTGATTTTAACGCTACTCATAACGGGGAGCGTGAGATAAGTGATAATGCTATTTCAAAAATAATAGAACTTTTTTCACAGGAAAAATACAGGTTGGGTTTAAACGATGTGGAGCCGGATTTTTTGGGAAGAGCTTATGAGTATCTTTTAAGAAAATTTGCTGAAGGCCAGGGACAAAGTGCTGGAGAATTTTTTACACCAAGAGAAGTTGGGATTCTTATATCAAAATTAATAAACGCTGAACAGGGATTTGAGATATACGACCCCTGTTGCGGTTCCGGCGGGCTTTTAATAAAGTGCCAGTTAGAATTATGGGAAAAAGAGGGGAAAGAAAACATAAAAAGACCTATTAAACTCTACGGTCAGGAGCTTACCTCTTCAAGTTTTGCCATAGCAAAAATGAATATGATAATCCACGATATGACTGGAGAGGTTTTAAGAGGAAACACTATGACAAACCCCAAATTCACAGAAAGCGGCCAGTTAAAACAATTTGATGCTGTTGTTACAAACCCTATGTGGAATCAGGATAATATTGAAGTCGATTTTTATGAAAACGACCCATTTGACAGATTTTCTTCGCGAGGGGGTTTTGCTCCCGCTTCAAGCGCTGACTGGGCATGGGTTCAGCATATAGACGCATCGCTTAAAAAAACCGGAAAAGCCGCCATAGTTTTAGATACGGGAGCTGCCACAAGAGGAAGCGGAGGAAGTGGAGAAAACAAAGAAAAATCAATAAGAAAATGGTTTGTGGATAACGACAAAATAGAGTCGGTTATTTTAATGCCTGAAAACCTTTTCTATAACACAACCGCGGCTGGAATAATAATTTTTATAAATAAAAACAAACCGAGTGAAAGAAAAGGGAAAATTTTAATGATAAACGCTTCAAAAGAATTTAAAAAAGGAAGACCTAAAAATTATTTGACCGATGAAGGAATAGAAAAGATATCAAAAACTTTCAGAGAGTTTAAAGAAGTAAAGAAGTTTTCAAAAATAGTTTCTGTTTCCGAAATATCTGAAAAACACGATTATAACATATCCCCATCAAGGTTTATAGAAACCGAAGATGAAATAGAGCATAGAGATATTCAACTTATATTAAATGATATATCCGAAATAACAAAAAAACAGGAAGAAACAGAAAAAGAGTTAAAGAAAATATTTAACGATATGGGTTATAAATGGGAATAATTGGTTTAAAAAAACACATATTATGTATGAAAAAACTTAACATTGTCGGGACTCAAAAAATCTGCTATAATGTAATTACCATACCCGCCATGCCTCTAATCGAAAGGTTATGCACAACCTGGCGGGTATTTTTATTTTGTGGGATTATTAAACTTCTTGAATTTATCTGCTATAATGTAAATAACAGTACCCGCCGGGCCTCTGGCCGAAAGGTTAAGCAGGCGGGTCTTTTTATTTGGGTTATTGTGAGTAATATTTTTAATTTTAGTATTGAACTGATTGAATTTATCTGCTACAATATAAATAACAAGCCTGCCACGCCTCTTAACCTTAGGGTTAAAGCGCATTTTCGGCAGGCATTTTTTTTTGGGGGAAATATATAATGGAATATAATAAGCCCCCAAAAACGTTTAAGGAACAGGTAGAGTTATTGACCTCAAGGGGATTAATCATAAAAAATGAAGAAAGAGCCGAATCTATTCTTAGAGAAATAAACTATTATCGTTTAAGATCTTATACTATTCCTTTTGAGATTACTCCTCATAAATTTATCGAAGGAACACAAATAGAAGACATTTATTCTTTATGTGAATTTGATAGAAGGTTAAGAAAAATTATTTTTAATGCCATAGAATTTATAGAAATATCATTGAGATCTGTTATTGCTTATAACTGGTCTCACAAGTATGGTCCGTTTGGCCATGAAAAAAATCAAAATTTCAAAGAAAAGTTTAATTGGAAAGAATGGATAGTTAAAGTCCATAAACAAGCAGAAGATAAAGAAGAATCTGAAATATTTATAACTCATTTTAAAAAAACATATGAGGAATATCCTTCGCTGCCTATATGGGTTATGGTAGAGACTATATCAATGACTCTTCTTTCCCAGTTTTATTCAGGAATGTTAAAAGAAGACCAAATATCTATATCGAAAGAATACGCCATACATTCTGAAGTTTTTAGAAGATGGCTACACAATTTTACATATATAAGAAATATTTGTGCCCATCATTCTTGTCTTTGGAATAGAAATTTATCTGTAAAGCTTGTAATACCAAAAGATATTAGATGGAATCGGTTAAATGGCTCAAAATTAGGTTCTGTTATTGTTGCTTTAAATAAGGTTTTAGGTTCCAAGATTTTTAGAAAAGATATTAAAATTTTGTGGCAGAAAGATATAGAAACCCTTATCGATAATCATCCCGAGGTGCCGGATTTCTGGAATAAAATAGGCCTTAGTGAAAACTGGAAAGAAAGTCTTTTGTGGAAGGAAGAGAATTAGGGAGGAGTATGTTTTTTTCCGAAAGATATGGTTATAAGAAAATAGATGAAAGTTTAAATTATCAAAACATTTCGACTGGATTAAAAAACCAAATATGGAATTTGTTTTATGATATTTATTCTAATATTGAATATAAAATATCACAGAATTTTTCGGAAGTTGTGTGGGAAAAGTTTTTTAAATTACAAATAGATCAAATTGATAACACAAGTAATTATTCCGCACTGATGGATATAAAAAAGAAATTTTTTAACCTAAACTGGTACGAGGTTTATGATTTTGTCGAATTTGTTTATAATGAAACGGATGTTAAAAAAATGTGGGAAATAGGAATTAATAAGATTTTAGAAGAAGAAACGCCTTATAGGTTAATAAAAGGGTATATAGCGGCTTTAACAAACAAAGAAGAAATAAATGAAATAGAAAAGGCGTTAGAAGAAAATGACAAACTAACTCAGGCAAGAAGACATATAGAAAAAGCGTTAATATTATTTTCTGATAGAACAAATCCCGATTATGAAAATTCCATAAAAGAAGCAATAAGCGCTATAGAAACACTTTCAAAAAAAATACTCAAAGATGAAAAAGGAACTTTAGGAGAATTAATAAAAAAAGTTGATTTGCATACAGCATTAAAAGATGGGATAAATAAAATTTATGGCTGGACCTCTGATGAAGGGGGGCTGAGGCATGGGAATAAACCTGATCAAAAAAACAAAGATTTAGAAAATGAATCAAGATTTATGTTAATTTTCTGTTCCGCTTTGTTTAATTATCTTGTTTCAAAATATGGTAAAGAAATATGCTAATTTATTTTGACGAGTCATACGACAACGGACACAATATATTAGTATGGGGAGCGTTATTTAATCCGCATCCTAAATTTTTAAATAGAAGAATAACAGAAATTAAGAAAAAATATAACTATGTTGATAAAAACGGAATACTTAAAGAAATAAAATATGGCTTATGTAACAATGAGATTAATTATAAAATTTCTAAAGAAATAATAGATGCGTTTTTTGAAAGCACAAGCTGGTTTCGTTCAATAGTTATTGAAACAAAAGATTTTGACATTAATTATTTTGGCAAACCATATGAATCAGAAAAAATAAAAAAAGCAAGGGCATATAAAAAATTTACCGAATTGCTTTTAGCTCATAACACTGAAAATATTCAGGGAGCGGTTTTATTAGTTGATTATATGTCAAGATGCAAAGAAGATGAATTTGTAGAAAAAATGAAAGAGCTTTTTTGTCAAAAGGAAACCGGGTATTCTTTAAACAAATCTATTCCTACATTTGTTAGAATCCAGGAGATTGATTCTAAGTTGCCTCAGTATCAGGTAAATAATGTGTGTGATATTCTTATGGGTTGTATAATAAATAATCATTTCCCAACACAAAATAAATTTAAGAATGACATAAGAGAATATTTAATTTCTAAATTAAATGTGAAGAACCTTTTGCGAGAAAGCTGGAGCGTGTATTCTAAAGGTTATGTTGAAAAATATTGGCCTAAATTTAATATATGGTATTTAGAGTTAAAGAAAGAAGAGGAGTATGAAAAATAAAAAAACCCAGGTGAAAGTACTGTGATAGCGATGGTCGGAACAGTCCGACATCTCCAGCTACTCCCTGGGTATATTTATATTTTATATATTAGGGTTTAAAAAATCAAGAGGTATTTATGAAAACCAATACTGAAACAAAGTTTAAACAAACCGAAATGAAAACAGTTGATTTAAATAATGAGATATTGTTTGAGTTTAAAAATGGATTATGGGAAAGCAAAAATGATAGAGATAGTGTAAACGCTATAGTTATTAGAGGAACTAATTTTTCTGAAATGGGAGATATTAAGGGACAATTATTAAATATTAAAGTTGAAAATAAAGAATTAGAAAATAAGAGATTAACTTTCGGAGATATTTTAATAGAAAGATCAGGTGGGGGGCCAAAGCAACCAGTTGGTAGAGTTTTATTTTTTGACATTAACGATGATAAAAATATTTATTCTTTTAGTAATTTTGTAACAAGACTTAGAATACTTCAAAAAGATATTTTAATGCCAAGATATGTTTTTTACAATCTTTTGCATTTCTATAAGTTTTCTATCGGTTCTAATTTTCAACATGGTAGCACAGGAATAAGAAACTTAGATTTTAAAAAATATAAAAGTGATGTTAGAATTAAAATAATTGATATCTCAGAGCAGAAGAAAATTGCAGGGGTGCTTTCTAAAATTCAGGAGGCGGTTGAGAATCAGAGAAAAATTATTGAGAAATTGGAAGAGTTAAAAAAATCTACAATGGATAAACTTTTTAAAAACGGACTTTATGGCAAAGAAACTAAACAAACCGAAATCGGCGAAATCCCTTATGATTGGGAAGTGGTAAGGTTGGGGGATGTGTGCGATACTACAAGTGGAGGAACTCCTTATAGAAATATATCAAAATATTTTGGGGGAAATATTCCATGGGTTAAATCTGGAGAACTTAAGGACTATGATATATTAGACACCGAGGAAAAAATTTCTGAAGAAGGATTGAAAAACTCTTCTGCGAAAATTTTAGAAAAAGGAACTCTTTTAGTTGCTATGTATGGTGCAACTGTTGGTAAAACTGGAATTTTGGGGATAAAAGCTGCGACAAATCAAGCAATATGTGCTATTTTGCCTAAAAATTCAAAAACTGTTTTTAACAAATTTATTCAATATTTTTTAATTAAGAATAGAAATTTTTTAATAAGGGAGAGATATGGTGGAGCACAACCTAATATAAGTCAGCAAGTTATAAAAAATTTAAGTATTCCTCTCCCGCCGTTAGAGGAGCAGAAAAAAATTGCAGAAATTTTATCTAAGATAGATAATATGAAAGAAGAGGCGGAGAAGAAATTGGATTATTTAAATGAGTTCTTCAACTCTGCGCTTGATTTGTTGATTACCGGAAAGGTCAGGTTAAATTAAATTTTTTTAAAGAGGTTTTTATGTCTCAAATAACTGAAAAAGAGGCGGTTCAAAATCCTCTAATTAAATATTGCCAAAACATCGGATGGAGTTATGTTTCGTCCAATGATGCGGAGAGTTTAAGAAATGGAAAAAGCAATATGATTTTTTCGGAGGTTCTTAGAAATAAAATTACGTCTCTAAATCCTTATTTAGAAAACTCTGAAGTAGAAAATGTTTTTAAGAAAATTGAAAGCGTGAGGGACTCTATTGAAGGAAATTTAGAGGTTCTTAAATGGCTTAGAGGTGAAAAAACAATTTTTGTTGAAAAAGAAAAAAGAGAAATTAATGTTAATATTATAGATTTTGAAAGATTAGAAAGAAATTTGTTTCAGATAACCGATGAGTGGGTTTTTACCGACGGGAAGAAGACAAATAGAGCGGATATTGTTTTTTTGATAAATGGCATTCCGGTTTGTATAGTTGAAACAAAAGCGCCTGAGGTAGAGATTTTGGAGGGTTTTTATCAAATTGAGAGATATCACAGAGAAACAGCCGAGATTATGACATATCCTCAGTTTTTTGCGATAACAAACCTTTCGGAGATTTACTATGGCTCAACTTGGAATTTGGATAAAAAAAATTTGGTTTTATGGAAAGAGGGGAATTCTTTTGAAATCAAAGTAAAAACATTTTTTAACAGGGAGAGGGTTCTAAATCTTTTAAATGAGTGGATATTGTTTTATTTTAAAGACGATGAGATTAAAAAAACTATTTTAAGAGAACATCAGATAAGAGCCATCGAAAAAATAATTTTAAGAGTGGATGACCCTAACAAAAAAACCGCCCTTATATGGCATACGCAGGGTTCAGGTAAAACTTTTACTATGATTAAAACGGCTGAGATGCTTATTAAAAAAACTCCTAAACCTACGGTTATTCTGGTTGTTGATAGAAACGAACTTGAAGGCCAACTTTCTGGTTGGATAACAAACATTTTAGGAAGAGATTCTCATTTAGTTATTAGAAGTAAAGAGGACCTTAAGAAGATTATTGAGAGCGATTATAGAGGTTTGTTGGTTTCAATGATTCATAAATTCGATAAATCGGATAAGGATTTGTGTTTAAGAGATAATGTTTATGTTCTTATAGACGAGGCGCATAGGAGCACAAGCAAAAGTTTAGGTAATTATATGATGGCCGCAATTCCAAAAGCTAAGTTTATAGGATTTACAGGTACCCCGGTTGATAAAACGGCTTATGGGACCGGAACATTTAAAACTTTCGGTAAGTATGATAAAAAAGGTTATCTGGATAAGTATTCCATTTCGGAGTCGATAAAAGATAAGACTACTTTACCGCTTTATTATGAGTTAGCGCCGGTTGATATGAGGCTTAAAGAGAATTTGCTTGAAGAAGAGTTTCTTAAGAGAGCTGAGATTGAAGGGATAAGTGACATAGACGAGTTAAATAGTATTCTTGAAAAAGCTGTAAGATTAAAAGAATTTTTAAAAAATAGGGATAGAATAGATAAAATTTGCAAGTTTATCGCTGAGCATTATGAAAAAAATATAGAGCCGTTGGGATATAAATCATTTTTAGTTGCGGTCGATAGAGAGGCCTGCGCGCTTTATAAAAAAACTTTGGATAAATATCTTTCGTCCGATTATTCTAAAATTGTTTATACATCATCAAATAACGATAATGAGTTATTAAAAGAGTTTTATATTTCAGAAATGGATGAAAAAAGGATTAGAAAAGATTTTTTAAAACCTTCGTTAAATCCCAAAATTTTAATAGTTACCGATAAGCTTTTGACTGGCTATGATGCGCCGATACTTTATTGTATGTATTTGGATAAGCCAATGAGAGACCATACTTTGCTTCAAGCGATAGCAAGGGTTAATAGGCCTTATCAACTGGAAAATGGAAATGAAAAACCTTTTGGCTTTATTATTGATTTTATAGGAATTTTCTCAAGGTTGAAAAAAGCTTTAGCTTTTGATTCCGATGTCGTTGAAAGCGCTGTGAAGAACATAGATGTTATAAAAAATAATTTTTCCAATATAATGAGAAAAAAAGGGGAAGATTATTTAAAAATTTGCAAAGATTATGAGGCGGATAAATGCGTTGAGAAGATATTGGAGTATTTTTCAGATAAAGAAAAAAGAGAAGAGTTTTTAAGGTTTTATAAGGAAATTTCGCTTATGTATGAAATAATATCTCCTGATAGTTTTCTCTCGCCTTATTTAAAAGATTATTCCGAAATTACAAAAATTTATCTTATAGTTAAAAATAAGTATCTTAAAAAAAAGGATATTAAAACGGATGATTTTTTGTATAAAACAAAAGAGCTTGTCAGAGAAAATATTGAGGTTGATTTTGTAAATGAACCATCTGTTAGTTTTAAAATTGACGATGATGCCATATCAGCATTAAAGAATGATGAGAAAACAAATAAAGGAAAGGTTATAAGTTTGTTAATTGATTTTGTGGATAATATGCGGTCTAAAAACAAGGATTATCTTATTTCAATAATAGAAAAAGCAAATAAAGTGCTTGAGGATTACGAAGAGAGAAAAATTCAAACCGAAGAAACTTTAAAAAAACTATTAGATTTTTACGATGAGTATAAAGCACTGGAAAAGGAAAAAGAAAATTTGGAAATGGATGATAATACATTTTTTATATACTCAACGCTTAAAAAGGAAAATTTTAAATCTTCCGCTTTGGATTACGCCAAAGAAATATCTAAAACAATTTCAAAATATCCTTATTATAGACATAATCCTGAAGAAGAAAGGGGACTTGTTTCTGACATATATAGTATTTTGGATAAAGCAGGAATAGATATTAAAGATATAATTAGAATTACCGATTTCATAATAGAAAATTTAAAAAATAAATAATAAAAAGAATTTATGAATAAGAAGTCCTTTATTAGAAAAGTTAGAAGGTGGAGCAAAAAAATCGGCGTAAGTCCAGGGAAAATTTTTTTTAAAGATATGAAGAAAAGATGGGCTTTTATAAAAGGCAAGGATATTTATTTTAATCCTTTATTGTTTTCTAAAGATAAAAATTTCCAAAGAGCTGTTATAATACACGAGTTAATTCATATGAATGTCCCAAACCACGGAAAGCTTTTTAAAACCCTGTTTTTGTCTTACTGCCCTAAAAATAAGTTATGAGCGATATGAAAAATATCTTTTGTTAATTTGTAAAATAAGTTTATGGCAATTATAATTCCTCAAAATCCGGGAACGAACGCTACAAAAGGCGAGAAAAAGGTTTTTGATTATTTTAAAAAATTAGATGAAGAGTGTCTTGTTTATTTTAATATATCCGTTAGGGGGTATTACCCTGATTTTATTTTAATATGCAAAGATCTCGGGGTTTTTGTAATTGAGGTTAAGGATTGGACTCTTGAGCAGATAAAAATAATAAGAAAAGATGAGGTTGTTTTGAATATAAATGGAGAGGAAAAGACGGTAAAAAATCCGGTGGTTCAGGCAAGAGATTATGTTATAAAAGTAATAAACGAAATAGATAAATTTAGTTATTTAAAAAATAAAAAAAACCTTAAACTCAAATGGGGTTATGGGGTTTTTTTTACTAACATAAAAAGAGCGGAGATAGAAAAACTTTCTATAATATCCGAGATTTTTAATGAAGTTTTTGGTTATGATTTCATTTTTACTTCGGATGATGTATCAGATGGGAGTTTGTTTAATAAAATAAAAGAAAGAATGAAAAAGCATTATGGTGAGTTATCGCTTTCAAATAAAGAAATAGATTTTATCAGGGGGGTAATATATCCGGAACTTTTGATTGAAAACATATATGATGATTATGAACTAATAAAAATTATAGATGAAAAACAAGAGCAGATTGCAAGAAACATTGATTTTGGTCATTATTTAATAAGAGGTGTTGCGGGGAGCGGTAAAACTGTTATACTTATAGCAAGAGCCAGGTTTTTATCGCTTGCATATCCTAATTTTAAGATTCTTTTTGTTTGTTATAATAAAGCGCTTGCCAATTATATTAAAGAAAAATTTAAGGAATACAGGAATATGGAGGTTATGACCTATCACGGATGGTGTTTTAAAGAGCTTATCAGGCACAGGATTATTTCTGATAAGGATAATTTTACACATCAGGATTTTGATATAACATTGCCTCAGAAACTTTTTGATAATTATTTGAATGGAGAAATAAACAAGAAATATGATGCTATAATTATTGATGAAGGGCAGGATTTTGAGGCCTTGTGGTATAAAACATTGTTATTGGCTCTAAACAGAGAAACAAATTCTCTTTTAATAGCGGTCGATTCGTCTCAGAGTATATACAATAGGAAAGTAAGATGGAAAAGTATAGGAATCGATATAGTTGGAAGAACAAAGGTTTTTAAGAAAAACTATAGAAATACAAAACAGATTTTAGATTCTGCTTATAAATTGATAAAAGATATTGATGAAAAGAAAGAAAATTTTTATGAAGAAGAGATGGAATATGTGGTTCCGGAGCAGGCATTAAGGGAAGGGCCTAACCCAAAGTTTAATGGTTTTAATTCTTTTGATGAGGAAATAAAATATCTTGTTAATTTAATAAAAGAAAAAAATAACAAAGAAGAAATATTGATAATATCGTATTCAAGAGCAAATGTAGAAGAGGTAGGGCTTCATTTAAAAAAATCAAAGATTAAATATAGAATAGTTTCTGAAAAAACTCCAGAGTCCAATGTTATACTTTCTACAATTCATAGCTCTAAAGGTCTTGAGGCCGATAATGTTTTTATAATAGACGCCCATGAGATTGAAAAACATTATAAATCAGAGGCGAAAAGGCTTTTATATATAGCTATGACAAGAAGTAAAAAAGATTTGTATGTTTTTTATCGCGGAGATAGCCAGCTAATAAAAGATATAATTTAACCGCGTAGGTTGAATTATATCTATAAAATAATAATAATTTTAATTTAAAACGGCTAATTTGTTTTCTTTTAGTTTTCGGGTTTTAGGTCGGTTTTGGGTTCGGTTGTGGCGGTAGTTGTGGATTTTTCTACTTCCAGAACTCCGACTTTTGGAAATTTTTCAAGAATTTTGCCTTGTTTGTGGAATTTTGGCGCGTCGTTTTTGATTTCTTTGGTTAAATCGTTTCCGGCATCGTGCCTGTTTTTATGTTTTCCTGTTTTCCAGTATTTGGATTTTGTTACGTCGTAAACTATCCCGTCCACGGCCACATAAACGGGCATTCCGTTTTGCCCGTTGTATTTTTTAAGCTCTTCGGTAGTAAATTTTTTGTTTTTCCACTCATCGTTTTGTTTCTTAGAGTCTTTGGAGTAAGAAAGGTTTAGAGAAATAAAAATTAAAGATAAAAGGATTAATATTTTTTTCATAAAACCTCCTATTGATATTATACAAATAAAATGTATAATGATTTATGGGTGAGGATGAAACTTAATTATAATAAAACTCATCTAATAAATAGAAAGGAGGATTAATGTTAAAGAAACTATTGGCGTTAGTTGTGTTTGTCTCTCTCGCATCCCCGTCTTTTTCCGGCGGGAATGTGCCTCTCATAGGAGAGCCGGCTCCGTCTTTTACGGCGGAAACCACTATGGGAACGATTAAGTTTCCCGATGACTATAAAGGGAAATGGGTTATACTTTTCAGCCATCCCGCAGACTTTACTCCCGTTTGTACGACGGAGTTTATGACGTTTGCAAAAATGCAGGATGAGTTTAAGGCTTTAAATACCGAGCTTGTTGGCCTTTCGATAGATAGCGTTTATAGCCATATCGCATGGGCCAGAACCATTAAGGAAAAAGCCGAGTATAAGGGGATGAAAAATGTTGAGATTAAATTCCCTATAATAGCGGACCTTAAAATGGACGTGGCTAAAAAATACGGTATGATTCAGGAATCCGCTTCGGATACCAAAGCTGTTAGAGCGGTTTTCTATATAGACCCAAACGGGAAAATTAGGGCTATAATATATTATCCTTTGTCTAACGGAAGAAATTTCGACGAGATTAAAAGGCTTTTAATCGCCATGCAGACATCGGATAAGTATGGAGTCGCCACACCCGCCGACTGGAGACCCGGCGATGATGTTATAGTTTCGCCTCCTTCTTCGTGCGGAGCCGCAAAAGATAGGATGGATATAAAAGATCCGGCGGTTAAATGTCACGATTGGTTTTTCTGCTTCAAATCTTTACCCAAAGAAGAACCTAAATCTTCCAAATAACCTCTAATTTAACGGGCGAGCTAAACCCTCGCCCGTTTTCTTTCTAATTTATAAAGTTAAGTTTTAGCGCTTTTTGAAGTTCTTTTAAAGGAACTTTCGGATAAGTCATCGTTATGCAATGGACCGAGCCCTGGCCTCTGTTTGATAGGGTGTTGGACGGGGCGGGTTCGGGAATTAATCCTAAAGATTTATAAACCGAAAAAGCTTCCTCGTCAGTCGGTTTATTGTAAGAAGGTACCACCACTTTTTTGTCCATTATAAGCGAATTTACATATGTTTCGAAAGGTCCGTCGGGTTTTGGCAGCATCAAGGTTTTGTATCCGTTTTTTTCGAAAATTTCTTTATACTCCTTTAAATCGGTTAATACCGTGGTATCGTTTACGAATCTCGCATGTTCGTCTATGTGGCCTATGCCTTCCTTATAAGGAAGTCTTGTAAGTTTTTTGCAACCGTAATATCTGGTGAATATTTCATCCGGTATTTCGGAATGCGGATCTTTATCCACTATAAAACAATCTCCTTTTTTGTTTGCCATAAAATTTCCGCCCTCAAAATAATAATCGTGGCTCTCTAATTTTGCCCCAAACATATCCGCTATTTCCTGGTCCTGGTAAAATTCGTAGTAATACATCGCGTCTATCAAAACAAATCCGTTATCTTTTAACGAAAACATAGGTATGGGCATAGCGTCCCTCGCCCAAAAAGCTTTGTAGCTGTCAGTTAAGTATGCGAGTTTTAATCTTTCTTCCGGTATTAAAGGGGAAAAAGTTTCCATAACTTCTTTCTTTTGTTTTTCGTTTTCGGGATTTACAAGAACTATCATTACGGCGTCTTTAGGCAAGCTTTTTGCAAGCGCTATTTTTGCGTCTTTGGAGTCGAATGAAAATTCTCCGTTTATTATCAAATACCCGGTTTTTTCGTATTCTGCGAAAGGCCTGTACGCCAATTTTTGAGATTCTTCCAATAAATCTTTAGTTTTTTTAATCGAATTTATTTTTACGCTTAGATTATGGTTTGAGATTTGTTTTAATTTTTCTTTGGAAGGAGATTTGGTTAGTTCCCGGACGGTTGTACGGTTCGGTTGAGATATGTTAGGCGTAGGTAAGTTTTCGGTAGAGGGTTTTATTTCTTTAAAGTTAAAAAAACTATCCTGCTGGGAGTAGATTGAGAAAGAAAAAAACAAGATAAACAAATTAATCATAAAAACTCCTTATTTTATATTTTTTGTTATATCGGATATGTTTTCAAGGGGCTTAGGTCCTATTTTATATCTTTTGTAAAATAAAATGGACTATTGCCGATATCAGGGTTATTACGGCGAATGTTTTGTGAAGTTTCAGGCCGAATTTTCTCATATAAAAACCCATAAAAGCCGTAACAAACAAAGATATTATGGCTATTATACCGAATGTTTCGTAAGATATCATATTAACTCCCGAATTATATTTTACTTATTTATTAAAACTTTAGAGTTTTCATCCTTTTCGTCCAACGTTAGACATTAAAGATTAAAAAACTTGCAAGATTGAACAAATTCGGTTTTTAAACAAATTTTTGTAAAAATTTATATGCAGGTATCAGAGTTACTCCCGATTCTTCGTATTCTTTATTACCTTCGGCATATATTTGATAACATTCGGCTTCCGGGAATCTTTTTTTAATATACTTCAAGTTTTTAGACAATTCCACATCTCCCCATTTGCATTCTATAAACATTTTAGGTTTATCGCTTTCGGTTATTACAAAATCTATTTCTCTTCCCTCTACATCTCTTAAATATTTCAAATTAATCTCTTTTCCTTTATCCTGTTCGAAACATACATATTTATACAAATGAAGCGCCACAAAATTTTCAAATCTAAAAGAGTTTTCTTTGATAAGATTATAATCGTAATGATAATACTTCTGCTCTTTTTTCACCGACCTTAAAAAACTTACTCCAAAAGGCGCTATCCTGAAAACCCCGTACATCCTTTCTATAACATTAAGCCATCTCGCTATTGTCTTATGTGAAACGCCTATATCTTTGACAAGAGCATTTAAAGACAAGGGGCTGCCTACAAGTTCGGGGAGTCTTATCAAAAGCAATTCCAATTTCGATATATCGCTTATTTTTTCAATATTGTTTATTTCTTCATAAACTATTCTTTGCCTGTATTCCTTGCTCCATCTATCCGCTTTGGCTTTGGCGGATGAAAAAAAAGGTTCGGGGAAAGGGGAAAGTTCAAAAAATTCCTTAAATTCTTTTTTTGTTTTAGCTTTTAATTCGGCTAAAGTAAGCGGCATTAATCTTATCATATGATACCTGCCCTGCAATGAATCTCCGCCGTATCTTAATATGTCGAGCCTTCCGCTGCCGGTGACCAAAATTTTCTTTTTATCTTTATAAACGTCATAGATGCCCTTTATAAAATTTCTCCAATTTTTATATTTATGTATTTCGTCGAAAACGAGAAAATCGGCCAAAGGCAATCTGTTTTTTAAAATCATTTCTCTATGTTCGTAAAAATCCCAATTAAGATAAGATTTGTCATCTTTAATTAAAGATTTTGCCAAAGTGGTTTTTCCTACCTGTCTAGGCCCGGAAATAAAAACCATTTTTTCTTTAAGGTCGGAAATAACCTGTTTTTCTATATATCTTTTAATTTGAGGCATAAAAAAATAATACTACTTTTTTAGACCAAAGTCAAAAAAACTTACTACTTTTTTAGACCAAGATAAAAAATATTATGCCCAGTTTAAACCGAAGAATTTTATTTTCATATTAAAAGCATTATTTTGTCTGTGATTTTGACACTTTGTCGCCATAAAAAAACTAAAATATTTACTTTTATGATATTATAAAAAACTGTAATAATTTTTTAAGTTTGTTATGTTAATCTATTATTAGACTTTTAACCTTAAACATTCAACATCAAAATTTGAACTTTTTGTTCCTTTCGTGCAACTTTCAACTTTAAACATACAACTTATAATCTCTATCCCCTATTCTCCGTTCTCTATTCTCTGTTTTATGGCTTTAAACATTCAACATTAAACTTCAATAATGGATATGGCGGTTTGAATGTTTTTTAGGTCGTCGTTTAGCGATTTTTTTGGAGTTTCGAGTATCAAAGGAATATTTTTAAATTCTTTGAACGAAAAAAAGTTTTTAAATCCTTCTTTTCCTATTTCGCCTTTTCCCAAATGCTCGTGTCTGTCCGTTTTTGAGCCAATTTTGGTTTTTGAGTCGTTTAGGTGTATAAGTTTTATAATTTCCAAATCCTTTATGTCTTGAATTAGACTTATAACTCCTTTTTTGGTTTTTATATCGTAGCCGCCTTCAAAAGCATGCGCAGTGTCCAGACATATTCCGCTGAAAATTTTAAATTTTTTTAATTCTTTATAAAAACTTATAATATTTTTAAGATCTGAGTTTAACCCTGAGGCTGAGTTTTCAATGAGTAGTTTGATTTTATAATCAGTATTTATTTTTTCAAAAAATTTATTTATCTCTTTTAAATTTTCTTTAATATCTTTTTTTCTGTTTTCTCGTATGTGTAATACGTAATAATCGGCTATTTTGGAAGAGTTTTCCAATTCTTTTTTTATAAGATTTAACGACTTTTCTACAGTTTGAGGGTTCTCGGAAAGCGGGCTTATTAAGTATGAGGAGTGTATTACAACCGGGTTTATATCCAGTTTTTGCTTTAGTTTTAAAAAAAGATTTACCTCTTTATTTTCAAGATCTTTTATATCCCAGCTTCTCGGCGAGTGTATAAAAAATTGAGTGGAGTTGGTTTTTAAAAATTCTATTTCTTTTATAACATTTATTATCCCGCCGTTTGCCGAATTATGGACGCCTATTCTTATCATATTATTCAATCATTATATAGCTTATTTGAAAAGATAAAGTATTTTTGTGGTATCTATAAGACTGGTATTCTTCGTTTTTGCAATAGGTACAGTCCGGGTGAATAAATATGTTTTTTTCTTCCACCCCCGCGTCTTTCAAAAGATTTTTGTTTATTTCTTTTAAATCTATAAAAAATCTATCGTCTTTTTTTATATAAAAATCGTATGAAATTATTTTTTTAAATTCTTCTATCACATCCTTTCCTACCGAATAACATCTTCCGCATATGGAGGGCCCTACGGCTATTAAAATATTTTGAGGTTTCGATTTGTAAACTTCCGTCATTTTTTTTATTGTTTTTACCGCTATTTTTTTGGCTGTTCCCTTCCATCCGCTATGGACCGCGGCTATGACATTGTTTTCTATGTCGTACATAAGCAAAGGCACGCAGTCAGCAGTTTTTACTCCTATGGGAATTTTTTTTAGGTTTGTTATTAAGGCGTCGGCTATCGGTCTGTTTGTAGTGTCGGATTTTTCTTTTATCAAAAATATTTTATCGGTGTGTTTTTGAACGGCGATAAAAGGCTTTATATTAAGTTCTTCCAATCCGTTTATTCTTTTTGAAAAATATGATTTAACGGGATAATTTTTAAATATTTCTATGTTCATTAAAATATTATCGAGGCGAATGATACAAATCCTCCGAAGGGGTCGTTAGCTTGAGAATAATCCAGTATTTTTCCTCTAATTTCCGGGTTTATTGATTTTATGAATCTTAAAGCGCAATAGATGGCTGAAAGACCGCAGATTTTCGTTGAGTTTTGATTTTTTAATATTTCTTTAAAAAACTCGTCGGCTTTAAGTTCCGCGACTAAGTTTAATAGTTTTTTGTCAAATTCTTCGGTTTGTTTTTTTATCTCGCCAGTTATGGGGAAATCGTCGCCGAATCTTTGTCCCATATGAGACAGGTCTACCCCGGCGAGTATGAGTATTTTTTTATTTTCTTTTAACAGGGATTTTAGTAGAATTTCTGAGTCTGTAAAGAATTTTTCCATATATTCTATTTTTGAAGGCGGGTTTTCCTCCGAAGAAAACCTTTCAAAATCGGTTACGAGTATGGGAAGCCATTTTGGAGTTTTTTCTCTCCATATGTATTTAAGCCATAAGGCCTGAAACTCTAATGAGTGCTCGTTTTTATGAAAAATTTCTTCATCGTCTGGCTCATACCATAGTATTTCTTTAAATCTATTGTAAATTTCTTTATCCGTAATCATATTCCCATAAGGGGTTTCGTAATCTTTTTTTGTAAATATGAAAGGGCTGTTTCCGCCCTTGTGGGAAACGCCGAAGGCTATTATTAAATCGGGTATTTGAGAGTTCCCTATTTCCGAGTATGTCTTTGAGTAAACCGTTCCGCCTTTAATTATGTCTATATGCGGAGCTACGGCTCCAGTTAAGATTTTTGTCGGGAAAGGGGTTTGCTCGACCTTATGAAATTTGGACATAAAAGAAGTAAGTTCCAGTATGTTTTCGGGGTAAGACAAGCCCTTGTGTATCGCTTTTCTTATATCTGATTTTTTGAATTCTTCGTACGATTTTATTCTGATTTTCTTTATTTTTTCGTTTTCCAAAAAATTGGCTTCGTCCAATTGTTTTACAAATTCTATTATTTCATGCTCGGGAATTATTTGAGACGTCAATTTTAGTATCTGAGATTGTATGTCTTTTATTGAGTTTTGGCCGTTGAAAAACTGGATTAAAGCTATGGTTTCTATGGGCATTACTATGGTCTGGTTGGTCAATCCTTCGTTGTCTTTTAAAATAATCACCTCGCCTTTGTCGGTTTTTGCGGGGATTATTTCGGTTTCGGCTTTTATTAGGGGTTTGTAATCCGATGTTATCATAAATATATTTTATAAAATTTGTCTTGACAAGATAGTTTAGTATATGCTAAACTACTAAATATGGCTAACGGCAAAATATTTGAAAAAGCAAAAAGCATATCCGACATTCTTTCCTGCCTTTCTTCTCCAACAAGGCTTATAATAACCTGTATGCTTATAGACGGGGAGAAAAACGTAACCGAAATTTTGGAAAAAATAGGAACGACGAAAGGAAATATTTCTCAGCATCTTAAAATACTTACTCTTAATAAGGTCCTTGAAAACAGAAGAGAAGGCAATAAAATTTTTTATTATATAAAAGACAAAAGAATTATCAGCATAGTTTCCAATCTAAAAAAACTTTACTGCCCGGATTTAAAGATATAAAATAAAGGAGGAGTTATGGACTTAAATAACATAAAACCGGCGAAGGTAGTGGATGCCAGATCCATGGCATGTCCCGGACCGTTACTTGAGGCTAAAAAAGGGATAGCGCTCGTTAAGGTCGGGGAAGTGCTTGAAATACAATCCGGAGATAAGGGCTCGAGAGAAGATATTCCGGCCTGGTGCGCAAAGACCGGAAACGAATATTTGGGGTTTGTCGAAAAAGACGGATACGATAGCCTTTACGTTTTAAGAAAAAAATAAGCTTTGATTGATTTTTAAACGGAATAGTTTTGTTTTAATAGGGAGATTTAATGTCTAAACCCAAGATTCTTATAATTACCACAAATCATAGCTCATACCCGGGAGCAAACGCCGTAGGCCAGGCGAGGTTAAGCTACGATTCAAATACCTACATAATAAGAGTTCCGGACCCCGTTATGTTCCCCGAAGATTTTTATATAAGAGCTTTTGAGAAAGGTATAGCCGGGATAATTATTATGTCAAGCGGCTCGGACTGCCCTTACGAAGGCGCTTACGAAAGGCTTTCAAAAAGGATACAAAACGTTTATAACATAATGAAACAAAAAAATATTAATATAAACAGGCTAAAACTTACTACCATATGCACGGTTTGCAAAGAGGCTTTTTTAAAAGAAATTTCCGATATGGAAAAGGCGGTTCAAAATGTCAACTAAAAATACCGATGTCTTGATACTCGGCTCGGGTATTGCCGGAATGCAGGCCGCTTTAGATATAGGAGACAATGGGCTTAATGTTGTAATAGTCGAAAAATCCCCGAGCATAGGCGGAAAGATGATTTCATTGAGCAAGGTTTTTCCGACCTTAGACTGCGCAAGCTGCATAACCACTCCTAAGATGGCTGCTTCTTCTCATCATCCCAGAGTCGATATTTATACTTACACCGAAGTTAAAGAGATTAAAAAAGTTTCGGACGGCTTTGAGGCCGTTATAATAAAAAAACCGAGGTTTGTGATAGAATCAGAGTGTATATCCTGTAAGAAATGCGAGGAGGCATGTCCCGTTTATGTTACCGACGAGTTCGAATACGGTTTGGGCGTTAAAAAAGCTATTTCCATACCTTTTACAAACGCTATTCCTCAGTTTCCGGTTTTAGACGAATCTAAATGCATAAGATGCGGAGCCTGCGCGAGAGTTTGTCCTAAAGACTGCATAGATTATCTTCAAAAACCCGAGGAGATTAAGGTAAAATCGAAAGCCGTTATAATATCAACCGGTTATGAAATAACACCTATGGACGCTAAAAAAGAATATAACGGCACAAAACTTCCAAACGTAATATCCTCGCTTCAGGCCGAAAGGCTTTTAGCTCCTCACGGGCCTTACGGCAAATTTTTAAGGCCTTCGGACGGTAAAATACCGGATTCCATAGCTTATGTCCAGTGCGCCGGTTCGAGAGACGAAAGCATCGGTATTCCTTACTGCTCGAGGGTCTGTTGTATGTATGCGATAAAACAGGCTATGCTTTTATCCGGCATGCTTCCTTTATCGGAAATTACTATTTATTATATGGATATGAGAGCCTTCGGTAAAGGTTATGAGCAGTTTTATAATCAAGCCAGAGCTATGGGAATAAACTTTGTAAAGGCAAAGGTGGCGAAAATAACCGAAGACGAAGAGCATAACCCGATACTTAGAATAGACAGGCAGGAGGACGGCTCAAAACCTCAGGAAGTTAAACACGACATAGTAGTCCTATCTCAGGGGCTTGTCCCTTCGACTAAAAACTTTTTCGGGCTTGAGCTTGAGATAAACGAATACGGTTTTGTAAATCAACCGGAAAAAAGTTTATCGCCGGCAAAGACCAATATCGAAGGCGTTTTTGTGGCGGGAGTTGCAAGCGGACCTAAGGATATACCGGATACCATAATGGAGGCGGGGTCTGCGGCGATGGAAGTTATAAATTATGTTAAATCGGTAAAAGTTGGGAGTTAATATGGAAGAGAATAAGATTTCCGAAAAAGAGCATACCATAAACGAAAATTACAGGCAAAAGCCGAAGGTTGCGGTTTATGTTTGCCATTGCGGCGGAAATATTTCCGATGTGGTGGATGTTAAAAAAGTGGCGGAAGAGTTATCGAAATACCATGATGTGGCAATATCCAGAGAATACGCTTTTATGTGTTCTTCAACAGGTCAGGATTATATAGTCGAGGATATACAAAAAAACGGAATAAACAGGGTGGTAATAGCCGCATGCTCTCCGGCTTTACACGAGTTGACTTTCAGAGGAGCTTTGCAAAGAGCCGGATTAAATCCTTATCTTTATGAGCATGTAAACATAAGGGAACAGGTAAGCTGGGTTCATAAAAACGATAAAGAAGGAGCGACTAAAAAGGCGATTTCTTTAGTTAAAGCGGGAGTGGAGAAGGTTTTAAGGCAGGATCCTTTAAACTCCATAAGAGTAGAAGCGGTAAAGACGGTTGCGGTTATAGGGGGCGGTATTAGCGGTATGAGAGCCGCGCTTAGCGCCGCTTCAAACGGATTGAATGCGGTGATAATAGAGAAATCGGATAAGTTAGGGGGAAAGCTTAACAGAAGCGGAAATATTTATCCTACTGGCGAAAAAGCGATCGGTGTGGCTGAAAATCTTACAAAAAAGGTTTTAAGTTCGGATAGGATAAAGGTTTATTTCAATTCGGAAATTACTTTTGTAAGCGGTTATGTCGGAAATTTCCAGATAAATCTAAAGAAGAAAAGCGGAGAATATGAAAAAATAAAAGCGGGAGCTATAATAATAGCTACGGGTTTTGACAATTACAAACCTTACGAGGGGGAGTACGGTTACGGATTAAATAAATTTGTTTTAACTTTACCCCAGTTCATAGAAGCTTTGGAAAAATCGGGTTCGAGCAAATTTATATATGAAGGCAAAGAAATAAACTCGGTTACTTTTATACACTGCGTGGGTTCGCGCCAGATAGACGGAATAGACAAACCCGGCAAAAACGGCAAAATAAACGATTATTGTTCAAGGGTTTGTTGCACGGCGATAATACATGCGGCAAATAATTTAAAAAACAAATATCCCGATACCGAAGTATTCGACATCTACACCGACATAAGAACATATGGTATGGATCATGAGTCTTATTATAAAGAAGCGTCTAAAAACGATGTTATTTTCTTTAGAAGACCTTTAGAGGAAAGGCCTTCGGTAGAGTTTGAAGGCGGTAAAATAAAAATAAAAACAAAAGACGTTTTGACTATGAACGAGGACATGGAAATAGAAACCGACATGATTGTTCTGGGGGTCGGAATGGTTCCAAACGACATATCGGATTTGGTGGAATATATGAAACTTCCAAGAAGCGCGGACGGTTTTTTACAAGAGGTTCATCCGAAGTTAAGGCCGGTTGAGGTCGCAAACAACGGAATATTCATAGCTGGCACGGCGCAGGGGCCGATGGATGTTATAGAATCTTTGCAGGCATCAAACACCGCCGCGGTTAAATCCGCTTCGCTTTTGGCAAGCGGAGATATACCGCTTGAGCCGTTTGTTGCGGTTGTAGACGAGGATAAGTGTACGGGTTGCGAAAAATGTCCGAAAGAGTGTTCTTATGCCGGAGCTCTTACGATGATTGAAAAAGAGGTCGGTGGCAAAAAGAAAAAAGTGGCTTATGTAAACGCGGCTTTATGCAAAGGTTGCGGAGCCTGCGTTGCGGTTTGCGAGCCTAAAGCCATAAACGTAGCCGGTTGGAGTTTAGAGCAGTTTGAGGCGATGGTAGAGGCCATAGCTAAGGAGTAGATTTATGGAAGATAAAAATAAAAAGATAGCCGAACAAATTAAAATTTTAAATCAACAAAAACCGCTATCCAAAGAGCTTATGGATTATTATAAAGAAGCGAACAAAAAGCAAAAAGCTATTTTAGATTCTATAAAAGAAAAAGAAAAAACGATACCGGAGATTTCTAAAGAAACTTCTCTGGACAGCAAAGAAGTTTTGTGGTATCTTTCCGGCCTTGTAAAATACGGAAAGGCCGAGCATATACCGGCCAAAACGGGGTATATGAAATATAAGGCAAAGTGAGGTAAAAATGAAAGTAAATACAAAATTTATAAAAGAAGTAAAAA
>ERZ795046.1296-NODE-1296-length-25940-cov-20.920726_pt1 | contig 25940 bp, 28 predicted proteins | sample MGYA00375130_ERZ795046 | MGnify/ENA primary metagenome ERZ795046 (study PRJEB30175, sample SAMN05720202) | activated sludge metagenome | isolation source: anaerobic digester from wastewater treatment plant | place: Japan | collected 2015-05-15 ...
AACCAGTTCAGCAAGCATTTCTGAACGGTGTATAACAGGTATTTTTTTATTTTTCGCTTCAATAAGTTCAGGATTGTTTTTATGTATGGCACTGGAAGTTACGACAACATGGTAATCCTTTATATTTGAGGGATAATGCCCAATAAATATGGTTGCACCCATTTTTTGCAATCGTTTGGTTTGTTCTGATTCACGCAGATCTGATCCTGAAACCTCATAACCCAAATTAATAAGGATCTCAGCAATACCGGACATCCCGATACCACCAATCCCAATAAAATGCATCTTTTTTGACTTTCTAAACACGTCATGTACTCCTATTTTTCCAAATCACAATCTTTCACAATGAAATTTACTATATCCTGTGCAGCATTTATTCGTGCCAGTGATTTTGCCTTTGCAGACATCCTGGACAGCAATGTTTCATTATCAAGCAAATCAAAAAGCAGTGGTGCCACTTTCTGAGCTGTCGCTTCACTATTTTCAATCATTTCGGCTGCACCGGCTTTCACAAACTCTATGGCATTTTTCTTCTGATGGTCCTTTGCGGCATAGGGATAGGGAATTAATAGTGAAGGTATTCCCCATGCTGCAAGCTCCATTAATACACCGGCACCGGCCCTGCTTATTGCAATATCACATGCCGCATACGAATTTTCAACATCAAGTATATATGGTGCAAGGAATATTGAAGCCCTGTGAGCCACATTCTGCAGCTTTTTCTGAAATTGCTCATACGAATATGAACCGGTACTCCAGATGATGCCAGTATCAGTAAAATTTTCAGGGTATTGAGTGAGCATATCATACATAAGTTCATTGAGTTTTAAGGCTCCCTGACTTCCGCCTATCACCAGTATAACTTTTTTACAATGCATCATGTTAAAGCGTTTTAATGCTATATTCTTATCCACCTGTTTTAACACATGCTTGCGGACGGGATTGCCAGTATGAATAATTGAGTGAGCAATTTCAATATCACAATAATCCGCCGTGGCTTCAAATGTCGTGAACAGTGCCTTTGCCCGCTTTGCAAAAAGATTGGTTACCATTCCAGGAACAACATTTTGCTCACACAGATATACAGGAATCTTTTTCAGTAATGCTCCAACCAGAGAAGGGGCTGAAACATATCCACCCATGCCTATGACTGCAGCAACATTATTTTTTGTAATAAACCTCATTGTCCACAATAATGCCGAGATAAACCGCATTGTAAAAGTGGGAAGATTAAAAATATTCTTCCACATCGTTGGGGCATTATATGTGTGCAGATTCTCTATTGTATTTAATGAAGAAAATTTTACATCATTAACTCCCACCAGTAATATGGGATTATACCCCCGTGATTTGAATTCCTCATACAATGCTATTCCTGGCATTATGTGCCCGCCAGTACCTCCACCACTGATCAACACTGTCCTTTTCATACCCACACCTCGCCGCTGTATTTAAGCTCCTGGGCAACTACCTCACGATATTTTGAAATATTTAACAGAATACCTGTCCCAATCATGGTTACCACCAGTGACGACCCACCATAACTTACAAATGGTAAAGGGATTCCTGTTGTTGGCAACACACCAATAACCACACTAATATTCAAAAACGCCTGCACGGTAACAAGTAATGTTAAACCCATTGCAAGCAGTCTTCCATATTCATCCGGTGCACGCAGGGCAATCTTTACCCCAAAGTAAAAAAACAGCAAATAAAGAATCACTACACTAAAAGTCCCTATTAGCCCGGCTTCCTCAGCAATTACAGCAAATATAAAATCTGTATGTGGTTCAGGAAGGCGTTTTATCTTCTGAGTACCTGAACCCAGGCCTGCACCTAAAAGCCCACCTAACTTAAATGCTATAAATGATTGTATAATATGATACCCTTTCCCAAAGCGGTCCGACCATGGATCTAAAAATGCAAGTATACGCTCACGCCTGTATTCCACCTGGTAAATCAAAAGATAAAACATTGGCACGCTTAAAATAGCCAGTCCAAGCATATACATTAGTGGAAAACCAGAAACAAACAAAAGCACCACCGAAATGATTGCAACATCTATTGCCGTCCCAAAATCAGGCTGAAGCATTATAAGCAAAAAGAAAACACTAACGATAAGCAGTGGCAATAGCAGCTGTAATACATTAACATCCCGCTGATGCTCATAGGAAAAAACTTTTGCAAAATATATAACGATAAATAATTTAACCAGTTCAGAAGGCTGGAACCTTAGTAATCCATAGCCCAACCACCGTGAAGATCCTTTAACTGAAATACCCAATCCTGGTATCAGCACCAGTACCAGCGTTACAAGAGTAAACACAAGCATTATTTTTGTGTATTGCTGATAGTTCCGGTAATCAATCTGCTGAACAAACATCATTATTATAAAACCAATACAGCTCCATAACAATTGCCGTTTTAAGAAATACAGGGAATCACCAAATGTTCTTTCTGCAAAAAGTGCACTTGCACTGTAGGTCATGGCAATACCAATGCCAATGAGTATGAAAGCCACTATAAATAGCCCCATCTCAGGTTCGCCTTTTCTGCGTGTATCAATGACTGCCTTTACATCCACCGCAATTGCCCCTGTTTAAGTCTTTTAAAGATTTCAATAAAATCATTCCCCCGTTCTTCATAATTTTTATACATATCAAACGAAGCACAAGCAGGTGATAAAAGTATAGTATCGCCTTCTCCACTTACCTTCATTGCCTTAACAACAGCATCTTCCATGGAATGTGCTTTTACATGGGGAATATCGTTAAAAAGTTGCGCAAACTCATCCTTCGTTTCACCTATTAGAACCAGTGCCTTAACTTTGCCTTTTAAATAATTTTTCAGTCGTGAATAATCATCACCTTTTGCCCTGCCACCTATAATGAGTATCACATCACCGGGAATACTTTTTAATGCCATGATAACAGCACCAACCGTTGTTGCCTTTGAATCATTTATAAACGCTCTTCCTTGGAAGCTACCTATCATCTGCACCCGGTGAGGCAAGCCTTCAAAAGAGTACAACGCATCTTCAAGTGTCTTAAGATTAACGTCACGGCCTATTTTTTTTGCAAGGGATAGTGTAGCCAATATTGCCGCCATTGCATTCTGCACATTGTGCAGCCCCAGTATTTTAAGCCTGCTAGCTTGTGCTATTAATTGTTGCCTGCCATTCAGTGTACAATATATTCCACCTTCTTTAAAATAACAGTCAGCATCTTTTTGCAGTGAAAAAGTAAACTTTGTTGCTTTCAATGAAGGCAGATGTGTTGCTATAAATTCATCATCACTGTTTACAATAAAATAATCATTGCTATCCTGATTTTTTGCAATATTCATCTTTGCAGCAAAATACTCTTCAAGCGAATTATACCGGTCTAAATGGTCAGGCGTAAGGTTGGTAAGGATTGCAACATCTGGTTTAAATGTATCAATAGTTTCCAGTTGGAATGAGGAAAGTTCAATCACTGCAACTGAATCTTTTTTCAATGTATCAACTATCGACACATAGGGAATGCCAATATTGCCGCATGGATGTGCATCGAAGCCAGAAGCTTTCAGGCAATGTGCAGTCAGCATGGTTGTCGTTGACTTGCCATCTGTCCCCGTAATACCCACAATACGCGATGTGCAATACCGGTAAGCAAGCTCAATTTCTGATATCACCGGTATACCTTTACCCTTTGCTTCCTGTATTAATGGTATACTCTGTGGGACACCTGGACTTAATATAATTTCGTTAAAACCAGTATCTAAAATTGATGGATCCTGGTTGCCAGCTATCACCTTCACACTCTGGTCAAGTTTTTGAATAACAGGCAAAAGTTCCTCATGTGATTTTCTATCACATACTATCACATCAAAACCTTTACCAACAAGAAAGTTGGCAGAGGCTAAACCTGTCCGGTAACCCAGTCCAACCACAAGTATGTGTTTCTTCTGCTCCACAGTAACTATCCTTTACAATATAAAGACTACCATATATGGGCGATAGTTCATGGTAACTATCACCTGCCCATTATAAAATCTTCAGCGAACTTAAACCCAGTATTGCCAGTATAATACCAATAATCCACATACGAACCACCACCTTCTGTTCTGGCCAACCCGAAAGTTCAAAGTGGTGATGGATTGGTGCCATCTTAAAAACCCTTTTTTTTCGTAATTTATATGAAGCAACCTGCACTATGACCGATAGTGCCTCAATGACAAAGATGCCACCAACGATGACAAGAAAAAACTCCTTTTTAAGCATAATGGCAACAGTCCCAATGATGCCGCCCAATGCCAGTGACCCCGTATCGCCCATAAATACTGATGCCGGATTTGAGTTAAACCACAAAAACCCTAAGCCAGCACCACCCAGTGCTGACAAAAACACTGTCAATTCCGCTGCCTGAGGTATATAGGGGATACGCAAATACTGCGCAATAGGCTGATGGCCGGTGAGATATGCCATTACTGCCAGCACACTAACAACAATAGTCACTGTCCCAATTGCAAGCCCATCAAGTCCATCAGTAAGGTTTACAGCATTGGAACTACCAACAATAACAAGCATGGCAAATAGTATCCATACCCAGGACAAATCAAGTATTGCTCTATTGATAAAAGGTACATATAAAGTTGTTGCTTCTTTTGCATTTGATGGGAAAAAGTAAATACACAGTGCAATCAAAAGCCCGGACACACACTGCAACAAAAATTTAAGCCGTGCTGGAATGCCATCCTTTTTCTTTAATATTGATTTAATGTAATCATCAATGAATCCAATTGCACCTAAAAGAACAGTAATAACAATAAGTAAAATGAAATACAGGTTGTTAAAATTGCCCCATAAAAGCGCGGAGATAAGCACTGCACCCAATATGAGTACGCCACCCATTGTGGGCGTTCCTGCTTTTTTCTGGTGCGATTGTGGTCCCAATGTCCTGATTTCTTCTTTAAAGCGAAGATGCGTCAGCCACCGTATAACCAACCCGCCAAAAATCAATACTATTAAAAGCGATGTCAATGCAGCATACGCCGAACGAAACGTAATATATTGAAACAATCGTAAAAACGATAGATATTCCTGTAAAGGCAAAATAAAGTGATAAAACATAGTTACCTCACTGTTCTAATGCGTTTACTACTTCTTCCATCTTCATTGAACGCGAACCTTTCACAAGCACTACATCATCGTGCTTCACAAACTGCAGTAGGAAAGCAATAAGCTCCTCTTTGGAACCAAACACGTTAACCAGTGAATTATCTAATCCACCAGCTATAGCACCTTCTGCAATATACCGTGCATCATTCCCCCATACTAAAACATGCGAAAAACCTGAAGCCTTCAATCTGGTTCCAACTGTAAAATGCAAATCCCTTGAATAAGTTCCAAGCTCTTTCATATCGGATAATACAGCTATCTTTCGTTTATCAGGGAATACCATTGAAGCACTTGTAAATGCATACTCCATTGATAGTGGGTTTGCATTATAACAGTCATCAATGATAGTACAGCGACCTTTTTTAATATCACTGCGCATTGCTACAGGTTTAAAATTAGACAAAGCTTCTTTTACTTTTATAACTGATTTCCCCATAATTCTGGCAACTGCAATGGTAGCTATCGCCGCATATACATTATGAAAGCCATACGCAGGCACAGTAATTTCAACACCATCATATTCCACTACTGTTTTATCCTGAAACAATGTATACGACTCTGGTGCTATATCACCTGTAAGTCCAAAGGTTATAACGTTTATATTTTTTTCACGTGCTTTCTTCTTTACAATTTCAGCGTGCTTTGTGTCATTATTCAGTATGCATATGCTCCCTGCAGCCATACCATCCAGTATCTCAGCTTTTGCATGTGCAACATTTTCAACTGATCCTAAAAATTCAAGATGCCCCTCCCCTATGTTGGTGATTACAGCTATGGTTGGCATGGCAATCTGTGAAAGACGTGATATCTCGCCAGGATGATTCATACCCATCTCAATAACGGCATAGCTGTGTGTATTCTGCAAATGCAGTATGGTAAATGGCACGCCAATTTCATTATTATAATTTTTCTGGGTTTTCAGGCACTGGCCTTCTGTTGAAAGAACCTGTGCTATCATCTCTTTTGTGGTTGTCTTGCCATTGGTACCGGTAACACCAATAACTGGTATGTTAAATTTTTTCCTGTGCCACCGTGCTATTGCTGCATACGCCTGCAATGTGTCATTGCAATAAATGGCGCTTGTATTATAACGATCTGCTATATTTACTTTATCCTGTTTATGCGTTAAAAATGAGGTGCATTTTCCAGTTTTACATACATCTTCTATAAAATCATGCCCATCAAATGTGTTTCCAGTTATTGGCACAAAAAGGCTTTTATCTTCTATAAGCCGCGAATCTGTAGTAATATACTGCACAGGCTGACCACTGCCGTGATGAATAGCATTAATGGCAGTAGCAATGGTTTGTGAGGTTGTTTCAAACCGTACTATCACTTCCCAAGCCTCTCATTGATATATTTGCGTGCAACTTCCCTGTCATCAAAGTGGTACTTCTTTGTGCCAATAATCTGATAATCCTCATGGCCTTTGCCCGCTATGACTATAACATCATCCTGCTTTGCCATATATATTGCATGCTTGATTGCTTCTTCACGATTAACAATTACCTGATAACGGTTTGTTTTCATTCCTGTTGTAATATCCCGTATTATAGCTTCAGGATTTTCTTTTCTGGGATTATCACTGGTTACAATAACCCAGTCAGAATAATCCTCGCTAACTTTGCCCATTAATGGTCGTTTGGTTTTATCCCTGTTACCACCACAGCCAAATACCGTTATAATGCGCTCAGGTTTTAATGAACGTACTGAAAGCAATAACTTTTCCAGTGCATCATTGGTATGTGCATAATCAACAACCACTGCAAAACCTTCAGGCGACAGAATTGTGTCAAATCTGCCGGGAACACTGGATAGCACTGATATCCCTGTTACTATTCTGCCAACAGGCACATTTAAAAAATCAGCAACACCAATTGCTCCCAATGCATTGTACACATTGAATCGGCCTGCCAGTTTCATGGTAAATTGTTTGGCAAATGGTAAATCCGTGGCAAATTGCGTGCCTTTAATTGAAATTTGAATTGAAGATTCAATGCAATGATAATCAGTATTGTTGGTGATACCAAAGGAGAAAAGTGGATAACCATAGCGCTCGCGCCAGTTTAATATCTGTTTGCCATAATTATCATCAGCATTAATGAATGCTGCTTTTTTCTGTTTAAGGCTTTTATTTAAAATTTCAAACAAACGCACTTTTGCCATAAAATAGTCATTGAAGGTAATGTGATAGTCTAAATGATCGCGCGTGAGATTGGTAAATATGGCACAATCAAAATGTATATCGTCAACCCGTAACAGCGATAGTGCATGGGAAGAAACTTCCATTATTATACAATCAACGCCATCCAGAACCATTATTGACATTATCTCCTGCAGGTCCTTTGACTCTGGTGTTGTATGTGAAGCATTGATTACTTTATCCTTCCAGCGATAGTTAATAGTACCTAAAACCCCACAGGTAAATCCCGCTCTTGACAATATTGATTCAAGCATATATGTGGTGGTAGTTTTGCCATTGGTACCGGTAACACCAATGACAACAGCCTGCAACGAAGGTTCACCATAGAACCTGGCTGAAATCTGTGACAGTGCCCTTCTTGTATCCTTTGCTGTTGCAACTGCAATATCCTGTTGATCAAGTAAAAAGCCAAATTCATCCAGGCGATTTTCCTGCAATACTATGCATGATGCTTTGTTTTCAACAGCATCTTTTATGAATTTATGGCCGTCGGTTTCCATTCCCTCAATAGCAACAAACAGTCCCTCTTTTTCAACCTTCCGCGAGTCATATTCAATGGCGCTGATACGTATATCCTCATCACCTTTTATAATTGTGACATCTGTATCATTAAGTAATGTATATAAGTCAAACGAGTTATATGTTCGTATATCCATTAATGTGTACCTTGTTTGCTTTTCAGTATTACCAGGCTTTCTTTAGTCATGGGCTCCAGACCATGAGCTTTTGCAAATATCTCTATCTGCTCCATTGACAGTGCTTTATTCAGCTGATACTTTTCACGTTCATATTCTTCAAGTATTGTATGATACGCTTTTATCATAGCATTATAGTGCATCTTAAGCTGCATATATTCAATATTCTGATAAATGAATGCAATGATGAAACATATAAGAATGACAACAATGGTACTGTATTGCACTATACTTTTTTGTTCTGATGTATTCATGCTCATCATACCTTCTGGCATACCCGTAATTTTGCACTGCGCGAACGTGGATTCTGTCTGGTTTCGGACTCTTTAGGCTGCAGTGGCTTTTTTGTCAACACAGTAACAAGAGGATTAGCTGTGCACTGACACAACAACCCGTCATTATCGCAGCAACACCCTTTGGCCCATCGTCTGAATCTTTCCTTTACAATGCGATCCTCAAGTGAATGAAATGATATGGCAATAATTCTTCCGCCTGGTTTTACATATCCCAGTGCATGTTTCAGTGATTCATTAATTGCCGACAGTTCATCATTAATAAAAATCCGTAAAGCCTGAAAAACCCGTGTAGCAGGATGAATATGTTTAACCCTGTACTGTTTTGGAATTGCCTGCAGCACAATGTTTGCCAACTGCTCTGTGGTTTCAATAGCTTCTTCACTTCGCTTCTGGACAATCTTACGGGCAATACGACGCGACCAGCGTTCCTGGCCATATGTGGTAAAAATTTGTGTCAATTCATTTTCACTGAAATTATTCACCACATCATATGCAGTAAGCGTCACTGAATCGTCAAGGCGCATATCTAACTTTTCCTGTGTTTTGAATGCAAACCCCCGATTGCTGCCATCAAAATGGAACGAAGAAATTCCAAAGTCATATAAAAACGCAGCTACTCTATTTTCCATCCCCTTGCAATGGAGCCAGAGATTTTTAAAATTGTCATTAATTAACACCACTCTATTCCCATATGGTGACAGCCTTTTATGAGCTATCGCCAAAATTTCCCTGTCCCGTTCAAATCCATACAGCTTCAATCCATCCCATGTTTTAAGGATTAATTCCGAATGCCCACCTTCACCAACTGTACAATCTACCACAATAGATGATTCTATTCCCTCAATGCCAGAAAGAAAAGCAAGCACTTCCTGAGGCATTACGGGGGTGTGATAGTATTGTGTACTTTCTTCCATATTATGTCACATTACATTACAGTTTAAACTTAAAATCCTAAATCATGAGCAAACTGATTCAGCGCTTCACCGTCGGGCTTGTATTGCTTATAAATTTCTGCACTCCATATTTCAATGCGGTTATATAAACCCAACATAACCACATCCTTTTCAATCTGTGCATACTCAAGCAGATAATCAGGGATAAGAATCCTTCCCTGTTTATCCAGCTCACATTCCGTTGCACCACCCAATAAAAACCTGATACGCATTCTGTTCATGGGGTCAGCCTGTGAAAGAGGTACCAGTTTTGTTTCCACAAATTCCTTCCAGTCAACTTCCCTGAAAGCCATAACGCATTTATCAAAACCATGCGTTATGATTAATTTGTGTATGATGTTGTCTTCGCCAAACGCTTTACGCAGTTTAATGGGTATTGCAACTCGGCATTTTTCGTCAAGCGTAGGGCGGTATTCACCCATAAACATAGTATACTATACTTTCCCCTTACATTTCTACTATTCTGCACTAATCCCCACTTTTTACCACTTATAGACACAATGTGACATAATTGTCAAGAAAAAAATGAAAATTTATATATCTACCAATTGTTTCAATTATGTTACAAAATGATTAAACATATGTTAAATAAAAGGTTAATAATCGCCTCATTTTAACCAAACATTGACCCCTATAATACCTCACTGCTACTCTATACATAGAACCAGTACTGGAATGTAGTTGGGTGAGAATGATAACACAATCCACAACTACATAATTTAATGAAATAGTAAGGAGGTTTTATGAAATTAATTATCGCAATCATCCGTCCCGAAAAATTAGCGGATGTAAAAAAGGAGTTAAATGAAGCCAGTATTAATTTAATGACGGTAATCAACTCAATTGGCTCAGGCAGGCAGAAAGGATACCCCGAAACCTACCGTGGTGTAAAACATGAGATACGCCTTTTGAAAAAAATTGAGCTTCAGATTGCTGTCAATGACGATTACGTTGAGCCAACTATAAAAGCAATAACTCGTGGAGCAAAGACTGGTAATATTGGCGATGGCAAAATTTTTGTCATACCAATTGAGGAATGTGTTCGTATCCGCACAGGCGAACGCGGATCAAGAGCCATAGGTTAATTACTTAAAAGGAGGCAAACAATGGAAATGTACATAGCAAATATTGATTGGGCACTGGTTATTTCAATAATCATCATTGCAATTGCAGCAATTCTTATTTTTATCAAAGTCAATCTTAAAATTTGCGAGCCAAACGAGATTCTGATTTTCTCGGGGCGTAAACGCAAACTCCACAGCGGAGAAGTTGTGGGATATCGTGTAATACGTGGAGGTTATGGTCTGCGTGTTCCTCTTCTAGAGCGCGTTTCACGGTTGTCACTTTCAATTATCCCCATCACTCTGGAGATAGAAGGGGCGCTTTCCAACGGTATGATCCCATTAAGTATTGTGGCGATAGCTCATGTTAAGATTGCCTCAAAAGAAGGTGGTGGACTGGAAAATGCTGTTGAAAGGCTCCTTGGCAAACCTTCATCCGAGGTTGAAACTATTGCTAAGAATACCATCGAAGGTGTTCTGCGTGGAGTTATTGCAACATTCACGCCAGAGGAAGCCAACTACCAGAGGATAGAACTTGAAAAGAAAGTATATGATTTAGCCAAAGATGAATTAATGAAACTGGGATTTACCTTAGACTCAGTTAAAATTGAAGAAATCAAAGACTCTCAGGGATATTTAGATGCTGTTGGGCGTCAACGCAATGCTATTGTTAAGCGTGATGCCCGTATCAAAGAAGCTGAAGCCGAAGCGGAAGCAAAGATCGTTGAGTACAATGCCAGAAAAAAAGCAAGTGATGTTGAATTTCAGTCCAGAATTGCCATTGAAGAATATGAAAACAATTTCAGGGAACGCAAGGCATTGTTGAATGAATCAACCTTTCAGAAAGAAGTGCGAGCAGAATATGCAAAGAAGCTGGCCGAACTGAAACATCTTAATGAACTGGAAGAATTGAAGAAGGATGTTAATGCAAAAAAATACACTGCTGAAGTAATAATCCCCGCTGAAGCTGAAAAGAAAGCACAGGAATTAAAAGCCATGGGGCAATCATCATATCTCAAAGAACAGGGTATTGCCATGGCTGAAGCGGTAAGCAAGATGCGTGCTGAATGGCAAAATGGTAATACCAAAGAACTGTTTATGCTGCACCTTTTGCCAAACATCGTGGATAGCGTATCGTCAGTTCTCAAGGATAACCTGAAAGTGGAAAAGCTTGTTGTTATGGGTGATGGTGGCATACCCAAGCATGTAGGAGATGTTACTTCTACAGTAGTTTCATTCATAGAGCAAATCAAAACTGCAACAGGGATGGACTTAACAAAGATTTTAGATGAAAAGAAGTCTTTGCCGGTAAAAAAGGAGCTTGAATAAGGAGGTATTTATGGAAGCTATTTTTGACCCTATCTATCTGGTTAATGGGCATAAGGAGCATACCTCCATATCAGATATACTTAAGATAATAAAAGAACGTAACATAGAATTTCTGGATCTTAAGTTTACTGACCTGTTTGGCAGGCTTCACCATTATACATTAACTGCTGACAGAGCGGATGAAGAGTTGTTTGCAGTGGGAACAGGTTTTGATGGTTCCTCAATACGGGGATTTCAGTCTATTCATGAAAGCGACATGCTCATGCGCCCTGACCCTAATACTGCGTTTATTGACCCATTCTTTGACCACAGGACCATTTCATTCCTTTGTGATATCATTGATCCTGTAGCCAGAAGACGGTATACCAAAGATTCGCGGTATGTAGGCGAAAAAGCAATTGAATATATCCGCTCAACCGGTATAGCCGATATGGCATACTTTGGTCCCGAACCGGAATTCTTCATCTTTGATAAAGTACAGTACGAACAAACTCAGAACAAAGCATTCTATGAGGTTGACTCTTCTGAAGCTAGCTGGAACTCTGCCAGAGGCGAACAAAATTTAGGTTATAAGATACCCTATAAGCAGGGATACTTCCCTACATCACCACATGACCAGCTTCATAACCTGCGTTCAAAAATGGTGGAAGTACTGCGTTCATGCGGTATTAAAGTCAATCTTCATCATCATGAAGTTGCAACAGCAGGCCAGACTGAGATTGGGCTTGTTGTTGACGAACTGGTTAGACAGGCTGATGCACTGGTGATGTACAAGTATATTATCAAGAATGTTGCACACCGATATAATAAAACCGTTACATTCATGCCAAAGCCCATTTTTATGGATAATGGTTCAGGTATGCATGTGCATGTCAGCTTGTGGAAGGAAAACAGGAATATCTTCTATGACTTTGGCAGGTATGCAGATTTAAGTGACTATGCACGGTATTTCATTGGTGGTATTTTTGCCCACATTGAGGCAGTGCTGGCATTTGCAGCCCCTACCACCAATTCATACAGGCGGCTTGTTCCTGGTTATGAGGCACCCATCAACCTGGTATATTCGGCACGCAACCGTTCGGCAGCGGTTAGAATACCAATGTACAGCACCAGCGAAAAGGCAAAACGTATTGAGTTCAGGTGCCCTGATCCTTCAGCTAACCCATATTTAGCATTTGCAGCCATTATTATGGCTGGAATGGATGGCATTGAAAACAGGATTGAACCACCTGACCCCATTGATGAGGATATCTATGAACTATCGCCCCATGAAAAGAGGAACATACGTAATACCCCTGGAACACTGAAAGAAGTTATTGATGGTCTTGAGCGTGATTGTTCCTTCCTTTTAAAAGGAGAAGTATTCACTGTTGATCTCATTGAAAGCTATATTGCCCACAAGCGATTGCATGAGATAGACCAGATAGCTTTAAGACCCCATCCATGGGAATATGCACTTTACTATGAAATTTAGGAGGAATCTATGAGGTTATTAAAAATATCAGGAATAATTGGTGTAGTGTTGCTGTGTGCAGGCTTACTATTTGCACAGGAAACCAACACTATAGTTACCCAGGTTCAGGCAGATTCAGTGAAAATGGCTGTTGTTGCAGATACTCTGTGGGTCCTTTTTGCAGCCTTTCTAGTTTTCTTCATGAACTTAGGGTTTGCAATGGTTGAGGCAGGCTTGCAACAGGCAAAAAACGCAGTTAATATATCGGCAAAGAACTTTGTTGTGTTTGCTATCTCTTCAATTGCGTTCTGGTTTATTGGTTGGGGACTCATGTTTGGCGATGGCAACGGTTTTATGGGATGGAAAGGAATGTTTATGTTAAATGGTGCTGATAACAGCCCTGTAACCGGAGAAATGTATAAAGGTGTATACTCTTCCCTTAACTGGACAGGGGTACCACTATATGCCAAATTTTTCTTTGAACTGGTATTCTGTGCAACTGCAGCAACGATAGTTTCCGGAGCAGTTGGCGGAAGAATAAAATTCATTGCATTTATTGTATTTTCATTCATCCTTACCAGTATCATTTACCCCATTGCAGGCCACTGGATATGGGGTGGTGGCTGGTTGGCAAAGCGTGGCTTCTGGGATTTTGCCGGTTCAACAGTGGTACATTCCATTGGTGGCTGGGCTGCATTGACAGGTGCACTGGTACTGGGTCCTCGTATTGGTAAATACAACCCTGATGGCAGTGTCAATTCTATACCCGGGCATAGCCTTCCACTTGCAACGTTAGGTGTGTTTGTTCTGTGGTTTGGCTGGTTTGGGTTCAATCCGGGCTCAACAATGGCTGCAAATGCTGCGGATATAGGGCGAATTGCTGTAACTACCAACCTGGCAGCCGCTGCTGGTACATTAACTGCAACTATAACAGCATGGCTTGCACTGGAAAAGCCTGATTTATCAATGATACTTAATGGTGCATTAGCCGGATTAGTTGCAATTACAGCACCCTGTGCATGGGTAACTCCCGGTGCATCTATTGTCATTGGCGGGATTGCAGGCATTCTTGTAGTGGTATTTGTTCTTGCCTTTGACCGATGGGGTATTGATGATCCTGTTGGAGCTCTTTCAGTCCACCTTGTCAATGGCATTTGGGGAACGTTAGCGGTGGGTCTTTTTGCTGCAGCACCGTATGCAGGCGGAAGTGGGCAACCACCTCTTGGCCTTTTTTACGGTGGTGGAATAGGCTCTTTTGCCAATCAACTTGTTGGCGTGGTTGCAGTTGGCAGTTTTGTCTTTGTGTTAAGCTGGGTTATCTGGATTATTATTAACGCAACCATGGGCATAAGAGTTACAAGGGAAGAAGAACTTATTGGGCTTGATATCTCTGAACATGGGATTGAAGGGTATCCTGATTTCGAATCATATACCTTAAAGTAAAAAAGTATATGAGTTATATTACAAATAATCCCACGCCGTCGTTTACAGCGTGGGATTATACAATTAATCAATATCAATAAAAAAGGTTATTTCCCTTTCCTGTAATTCCACTGTAATTCTTTTAATAGGTTTTTTACATCCTGCCAGCTTGCAGCATTCTTTGCTTTTTTAACCCATGCAGGTTTTATAACTGTCCATGCATCAGAAAACTTGTCGGGGTATATCCAGTCATGAAATTCAAGTAACAATAAACCCGCCTGCTGAGGTGATTTTGCATTAATAACATCATAATGCCACCCCTGCTGACGTGTTTTAAACCCATCTTTAACATCTTCCCAGGGAACATATTGTTCAAATGTAATAATTTCTTTTTTAACATCACTGCCATCCTGTCTTGCACTGCTAAGATAATAATCCTGCAACTGCTTTAAACTTGCTGCAATGTCATCATAGGTAGTGGCACTACCTGTTTTAGCTATCCAAGCCCCTTTGATATTATTCCAATCACTTCCCAACTTTTCTTTTATAATGAAACTCTGCAACTCAACAAGGAGCTTCCCCAGTTCCTGTGGTGAACCTGCCATCATGACATCCTGATGCCATGAATGCTGACGTGTTTTGAAACCATCATATACATCTGACCATGGTATGGATTGCTCAAAAGCAATAATCTTTTGTTTCAACATTTCATTGGCAAAAATTGCATAACCAGTAAAAAGCATAATAATAGCAATACAGGGTATCATCATTTTTTTGTACATAGCCCATCCTCCTTAATATAAATATTCAAAATATCTAATTGACAAATTACACTTTTATATTATTTTATATATATTAATTCAAATCTTTTTTAATTATTCTGATACATTGTTGTTTAGAAATCAGTATTGAAAGAGGTAGCATTATGATAGCAATAAAAAAAGATTATCATGTAAAAGACAAATATCTAACAATAGAAATACCTGATGAATTCAAAGAACAAGAAATTGAAGTAATCATAAGACTTAAACATCCCGTTAAAAAAGAGATATTTTTAAACAAAATAAAAATTGATACAAAAAAATGGAAATTCAACAGAGAAGAAATTTATGCCTAAGAAAGTATTTATCGATACAAACATTCTGATTTATGCCTTTTCAGAAACTGAACCTTTAAAAAGAGATACAGTCATATCACTCTTAGAATTTAACGAAATAATACTTAGCACTCAAGTTATTAATGAATTTATATGGGTACTTAATAAAAAATTTAAAATACATTTTACTGATATAAAAAAATTAATTACAAGCTTAGTTAAAAACTTTAGCATTGCTACTATTGATATGGCAGATATCGTTTATGCAATAGATATAGCAATGAAATATAAATTTTCATATTGGGATAGTTTAATAATTTCTTCTGCAATTAAGAATAACTGCATAATTCTTTACACCGAAGACCTACAAAATAACCAGGTTATTAAAAACAAAATTAAAATCATTAACCCATTTATATAAAATAGCTTACTCTCCTTTGACCATTTCTAAATATGAAGTTGTAATAAAATCAGAAAGTCCTAATTTTTCGGCCAGCGCAAAGAGCCTTTTTTCAGCTTCCTCCTTATTATTGCTTATCATCTCCAGTTCAACAAAAGTTCCCAAACCTTTAACATCATCGCAGCATATGGTAACCTCATTTAGCAAATAGACATCGCGTTTTTTCTGAACTGTTCCATACAATATAAATCCTAACCTTTGTAATATCTCCTGCATGGCTACGGCATCATGAATCTGTACTTCCTTTTCAAAACGTGTTTTGGTTTTACCACCAAGTTTTGGGCCTTTGTAAGTGCAAAAAACCATATCATTGACCTTTCTGATCCGCAATGCCTCATCGGTTTTTCCAAAATCACGACCTGGATGATTAAAATACCAATCTTCTTCTACCTCAGTGGATATAAATGTTCCCCCTGATTCCACTATTGTTTTTTTTACACCATCCAGATCACTACATCGTGATTTAATCTCAACTTCTAACATTATACCTCGCATACTTCAATGACGCTTTAGTGGCCCTGCAATCGATATACCATCAGGACCAAGGAAACGTTTGCGCTGCCCGTTAATTAAAATATGTATTCCATCAACATTGTCAAATTGTGTTGCGGTATACACAATCTGATCAAGACGATTAAGCATAATGTTTCCCGCTGCACCTTCCTCAAGCGCTCCATTGAAATTAATGAATGCAATAGTATTGACTATCGAAACATCAATTACTTTAAGAGTTGGTGGAATGGCTGTCACATAGCCTTTCTTCTCTTCTACTTTTGTTGGACCTTTTATGAGTTCTTCAAGTACAGCTTTTACGGGGACCCTGGCATTCACTTCACGCACAACAGGACGCAATTCAATTTTATCAGCCTTCTCATTATAGAATAAAAAATAAACCTTTGCCTGAACAGTAGCAACTTCATCCTCTTTCTTTTTTTCTTTGTGCGATAGTTCCTGTTTAAGTTTTTCTTTGCTGTCAAAGTCTTTATGATTATCATCCTTCTTTGAGTTCTTGCTTACATCATTGGTGCTACTATTATGTTTATTTGCATCCACAACAGTATTGGTTTTTGGAATTATCTGTTTAATGGTATCAGTTTTTAATGACAGAACAAAAATCAAACCAGCTGCCAATGCCATTATTACCAGTACATAGGGAGCATGCGAAGATGTAGACGAACGTTTCTTTGAAGAAATATTTTTCTTTGCTGCTGATTTTTTAGTTTTAGCAGAATTTCTTTTTTTGGTGGTAGCCATGATCCTCAAATAATTGTTTCATCAATAGTATAGTGTATATTAATGTTATGATTTAATCTATTTCAAAGTCCAGTAACAACGTTTAGGCGATTCAATTACGCTATCCTTTTTAAGCTTTTCCATTATTTTATCAACTTCTTTTTTATCAAGCCCTGTCATTTTAGCAATTGTGCTGGCGTTTAAAGGTTCATTTGATTTTTTAAATGCATCAATTACTTTTTGGGTATTATCCATAGTGACCTCTCTAAAATAGAACGTAAGGTGTTTGGTAATTTAATACTTTCATTATTACTACATTTTGTAAAGAATATTTCACATCTTTGATAGCATATCACGCTTACTATTAGCATATGTATTGTATCGTAAAATTAATAGGCTTGCTTTTTAATTATTCATGGCATATATTCAAATCAATTATATTTTTTATTTTGAAAATATCCAATTTACACTATATATTTCAACAAAGGTGTTGATTACTATAATTCAATCCCTTAAACATAAGGCAGTATTACTATATGACAAAAGCTAAAACCCCACATACTATAGAGCAGATAATGGAAAACATACAGACAGGTGACGATAGTATTCGCAATAAAGCATTCGAAGAAATAATAGAATACGGGAAAGATGCCATAGTTCCGCTTATTACATTGCTTGCACATCCTGATGAGCAGATACGCGACAGTGTAATATGGGCATTATGTGAGTTGAAAGAACATGCAGGACAGGCCCTTATACAGGAACTATCGAACAAAAATCCCGTTATACGTGAATCCGCAGCTTTCTGTTTAGGTATTTGCAAAAACCCACATGCAACAAAAGCATTGATCCCTCTTTTAAAAGATGAAAACGAAAAGGTTAGAGAAACCGCAGCATGGTCACTGGTAAAAATTGGCTATGATGATCCACAAACTGTACAGGAAATTGTTAATTGTTTGTACGATGACAGTATCCTGGTCAAGGATACTGCAAGGTGGATTTTAGAACATATTGGTGAGCCTGCGTTTGAAGCACTTTTGCAACAATTATTGCAATCATCCCGCAACATTGATGATATAATATACATCCTTGAAAAAATTGCTTCACCTCAACTTGACAGGTTAATTAATCTTCTAACAACCACACGTGACATTCAGCAGCTATCATACATTATCCAATTATTAGGTAAGTTACGCGAACCTGATGCCATTCAATACCTCATACCGTTTGTCAATCACAGCAACAGACAGATAATTATCATAACCATAGATGCTTTAATTAATATTGGCGAGTTGACTATTGAACCACTTTTTGAAAAGATAAATGATGAAACCATTTTCCCCATCAATGAGATGATGCCACTGTTCATACGATACAAAAAGTTATCTGTGCCAAAACTCATAGAAATGATGCAATCGCATAGCCTCAGCCTCCGTATTTTTGCAGCACGATCCTTAGGAGTTATTGAGGATAAACGTGCAATTGAACATCTTATTCAGGGTCTTTCTGATCCTAACCCCCAATTCGTGGAAGCATGTGCACGGGCACTGGGTGCATTCAGCAACAGATTAATTATCAAACCATTGACCGATTTAATACTGAATGAGAATTACCCCATTATTAAATCAAGTGCAATTTATGCCCTTTCAAAAAGTATTGATAACAATACAGCACACAGTTTGCTTACCTCTTTTCATGATGCCCCACTTATTGTAAAAAAACGCCTTATACAGCTGGCTTCATATTTCCCATCAGAAGAATCAGAAACGCTGTTGCAACAGGCTCTGACTATAGATGATGAGGATTGCAAGATGCTGGCTATACAGGGATTAAAACATATTGGCACCGAAAAATCCATTGACTGTGTACGATCAGCAATTATAAATGAAAACCCATTTATAAGCGATGAAGCCAGGACAGCACTAAAAGAAATAATTGAAAGAAAACAACGCGGAAACATAAAAACACTTGATAATTATGATGATTTTATTTGAATAGTCCAGAAGTAGTCTGTCACATAACATTCTGAATATTTATCTGGTAATTCTGACTCCAATAATGCTGGGAGAAGAATCTCGAAGTATAAAACTTGGATTCTTCGTCCCAATGCAATCGGGACGAAGAATGACATACACACTTCGTCATCCTGAACTTGATTCAGGATCTTTGGATGATGGTGGGGTGCAGGAGATTCTGAGTTTAGTTCAGAATGATAGTGTATAATTTTACTTTCAGGAGTGTTTGAGTATGAGTATGAACATCAAAGAAGTAATTTTGTATGATGCAGATTCACTGGAATACTCAGGCAAGATCCTGGTAGAAGGCACCAGCTGGGAGTTTTGTGATGTTTCAAATGACTTTCTGGTAAAATTTACAAAAGGAATGCCGCTTAAGGCTGTCCTCCAATGTCTTATCTCATTTAATATAGTGTATGATATCATTGAGATGTAGGGAAAACTTATGCAAAAGCATTTGACTCCTGAAACCATATTAATGATCATTAAATTTCAGAAAAGTGAATTAACCGAACACCATATCTATAACCTTTTAGCATCACATATTAAGAATCATCATAATGCACGTATATTGAAAAAAGTAGCAGAAGATGAAAAAAAGCATTATGAGTTCTGGAAAAGCTACACCCATTCCGATGTTAAACCTGATCGGTGGAAGATAATAAAATATTATATTATCTCCCGTTTATTTGGTCTGACATTTGGCATAAAATTAATGGAACGCGGCGAAGAACAGGCTCAAGCTTCTTATAAATCATTAGAACCCATTATCCCCGAAGTAAAAAAGATCATCAAAGACGAACATGCCCACGAAAAAGAATTATATATCTTGCTTGAAGAAGAACATCTTCAGTATGTTGGTTCAGTAGTACTGGGGCTTAACGATGCTCTGGTAGAATTAACTGGCACATTAGCTGGTCTTTCATTTGCCCTGGCAAATACACATCTTATTGCCTTAGCAGGTCTTATAACCGGAATTGCAGCAGCGTTATCCATGGCAGCATCAGAATACCTTTCAAGCAAAGCTGAAGATGCAAAAGATGCGTTAAAGTCAGCCATCTACACAGGAATTGCCTATATCATCACGGTGGTGCTTTTAATTATTCCCTACTTTGTGGCAGGCCATTACCTGGTTGCTCTTGGCATTACGCTGGTAATTGCGCTGCTGATAATCTTTTTCTTTAATTACTACATTGCCATTGCAAAAGACCTTAATTTCAAAAAACGTTTTTCTGAAATGGCGATAATAAGTCTTGGCGTAGCATGTATATCGTTTGCTATTGGCTTTTTTATTAAAAAATATATGGGCATTGATGTGTAATGTTACGGCGATAGGCGCCTGCAATTCCACTGTTCATTGGAAAAATAGCTGCGTTCTAATTCAATTGCCATATCGTTTTCCTGCAGTGTAATATCAGCTTCTTCAAAATTAACCGCGAAAAGTTCCTTAAACGAAGAAGTGACAGCCTTAATTAATTGCTCAAACATACTTTCTTTTGACAAACCTTTTACGATTTCACTCAACGTGATAACGGGATTCCCTTCCTGTTTTATTTTTTTAGGATCGATAGTTAAATACTGTAGCATCTTTTCTGTATCTGTTGCCACAAGGATGGTGCCATGTTGCAACAATTTCCCCTCTTTTCGGGTTTGTGCATTGCCTGAGATTTTTCTATTGCCAACAATAATGTCATTGATGGGGCGATACTGTGCATCAACTCCCATACTACGCAGTGCATGAATCAGTGGCTGTGCAATCAATGCATAAGAATGGGTAATACTACTTTTGCCAAATGGGCCTTGTAAAGGGTGCACCATACTATAGGTAAGCTCTTCATGATGAAACACTGCTCCACCACCGGTAAGCCTGCGAATAACCGGAATATCATCTTTTTTGCAAAGTTCTATATGTACCTCTTTTTCTATATCCTGAAAATACCCTATAGTAATTGCAGGCGTACTCCACCGGTACAGCCGAAGCGTGGGTATTTTTGTAAGCCTCAATATGGCACTATCTACTGCCATATTCCATGATGGTGCACATGCATTGTGAATAATCAGGCGCCAGGTATTCATGATTGTGCAAAAGCCTCCTGTATGCCCTGTACAATCGTGGAAACCGAAATTCCAACCATTTCTATATCATTATTTTTAATGAGTGTAAAAATAGTTTGTTCAATTACCTGTGGAGCAACTGGTAAGCCCAACAAAGCTTGTTCTATATCGCCAATTGCTTCTTCAGGATATATAAAAAAATCACCTGAAATGTGAATCCATGAAATAGTACTCTTTTCAAAATCAATATCAATATGGACTAATTTTTCACCAGGATTTTTAAGTACAACATGAATGCTCATGAAAAAAGCTCACCTGCTCTGTATGAACTGCGTACAAGCGGTGCTGCAAGTACTTTCATAAAACCTATCTGATAGGCAATGGTTTCAATTTCTTTGAATTCTTCTGGTGTATAATATTTATGTACTGGATATGCCCCCCTGTGCGAAGCACAGTACTGCCCAACTGTCAGTACCCTGCACCCGGCGGAATATACGTCTTCAAGCGTATTGATAATGTCATCCATGGTTTCCCCAAATCCAATCATAAGACCTGACTTGGCAATAAATCCATGCTCGGTAACTATCGCCAAAACAGTAAGCGAAGCCTGATAATCCCCTTTTGGACGTAATGTATGGTAATAGCTTTTTACTACTTCAATGTTGTGATTAATGACATCAGGGTGAGCATCCATTATCATAGTAAGTGAACGTTGCTGAGAAAATTTAAAATCAGGGATTAATACCTCAATTTTTGTGTCAGGAACAGCAGTGCGTATGGCTTCTATTGTTTTTACAAAATGTAATGCTCCGCCATCCTCAAGGTCATCACGCGTCACCGATGTAATAACCACATACTCTAAATTCAGGTTTGCCACAGCTCTGGCTATGTTTTGTGGCTCATGTATATCAAGCGGTTGTGGTTGCCCTTTGGTAACGGCACAATATTTACAGTTGCGTGTGCAGATGTTGCCCATGATGAGAAATGTTGCATGCCCTTTAGAAAAGCACTCGCCAATATTGGGACAGCGTGCCTCAATGCACACAGTATGCAGACCACAGCCTGCTACATGTTTTTGCACCTGTTTATACTGCTCACCTGAAGGTATTGAAAATTTTATCCAGTTAGGTATGGTCCTTACTCTTCCCATTTCAGTACCGGTTTGCGCGCTGCAAGCACTGCATCAACTTTGCGCACTGGCGTTGTGTGCGGTGCAGCTTTCAGCACTTCTGGATTTGTGTTGGCTTCATTTTTTATTGCAATCATGGTATCCACAAATGCATCGAGCGTATCCCTGTGTTCAGTTTCCGTTGGTTCAATCATCATTGCACCATGAACAATGAGCGGGAAGTAAACCGTTGGTGCATGGAACCCATAATCAAGAAGGCGCTTGGCAATTTCATTTGTTGTTATACCATTTGGCATACCTTCGTCGTTTATGACAAACTCATGCATACATATACGTGTATACGGCAAGTTAAAATGCTTTTGCAATTTAACACGCAAGTAGTTTGCATTGACAACGGCATGTTCAGCCACCTGTTTCAAGCCACTGGCTCCTAACATCAATATGTAGGTATAGGCTCTGAGCATTACTAAAAAATTTCCATAATAGCTATGCACTCGCCCAATTGATTGTGGCCTTTCATAATCAAGATAAAACTGATTATCCTTCTTTGCAATCACAGGCACTGGCATAAAGGGAGTAAGTTTTTCAACAACACCAATTGGTCCTGAACCTGGTCCGCCACCGCCATGTGGTGTTGAAAAGGTCTTGTGCAAATTAACATGCATGATATCAAAACCTAAATCTGCAGGGCGCACTTTGCCAACAATTGCATTTAAGTTTGCACCATCACAGTAAAACAATGCACCATTACTGTGTAATATATCTGCAATTGTCATGATATTTCTATCAAAAAGCCCTAAGGTATTGGGACAGGTCAGCATCATAGCTGCAACATTGTCGTCCATTGCAGCACGCAGTGCATCTATATCGACATCACCATCGCTGTTGGAAGGAATTTCTTTTACAGTGAAACCACACATGGCAACTGATGCAGGATTTGTACCATGTGCTGAATCAGGGATGAGAATGATATTCCGTTTTTCACCTTTTGTTTCAAAATATTTCTTTATAATCATAACACTTGTAAGCTCTCCATGTGCACCAGCTGCAGGCATAAGGGTAAACTGTTTCATTCCTGTTATTGCACATAGCATCTCCTGCAAGGAATACATTATATGTAACGATCCCTGTGAAAGCTCTTCAATAGTTGCCGGGTGTTGCTGAGTAAACTGAGGTAAACTTGCAACTGCATCGTTTATCTTTGGATTATATTTCATGGTGCAGCTTCCCAACGGATACATGCCATTATCAACACCAAAATTTAAGCTTGAAAGCTTACGGTAATGGCGAACGACATCAACTTCGCTCACATCAGCAAGGTTAAGCTCACCACGGCACAGGTGTTGTGGGATAGGATCATAGTTTTCAGCACCAAATTGCGGTACAGTATATTTATTCCTGCCTTGTTTATGTAATGAAAATATTGTTTGCATGGTACTCACCATTATATTGTCTGCAATAGTTTTACAAGTGTGTCTATATCATCTTTAGTAGTACATTCAGTTGCTGTAACCAAAAGGCAATCAGATAGCTCAGGATAGTATGTTTCAAGCGGTATCCCTAATGCAAATCCATTATCCATAAGCTTGTTTTGAACATCTTTTGCATTGTTAATCTTAATGACAAATTCATTAAAAAATGACGCATCAAACACACGCTCATAGCCAAGATTAACTAATTGTTCCAGGCAATAGCTTGCTGCAGTATGGTTTGTACGAGCAATCTCTACTAACCTGTTACCTACCAGGCCAAGGTATATTGTTGCCCGCAGGGCACACAATCCTTCATTGGTACATATATTTGATGTGGCGCGTTCCCTGCGTATATGCTGTTCTCGTGTTTGCAGTGTCATCACATAACATTCCCTACCATCCTCATCAACCGTTTTGCCAATAAGCCTTCCAGGAATGGTTCGCATAAATTCTTTTTTGCAAGCAAGTATCCCTAACAAAGGCCCTCCATTGGCAGGGTAATTGCCAAACGACTGCCCTTCGCCGCATGCAATATCGGCACCACATTCACCAGGGCTTTTTAATAGCCCTAAACTCATTGCTTCAGTAAATGTTGCAATGCATAATGCTTTGTGCTCATGTGCAATGTGTGCTACTTTTTCAATGTCTTCAATCACGCCAAAGAAGTTGGGACTTTGCACAACAACGCAGGCAACAGTATCGTTTATTATGTGCGATAGTTCATTATAATCAGTTGCACCGTTTTTATACGGAACTATCTGTAATGAAATATCCGATGCCCAAGCATACGTAGCAAGCACCTGACGATAATGGGGATGAACTGCAGCCGAACATAAAACGTTGTTTTTCCTGGTTGTACGCACAGCCATGAGAACCGCTTCAGCCAACGCTGTTGCGCCATCATACATGCTTGCATTGGCAATATCCATGCCCGTAAGCCTGCACATATACGTTTGGAATTCAAATATTGCCGCCAGTGTTCCCTGGCTTACTTCAGGCTGATACGGGGTATACGCTGTGTAAAATTCGGATCGCGATGATAGGTGATCCACAACCGCAGGCACATAATGATGATATATGCCACCACCTACAAGTGAACACACCCGTTTATTAGTATTGGCAATGCGAAGTAAAGAATGCATTGCTTCCTGTTCGGATAACGGTGATGGTAATTGGATGTCTGGATTTTTTACCGTAGATGGTATATCAACAAAAAGGTCCTCTACAGAATTGACACCAATCTCATTGCACATCGACCTTATATCATCATCGCTGTTGGGTAAAAAGCTCATGTCTATTCTCCTGAAGCAACATGCTCAGCATACTGCGCTGCATCCATAAGTTCATCAAGCTCATGTTTATCTTTTATATCTATCTTAAAAATCCAGCCTTTGCCATAGGGGTCGCTGTTCAGTAAATCTGGTGAATCTTCAAGCGTTTTGTTTACTTCAACTATCCTTCCGCTTACTGGTGCATATACATCACTCACCGCTTTGACTGACTCAACTACTGCAACCTGTTCACCACTCTTGACCTCAATCCCTACCTCAGGTAATTCTACAAATACAATATCAGTAAGCATTTCCTGTGCATGATCGGTAATACCGCAAATACCGGTGTAATCATCCTGCACATCAATCCATTCATGTGTCTTTGTGTACTTTAAATTTTCTGGAATATTGCTCATTGTTGTGCTCCTTGAAAAAGTTGAATGTAACAATAATTATTAAATTATTATTTCATATTCTTTATTGTTTATATTGTCATTTCAAATCCTTTGTTATTTACACTGTCATTTTGAATCCCTTATTCCTTATACTGTCATTTCGAATCCCGATTTCATCGGGATGAGAAATCTTTCTTCTCTGAGGATTAAGATTTCTCCTCACTTCGTTCGTCGAAATGACAAT
>ERZ795046.1306-NODE-1306-length-25828-cov-6.840880_pt1 | contig 25828 bp, 12 predicted proteins | sample MGYA00375130_ERZ795046 | MGnify/ENA primary metagenome ERZ795046 (study PRJEB30175, sample SAMN05720202) | activated sludge metagenome | isolation source: anaerobic digester from wastewater treatment plant | place: Japan | collected 2015-05-15 ...
TTTTACCAGTGGTAGAATAATTCCTTTTTCTATCATTTATGAAGAAGTGGCAAAACAGATACGTGAAAGCAAACCTGGTTTTCATGGAAATACATTTCAGGTAGCACTGGAAACTGCGTCTTCACTGCTTGAAAAAAAATCCGGTTATAAAAGAATATTTATCATAACAGATTTCCAGAAATCCGGCTGGGAAAAAGTAACCCTGACTGGAAAAATCAATGCAGATATTACGATAGTTGATGCAGGTGAAGATTATCGAGAAAACTTGACCATCAAGGATTTTTATCCTGTACCGGGTAAAAATATCTATATCTGTGAAATTATAAACTGGGGCAGGCAACAGGTTACATCTGAATTAAACATTACTGGCGAAAATTTTCAAACAATAAAACAGGTAAATCTTCCAGGAGAAAAAACCACAGAAGTGGAAATCAAAATTACAAATGATTGTCAATCATTGAAAGCACAATTACCCTATCCAGATGTTTTGAAAATTGATAACCAGTTTTTTCTTCAGAGAGAAACAAGCGGTGAAAAGAAAGTTCTGTTAACAGGGTCTGATGAAGCATCCCTATTTTATATTGAATCTTCAGTTACTTCTTCTGGGACAATTGCTGCTGACATCAAGAAAATCAATGAAATTCCTGATACACCTCTTGAGCAGTACAGGACAATCATTCTGGTGAATCCAGAAAAAATGGAACCTTATATCAGGGGAAGAATTTATCAGTACGTTTCTGATGGCGGTACCCTTATCTATTTCCCTGGAGAAAGAATTGCGCCAGAAGATTTCAATAATGACTGGTTTCACAAAGAGAAAAACATTTTTATCATGCCAGCACACCTTGATAGAAAAAATAATTTCTTAAAACCTGCTGGTGTTGCCTGGATTGCAACCGGACATCCCCTTTTCACAGAATTTGGCGAAAAAGCATTCGATTATCTGAAAACAACAAGGTTTAATGCCTGCTATTCTGTCAGGGAAATCACAGGAGACATCCTGATGAGACTTGACAATGGTAATATTGCCTTAATTGAAAAAAGAATTGGAAAAGGGAAAGTGTTTCTGTTCACATTTACGCCGTATCAACCATGGACAAACTTCCATACCAAACCATTTTTTCCTGTTATGATGACAGTAATGATTGAATATCTCTCTGGAATCACTTCTTCAACATCTATCGGTAACACCATTACTGTTAAAGGGTCAGAATATACTGATTCTGTAAATATCATTAATCCTGAAGGCACGATAAACACAATAAAAAACACCCAAAAAATCCCTGTTTCGTATGTGCCTGATTTACCTGGTATCTGGACAGCGCGTTTTGTTGCAAAAGGAAAAGAACAAACACAAATGGTGTCAGTCAATGTCCCTTACACAGAAGGAAATCTTTCAAAAATTTCGTATGGAGAAATAAGAACAATTCTAAGGAAAACCAGAGTAAATTTCGTTAGCAGAAATCGTATGGAAAAGGTTATTACTATGGAAACCTCAGGTGGTAATCTTATGATGTTTTTCCTTGAACTTGCCATGGTTCTTTTGATTGCAGAACTCATCTTGAGCAACCTTTTTGTCTTTTTCAAAGAAAAGGGAATACATGCTTCGAATAAACTTTAATTGCCCGGCGCCCACGATCGTGGTGATACTGTTTTTTGCATCAGTAATGTTTATCACCACTGTGGCTTACACAAAACTTCTCCACGGACAAAAAATGCGTGCGCCTCTTTTTCTTCATTTAATCGCAGTGTTTTTGCTCCTTTGTGCAATATTCCAGCCAGGACTTTCACTCAACATAAAAACAGCAACAAAAAAACCAGTTATTGTGATGATAGACAATTCAATCAGCATGAGGGCAAAAGATAAAACAGGAACTTCAAAAATTGACAGAGCAAGAGAATTCCTTGCAAAAATTAAATATCTAAAAAAATACAGACCCATTTTTTATTCGTCTGGCTCTGAATTGAAACCTGTCACGCAAAAAGATATTCCGCTTATCAAAGCCGACCAAAATGCCACGAAAATTGCCTCTTCACTGTTAGATATCATCAAAAAACATTCAAACAACTGTTCTGGTATAGTGGTTCTATCTGATGGTTATGAAACTCAATTTATTTCATGGGAAGAAATAAAAAATAAACTAACTGTGCCGGTTTATACCATTGGTATCGGAGAAGAATCTGCAAAAGACATTGGAATAGCCACAGTCATCACCAATTCTCCCATCTATGAAGGAGAACTGCTGAAAATCAGTCCCATCATCAATCAGAAGGGATATGACAATCAAAACGTGGTTGTTTCACTAAAAGAAAACAAAAATTTGATTCAAGGGAAAACTATCAATCTTGCTTCAAATTTCAATCGTGTGGATTTTGAAATTCCGTCTCTTTCACAGGGAGATTATGTTTATGAAATATCTGTTCAACCAGGTGTTGGAGAATCAAATCTTGAAAACAATCACTTCTTTTTTCTTGTAAGGGTAATTTCACCGACCATACATATTCTTTATGTTGAAGGAAATCTCAGATGGGAATATAAGTTCCTTAAAAGGTCCCTTGAATCCGACAAGAAAATTGAAACCTGCAGTCTTGTCAGAATTGGAGAATCAACATTTCAACAGACAGGTGGCAGAACAATTGACATACCATCGGATATCCTTGGCAGTGAAAAATTTCTCCAGAATTTTAATATCATCATTTTCGGAGATATTGACTTTTCGTCGTTTTCAGAAAAGGATATGGAAAATCTAAAAAATTTTGTAGAAAAAAATGGAAGCATACTTTTCCTTGGTGGAGAAAATTTTCTCAAGGGACTCAACAGAACACCAATCAAAGAAATGTTGCCGGTAACGATCAAGGGAAATGAAACATCCTTCATGGAAGGTTCGTTTAGGCCATCTGTTACTGAAGAAGGTAAAAATTTGACTGTCTTTGAAGATTTTCAATCATTGCCAGTACTTGACAGGGTAAATGTTTTGAATGCTGTTAAACCTGGCGGCATCGTGCTGATTGATAATCCTGCATTGAACAATACGCCAATTGTTGTTACAACAACCGCGTTGCCAGGCAGATGCGTTCTTATCGCCACTGATTCAACATGGAAATGGTACTACGGTACAAACGAACAGGAAAAAATTGCTTACGAAAAATTCTGGGGAAGAATCATAAGATTTCTCTGTAAACCAGAGGATTATTTGAAAATTGGTGACATCGTGCCTGAAATTTTTGTGGACAGAATCTTCGCAAAAGGCGAAAAGGTTGACATCAAATTCGTTTTCAAAAACCAGGACAAACCTTTTAAGGCATATGTCACAGGACCGGATAATCTACGCGAAGATCTCCATATATCCCAGAATACGTGTTCCTTTGTTCCTGACAGAGAAGGTGTTTATGTCGTCTGCGCTGAAACCGAAAGAAAAATTAACAAAAAAGAATTTGTTGTAACAAAGCAGGGCAGTGAAACAGAAAATAACGGTAAGGATGACATCTATCTCAAAAAACTTGCTGAAATTTCTGATGGTGAATATTTCCCGGTTGAAAACCCCGAGGGCTTGATAAAATCGTTAAAACTTCGTAAAACTGCAATTAAAACACGCCTTGCAGTGACAGATGATTCAGAAAAATATCTCGTTTTTATGATTTTTCTGGTTCTTTCTTTGTGCTGGTTTTTGAGGAGGAGAAATAATATACTATGAGTGAGATTTCGTCTAAAAAAAGAGGAAAAGTATTATGAACGAAACACTGGATCATATTTATGGTTATCTTGTTGCCTACAGGAAGATTGAAAGGAAAACAAGAATCAGCGAAGTCGTATGTATTTTTCTTTCTGCTATCGCGTTAGTATTTACCATACTGATACTTCTGGACAGATTTCTTCCGTTTTTTTCATTTTACACAAATTATTGTAGAATTTTTGTTTTTCTGGTCATTGCTGGATTTGTTACCTGGATTTTTTACACAAACTGGAAGTGCGTATATTCTCCTTTTGATACAGTTGCCCTGAAAATAGAAAAAAAATTCCCGTTCCTGAATAATCTCGTTATTAATGCTGTTCAGATCAGTAGAAAAACAGGAAAATATCCTGAAATTTTCATAGAGGTCTTGAGGAAAAAAGCGGTTCAATCCCTTTCAAATTGCAATATTGAACAGGCAATTGACAGATATAAACTGAGAAAGATTTTCATTGTGGCAGTTGTGTCCCTGTTCTTTCTCGGCATGTCTTCAGTTCTATTACCACAATCAGCCCGAAATGTGTTGTTGAAAATTCTCATGCCAGGAAAATTTGCTGACAGCATCAGTGTTGAACCTGGAAACTGTGCAATAGAACGTGGTTCCAGCCTTGTCATCAGAGCAAAATTAAAAGAATCCGGTGTACCGATGATACAAATAAAAGATGGAACCACAAAAAAAGAACCAATGATTCAGGATGGACAGATTTTTGTTTACACAATAAACGAAGTAATCACTCCCTTTTCATACAGGGTAGTTTCAAATAATAAAAGCACTCTCTGGTATAAGGTGAATGTGGTTGAAAAAACCCTTATTAAAAAAATGAAACTTACCCTTGAATATCCAGCATATACTGGATTGAAACCAAAAACAATTGAAAAGGAGTTTTCTGAAATCAGTGGTCTGAAAGGAACTAACATTACAGCAGAGTTTTACTTTAACAATTCAGTTGGAGATACACTACTGGTTTTTGGTGATGGTAGAAGCATTTCAAACAGAGGTACATCAAGAGTAAAATCTTTCAGATTCACAATTAATGACACGACCTTTTATCAAATTCACTACCAGGACCTGGCAACAAAAAACACCCTGTCAAGCCCGAAAGAACGAATCACACTCATTTTTGACCAGATTCCTTTCTGTGAATTTATGTCACCAGGCAGAGACATTGTTGCCAGTCCTGGCAACGCAATTCCTGTGAAACTGAAAGTATCAGATGATTTTGGTATCAATGTTATCCGATTCAGAATACATACAGGCGAAGGTGAGATTTCAAGTAATGACAGGATTTTTTATCAGAGTACTGGCAATGGCAGGAAAGATTTGACTGTTGATGCGCTTCTTAAGATTCCAGCAGGTTATCCAAAGATTGCATATTACGCAGAATGCACTGATTATTCACCAGCAGCCAATACCGGACGCTCATCAATCTATTTCATCTATTCGCCTCAAGCAGCGCCAAAAAATCTTTCTACCCGCAGACCCACAGAAGAAGAAAAAACACAGCAGCAGGAAATGGAACAGGCAAAAAAACTCCTTGAAAAATTCATTGAGGAACAAAAAAAAGTCATTGAAGCCGCAAAAAAACTGGGAAAAGTAAAAAATGCCGCAGACCCTTCAGAATTACAAAAACTGGCTGAACAGGAAAAAAAATGGGCAGACATGCTTCAGAAAATAGTAAACGACCTCAATAAAATCGGACAGCAAACACAGGGAAAATTTACTCTTTCAGATGAATTTGTTGAAATGATATCACATCTTCAGGCGGCTTCAGATGCATTTAAAAGAAACAAACCAATTACAATACCAATACAGGAATCTCAAATGGGTCTTGAAATGGCAGAAGAACTGGTGGCAAACCTTGAACGATGGCTCGCTGAAGCGCCTGACTCAGTAAAATGGGACCATCAGGAACCATCAAAACCAACCCTTGCGCCAGAAGCAGAACTTCCAGCAGAACTTGAAGATATTATTGGAGACCTCATTGAGCAGGCAGAAGATATGACAGAAGAAATAGAAGACATTACAAGTTCCTGGATGGACAGTCTTGATAAGGGTGCGGGCTGGATGGCAATGGATGGGTCTATCAGTAATATGAGCGCAAAGGGTATCACTGGAAATGTATTACCCAATCAACAGGAAATTGGCGGAAGAAGCGGCGAAGGAAGAACAGGTCGCTCCTATGGTGAGATGGTTGAAAAAACCGCCCAGGGAAAAGGCGGCAGGCAAACGCCAGCAAGGTTGACCCCTGATAATATTGAACCAGGACAGGTTCAGGACACCAGTGGCGAAAATCAATTAGGACCAACAGGTGGAGGAAAAGCAAGTGGCTGGGGTCCAGCAGGACTTAAGGGACCTGTTCAGGATTTATCGTTCAGGTACACTGAACTGGCAGAAAAACAGGCAAAACTGATAGAAAGAGCAGAAAAAATTGAAAGAGAACTAAAAGTACTGAATATTTACAATGCGCAACTTGAACAATCAATTTCTGCAATGAAACAGTTTACCATACACTTGAAAGAAGGCAGATATAATAACCTTCTCACAACAAATCAGATGATTGTGAACAATCTCAAACAGGCGCAACAGGTACTCACAAACCAGGCAATTATAAGGGTAGAAAATTCTGAAAGAATTGAGAAAAAAAGAAAAGAACTCGGAAGTATCTGGGACGAGAAAATTCCGTCAGGATACGAACCTGTTGTGAGGAAATATTATGAAAATATTGCTGGCAGGTAATGTGTTTTTATTATTCATTTGTTCTGTGTGGGGAATGCAACTTGTCCTTGAAAGCTCAAAAGATACCTATCAGGAAGAAGAAACTGTACTTCTGAATCTTACCATCATAAATGACTCAACACAGATTGAAAGTCATATCGTCGAATTTCTCCAGCCAAGAGAAAAAAACTGGATGTACATCGGCAATATTCATAAACTTGTCATTAAGAACATTCCTGCAATGGAACACTTTACCAATCACATGCCGCCAGAACCAAAACCCCACAGTCCACAGACAAATAAAAATTATAAACCTGTTGTCCTCAACCCTGGAGAATCTTATAGAATTTTGATTCCATTTTTTTATGAATATTATCCGGTGAAATTGCCAGCCACATTCAATGTTCAACTGCACTGGCTTGATACGGTTTCAAATCCAGTCAGTTTCACAGTTCTTGCAACAAAGGGAACGAAAAAACAGGAAAACATTATTATCAATGGAGATTTTTCAGAGGGCGAAGGAAAAATCCCTTATGGATGGAAAATTCTTGATGATAGAACACTCTGGGATTCAACAGAAAAATTTTTGATGTACAATGTTGATAGACCCACTGCTGAAAGTGAAGGATACTGGGCGTATTCAATTTTTCATGAAATTCCTTCGCCTTCTGATTATGTTTTAAGCGTCAGAACAAAAACAAACGGACCCATAATCATTGTTTTTGTTGAAGGATGGGGAATGGTTGAAGGAAGAAGACGTAGAATTGAAAGAAACGAGTGTTTTTATCATCAAGCGCCAGACCAGACCTGGAAAACTCAGATAAGAAATGTTACGTTCAAAAATCCTGCAGTCAAATGGGTACGGTTAAAACTTTATGTTTATGGAAATCCTGGAAAGGTGTGGTTTTCTGATTTATTAATGATTCCTGTGAAAAAATGAAAAAAAACATTTTATTTGTGTCTTTGTGGTTTTTATTCTGGTTTTCCCAATGCGGTTTCGGAGACATATGGCTTGATGGATATCCATATCGTGCTGAAGTACTTGTCCCTGAAGCAAGAGACAATATCCCTGTGGAACAGGCAGCCATTGTTAGAATATTCTGTCCGGCAACGGATGATGGCTCTGACATCACAATCACAGACGAAAATGGAAAACTGATAGATTTTTTTGTTTCGCAAACAGGACCCGGTAATTTTTATGAAATCTGTTTTCCTTTTTCAGGAAAAAAGTACTATCTTTTCTACGGGAAAAAAGATACTGGTTTTCATGGGTTAAACTATAAACCAAAACGGGGTATTTTACTTGAATTATACGCAATGCGTGGTGACAATGTTGATACATGGGAAAGTTGTAAGAAAATCATTGATGACAGTGTTCAAAAAAAGTATTTCGTCAATGCTGCATTCAGAAAAACAATTTATGATGCAACCAATCCCATTACAAAGACAGGTCATTTTGTCAGAGTGTACACTGGATATTTCTATCTTGAAAAAAAGGAAAAAATTTCATTTGGAACAACATCCACTGGCGCATCATTTATCCTTGTTGACGATAAACCTGTTGCATCCTGGCCTGGCAGACACTGGATAGAAGGATTTATCAGACCAGAACACGCTGGAGATATTGAACTTGAGTCAGGTATTCACAAACTTGTGTACTATCATTTTGAGTTTCCTGGCCGGGGTTATGCAATTGCTGCAATGAAAAAGCCCTCAGATAAACAATTTGTCCCAATAGATGAAAAATTTTTTCTCCCGATTCTTGAAGCAAAAATCACAGGCATTGAGAAGAAAAATTCTGAATTATGCGCATCATTTTTCTGGCAGAATACCAATTATCTTTACAGGGAAAACTGGCAACTTGTCACATTCAGGTTCACTGACGCTTCCAGAGGAAAAAACGACATTGTATCCTGGCAATGGGAGTTTGGAGATGGACAGACCAGCAATGAACAACATCCGATACACACATATTTTTTGCAAAAAATTTACACTGTAACTCTCACAATCACTGATAAGAAAGGTAATTCTGACACTGTATCAATGAATGTAAGAGCAGAACAGGACTACAGTATTTCAACCCTGTATCCACGTTCTTTCAGTGAATACATGAATGAATTCAATTCATATAACCTGTCAAAATTTCCTGTTGAAGAACTCTTTGCCCTTGCTGAAATCTGTAATAGTTACGATAACAAAGAACTTGCATTTAACTGTTACAATGAACTGCTAAATAGAAATCTTGAAATAAACCAGCATATCAATGTTGCTCTTACTGCCGCTGAGATTGCCACACAATTAAAAAAGTATTCTGACGCTGAAAAAATTTACAAGCATCTCATAGAATCAAACAATATTCCTGAAGCAAAGGTCAAACTTGGCTTTGTGTATCTTGCATCAAATAAGATAGATGCTGCTGAACAGCAGTTCAACCTTGTTCTTTCAGATAAAAACACAGGCGAAAAAATAAAAAGGGCTGCCACAATCGGACTGGGTGATACCGCAAGATACAGAGCAGACACAAAAACCGCACTGAAGTGTTATGAAAGCGCTCTTTCAGATACATCCATTGAAAGAAAGTCAGGTATTTATTCACAGCAGGTACTTTTTTACCTGAAAAAGAAGGATGTTTCCACTGCTTTAGAAAAACTTTCACAGTGGGCAGACGAAATACCAACCTGCAAACTTAAAGGAGATTGGTCTATCCTATCAGCAAGAACATATTTATTGAAAAAGGATTACGATAGTGCCTTCAGAGAACTTGAAACATATCAGAGAATATGTGATAACCCCGAAAGTCCCTATTCAGGATGGGCAACCTATCTTAAAGGTGAAATATACTTAGAAAAAGGGGAAAAGGAAAAGGCAAAAGAACATTTTCTCAAGGTGGTCGAAAACTTCCCTCAATCTCAAATATCAGACATGGCAAAGGAAAAACTCAAGGAGATGGAAAAATGAAAGAAAAAATAAAGATTGAAACACATAATGCTGACATATGTGTTGTTGGCGGTGGGATGGCTGGAATATGCGCTGCGATATCTGCTGCAAGAAACGGAAGTCGCGTAGTTCTGATGCATGACAGACCTGTGCTTGGTGGCAACGCGTCCAGTGAATGCCGCGTTCACATCTGTGGAGCAGACAGACACTCACGAATAAAAAATTTGAGGGAAACCGGTATCCTTGAAGAACTGCGGCTTGAAAATCTCACTCGCAATCCAAACAGAAGTTATTCAATCTGGGACCTTGTTCTCTTTGAAAAAATCAAAGCAGAACAAAATATCACGCTTGTTCTCAATTGCTCGTGTTTTGATACAGAAATGGATGGAAATTTTATTGTTTCTATTTCTGGATGGCAAACAACAACTCAGGTTATTCATAAAGTGCGCGCAAAAATCTTTATAGATTGTTCAGGTGACGCTATTGTTGCTCCACTTACTGGCGCACTTTACAGAATGGGAAGGGAAGCAAAAAATGAATTCAATGAATCATATGCGCCTGACATAGCAGATAGCAAGACCATGGGAATGAGTTGTATGTTTATGGCAAAAGAATACGATACACCTCAAAAATTTCAACCTCCTTCATACGCGTATCAATTTGACACATGTGACCAGTTACCTTACGGGAAGCAAGGGCACTCCTGGTTTGAAATGGGGTACTGGTGGATTGAACTTGGCGGCGAATATCATTCCATCTACGATACTGAGAAACTGCGCGATGAACTATTGAAAATTGTTCTCGGAGTGTGGGACCACATAAAAAACCGATGTCCTGATAAGCATAAGGCAAAAAACTGGGCGCTTGAATGGTTGCAGTTTTTACCTGCAAAAAGAGAAAGCAGACGATATATTGGTGAGCATGTCTTAACACAAAATGACATTGAATCAGAAGGAAAGTTTGATGACATTGTTGCCTACGGCGGCTGGCCCATGGATGACCATCATCCTGCAGGATTTTTTTCAGTCAGGGTCAACGCACCATCCACGATTTTTCATCCTTCACCTTCACCATATGGCATACCATATCGTTGCCTTTATTCAAAAAACATAACAAATTTAATGTTTGCTGGAAGAAATGCAAGTTGTACCCACATTGCAATGAGTTCCACCCGTGTAATGGGAACTGGTTGCAGTATGGGCCAGGCAGCAGGAACAGCAGCAGCCATCGCAATAAAAAAGAACATAATGCCTGCAGATGTTCTGAAATATGTTGACCTTGTTCAACAAACACTTCTGTATGATGACGCGTATATCCCTTACATTAAGCAACAGATGCCTGAACTTACACATTTAGCAAACATTGACGCATCAAAAGGAAATCCAGAACCAGTAAGGGATGGCATCAACAGGCCAGTTGGTAAGCAGTCAAATGGATGGAAATGCCAGGAAAATGATTGGATATCGTACACGTTCACAGAAGAAACATTCATAAACAAAATAACATTAATTGTTGATAGCGGACTGGACAAACTTATTGCAATGAGCCATCTACAAAAGGATAATCAACTCACATCGTTACCTGATACAATGCCAGCACAGTTCAGAATTGATGTCAAACAAAATGGGAGATGGAAAACATTGCTAAAAATCAAAAACAATAACCAACGACTTTTCAGATGCGAAATAAAACAGAAAGTCACAGGTATAAAATTTGTTCTTGAAAAAACTTACGGAGTGACAACATCCTGTGTGTATGCCTTTTACTGCGAATGATTTCTTTATAAACCAATGCTGGCTCTTAACATCAATATCACATCGCTGATGTCAATGAAACCATCATCATTCATATCGCAACTTGCAAGGTCAATCTGCTGAAGACCTATTGCCATTTTTAAACACAAAATCACATCAACAATGTCAATCATATGGTCTGCTGATGGGTCTGCCTTTTCCGCGTGTTTCAGTACAACATTTATTTGTGTCAGATTATCCTTTGATACCTGAATATTTTCAATCTCCTGCGGGTAGTGATAATCTGCAGAAAAACGAAGATTGTAATTTCCTGGTAGAAGCAACCTGAAAAATCTACCTGTTTGTGTTTCAGACAAAACAAATGAGTTGTCTGCATCATGTCCTGGAATCTCAATTTTTGCAGGTAAAGGTATCCCAGTTTCACATAAAATAGTTCCACATATGCCTGTCAAACTCTGTGCAATCAATCCAATGAGGGCATCTTTATGATACTCCCAGTATGAAGAAGGATTAAAAGGCAAAAATTCCTCACTCAATTCAATCGTTACTTCCCTGCAATGCTTAAAATAATTCATATAATCCTGTCTTCCACCAGTAATTCTGTACCAGGCATAGCCATTGGTAATACCATTGTCAAGGTCATCAAAATATGTGTCAGGTGAATATAGATGAACGGTGTCAGCATACTGTCTGCTGATAAAAACAAACCAGTTATTATCAGGATGCAATTTCTCCCATGTATCCCAGGGATAATTAACAAGTTCAGCACCAGAGTGAAAATTCGCAGATAGCACAAATTTTTCAGTTGATGCGACATTCATCATTGAGATTGTTTCTGATTGATACTCATTACCATCAGGATGATTGCCTTCTGCAGGGTCTGGAAAGTTGCGGTTCAGATCAATGCTATTTGCATTGTACCTCCTTGCCCCGAAAACATTATCGTCTCCAGCCCAGTAAGTACCATCAGGATTTGCCAGTGGATTAATCCATATTTCGCATCTATCAAGAATTTCTGTAACAACAGGATTTCTCCCATATTCTGACACAAGATAATCAATGAGATATAAAAGTACCGCGTAACCAGTTAATTCATTCCCATGGATTGTTGATGTCAGGAAAACTTTTGGCTTGAACAATGAATCAGATAAACCTGTGATTCTCACAGCAAGGATTTTTCTTCCCTGAACACTTGTTCCTATGTCATACACACTGCAAATGTCCGGATAATCCGATGCAAACTGTTGCATCATTGCAAGATATTCTGGATACGTGGGGTAATACTGCGACAATGTGAAAGTCAATGAAAATTTCAAAGCAGAATCAACATTAGCGGCATAGCCAGGATGCTGAAGCATTTCAAATGGAATATTCAACGATAAAAATCTTGCAAATTCCTTCTGGTTTGCATAGGCATAAATCCATTGATCTTTCACATGTGAAATGGAAACCACTGTTGAAATTTCATTCATATTGAAAACGCGGGCATTTTCAAACCTGAAATACACTTCACCCATCACATTAAAATAGTCAATAGCAGAATCTGCTATGGCAGAAAAAACGAAAAGCCAGGATAGCAAAAGAAATAATATGATCTTTTTCATATTCGCAAACATCCTTATCATAATATTCACTATTACATCTAATCATATATTGGCATTTGTTTCCAGTTACATGAAAATCTGGACCCGGGAACATAAACTTGCCATCTAAATACCAAAAGGTTATTATATTTTCATAAAAGAAGGAGAAAGTACAATTATTTGCCATAGTGCATCAAGAAATTTTCGTTTGCTGTTTTTTATTCTTTTCAGTTCTGCTTCTGCTGTCTTTTCATGGCCACTACCAGGCCAGTGGATGCCTGTTTTGAAAAATGCCATCAATTTACAGGATCCTACTGGCGATGCCTCTGGTTCAAGAGATGTTGTTGGTAATACTACCTATCCTGCTGCATTTATCTATAATGACGGCTCATATATCTATTTCAGGTTAAGGTTAAATTCTTCTCCTGAAGGCAGAGGAGGACAGGGTTTCCTTCAACCATTCGGCTGGGGGCTTCTTCTGGACACAAACTTAAATAATGCTAACTATGAATGGATGATTATGGTTGATGGAATCAGCCAGACAGAAGTCATTAATTTGTGGCAAAATACTGTCCAGGGGAATGTAGGGTCTCCGTCAGATGCTCCTGAAATACTTGCCTATTCCATTTCTTTGAATGGAAATTATCAAATTTCTCTTGCTGATTCGTCTTTCAGTGGAAATCCAGATTATTTTCTTGACTGGAGATTTCCTTACAATATCTTCAAACAATACACAGGACTTACTGATTATTCGCCTTTACGACTATTTTTTGGCAGTTCCAGCAGCACCAATACCCTGACAGCAGACCTTGTTGGGGCATCAGATTTATATGCAGGATTTACCGATTATATTACACCATTTGGAACAAAACCCACAACTGGAACAGTTCGGTTTGTCGCAGACCTTACTGGTAATGGCGATATTACTCAACAATGCGTTGTCAATACTATTTATATAAGGGTTGATGACGCAGACCAGAACAAAAACCCTGTAGCCATTGACACAGTTCAGATTACCCTTTCTGTTCCTGGTGGAGACAGTGAAAATTTAGTCCTTTTAGAAACAGGTAATAATACTGGCATATTTACTGGCTCAATATTTTTGACATATGACAACATTGTTTCTGGTGATCAAATCTTGCAGGTACAGATTGGTTCAACTATTACAGCAACGTACATTGACAATATAGACGCAAATCTTCAATTAAATCAGGTCAGAACTGATACTTTTGTTGTGTGCGGACCAATCTTGCAGGTGACAAAGACCGTTGCACCTTCAAACGTTACAGCAGGTGAAACAGTTGTTTACACTATTACCATTCAAAACACAGGCACTGGCGCGGCTTTCATCAATCAGATTCAGGATGTACTACCATCTGGATTTTCCTTTGTCAATGGCACAACAACAGGTATCACGTCAAACAATCCTTCTATCAATGGCCAGATTCTCACATGGAATGGTTCTTGGTCAATACCTGCTGGATCAAGCAATTCCCTGATATTCAGTGCCCATGCAGCATCTGTCCCTGGCACATATTTTAATAATGTTAGTGTTAGTGGCACCAACTTTCCTGCATTCCACACAGGCGATACAGCACCGGTGTCCATTGGAGCGCCTGTAATGACCCTGACAAAAACAGCAGATAAAACCTCTGCAGCCCCTGGCGAGGAAATTACTTACACCATCTATTACAAAAACACTGGATACGGGCAAGCAAGTTTTGTCATCATCACTGATACAATACCGCCAAACACAAATTATGTTGGTGGCAGTTTGAGAAAAGGAAATGCTTCTTCAACTTATGGTAGCGCCAGTCCACTTACTGATGCTGCAGATTCAGATGAAGGATATATCAGCGGGAATATGGTTATTTTCAATATTGGAAATGTAGGACCAAATGATGGAGTACCTGATACTGGCAATGATGAAGGAAAAGTTTATTTCAAGGTAAAGATAGATTAACAATTTTGTTTCTGGATTACAGAGAAAAGGAGGTGAAACATGGTCAATCTGAAAAAACTGTTTTTTGCCACAATATGTGTGGTTGTTTGTGCCACAGTACTTGTTGCTCAGGAAGTATCTCCAAAACTTGTGCTCGTTTCAAAGGTTGAAAAAGAAATAAAGGCAGAAAAAAATGGCAAACAAATCATTGAAAGAGTTCCTGCAGACAACGTAAAAACTGGAGATGTCCTTATTTACACAATCACATACAAAAATGAAGGTAATGATGTGGCACAGGCAGCAAATATCGTTAACCCGATACCCAATGGCACAACCTATATATTAAACAGCGCCAGTGGCAAGGATACTGAAATTTCATTCAGTATTGATGGCGGGAAATATTTTCAAAAGCCACCCGTTAAGTATCTTGTGAAAAAACCTGATGGCTCAACAGAAGAAAAAATTGCAACACCAGAAATGTACACGCATATCATGTGGACAATTAAAAAACCTATACCTGCAGGAGCGTCAGGTGAAGTTTCTTTCAGTGTAAAGGTAAAGTGAAAATCGTTGGAAAATTTTACAAATTCCTTAAAAGGGAAAGGAGGGAAGGACAATGGAAGGGATAAAAAGAAAAACCCTAACAAAAAAAATGAAAGGAGGTGGAAAAATGAAAAAATTGCTTTTATTAGCAGTAGGGCTCCTGGCAGCAGGCATGTTCATCGCGCCGTCTGCAATGGCACTTGGTACACCTGCAGGCACAGTGATATCAAACCAGGCATACGTTGATTACAAGGATGCAAATGGAAACCCGAAAACACGCGTATATTCAAACACAGTTACAACTGTGGTCAGCCAGGTTGCTGGAGTATCCATTGAACCTGCAACCGCTGCAAAGTCAGGGCTTGCTGGTGGAACAGTGTACTATGGAGTGACTGTATGCAACACAGGCAATGGTCCTGATACCATCAATCTTGCGCTTTCAGGTAACACATGGGCTGCTGTCATTTATTTTGACACCAATGGAGATGGAATATGGGACCCTGTCAATGAAACAACCACTGTAACAAATACTGGTGTACTTGCAGCAGACGCCTGCTATAAGGTGCTGGTGGTTGTAACAATTCCTTCTGGTGTAGCAAATGGAGCAACTGACAGCGTAATTATTACAGGAACTTCGCAATTCAACAATACTGTCTCAGACACAGGGACTTATACCACCACAGCAGAATCAGCAGTGTTTGATATCAACAAATATGTCATAGATACTCCCACAAATCCAGTTCCAGGCGATATCATCACCTACAAACTTACCGGTCACAATGCTGGAAGTGCGCCAACTCAGGATATCAGGGCTGAGGATATTATTCCAGCAGGCACCACATATGTACCTGGAAGTATGAGGTTTGGTCCTGCCACAGCAACCTATGATGCGGCGACACCATTGACAGACGCTAATGATGGATATGAAGTATCAGGCATTGGCGCATATTTTGATGGAACAAAGGTTGTTTATGTCAGAGACCAATTCAATGCAGGTGATACTGGAGCATTTTTCTTCAAGGTACAGGTCAATAGTGGAGCCCTTGAAAACACTTCTATCTCAAACTTTATTACTGCTTATTACAAACACTATGGACTTCCCACAGAATACTCAGCCACAAGTAATACAACCAGCACAACCATTGGATTAAAAGCATCAGTTGACCTTGATCCGAATAGAACCGGTACAGGAAATCCAGGAGACCAGATTGTCTATTCGTTTACTGCAACCAACAACGGAAATGCTGCTGACAGAATCAACATCACGATACCATCCTCAACAATGGGATGGACATGGACAATATGGGTGGATGCTGACAGTAATGGAATTCCAGGAACTGATGGTGACTATATCCTTACAGATACAAATGGAGACGGCATCATTGACACTGGTATCCTGACACCAAATGGAGGACACATTCAACTGCTTACTGTCACCACAATACCAGCAGGTTCATCAGACCAGGCAATCGATGTCACAACCATCAAAGGAACATCTGTAAGAGATGGCTCTGTATATGATAGCATCACACTCACAACAACCGTAACAGCACCTGTGTTAACTATCACAAAAAGTGTAAGTCCAACAGGGAACCAGCCTCCTGGAACAATCCTTACCTACACCATTACTGTTACCAACACGGGTACAGGAACAGCAACTTCTGTTCAGATTTTTGATATGATTCCTGCCTACACAACGTATGTTCCAGGTTCCATTGAAACTGGTCCGACAGTGGCAACCCTTGCGCCAAGAACAGATGGTGCTGAGGGAGATGGAGGAAGATACGATTCCAATGCGAACATGGTTTCCGCAGGGTCAGGAACTTCATTAAACCTTGGACCAGGTGGCACGTGGGTACTCAGATTCAAGGTAACAATTGACTGACAGGCAAGAACAATAAGGTGATAGGAGTGAAAAAAATACTGTTAAAGTATAAAATACTGGCGGCGGTGCTGTGTGGCATAATGTTTGCCATAAGTGGTAATGCCGTTGCATTTAGCCCGCCGCCAGATACTCCTATTATCAACACTGCGATTGCAAAATACAATGACGCAAATGGAAATCCGCGTTCACCTGTCAGCACAACAGTTCACACACTTATTTCAGGCGCTCCGGTACTGGTGGTAGACAAAATTGCAAGCAGCAAGGTTGTGTCAATGGGTAGTACATTCACATACACATTGAATGTTACAAATACTGGCAATATCAGTGTTTCTGATATTACCCTTGTAGATTATCTTTCAAAACATATTGTTTTTGTATCCGCATCTCCTGAAGGTATGTATCACACAGGTCCGCCTGAAGGCGGGTTTATTGAGTGGAATATTCCGATTCTCCTGCCAGGACAAACACAAACGTTCACAATAACGGCAAGGGTAAAAACAACATCTGAATATAATGCAGGAGACCCTGAAACAATAGGAAATGGAACCATCATTAACAATACAGCCATTGCATCGTCTGCCAGTACTACAGCAAGTACAACCCTGCAAATAACTGTAGGGCAGAATCCGAATCTTGAAATTTCTCAAAGCGTTTCATCAACCGTATCATCTCCTGGAGACACACTTACCTATGTCATTGAATATAAAAATACTGGAAATTCTACTGCAACAGGCGTATTTATCACCAATCCTTTGCCAGCACTCACAGGTGTTATTCCAGGAACCATCACAAATAATGGCACAATTATCAATAATTCAATCGTCTGGTATATTGGAGATCTTCAGCCACAACAACAGGGAAGTGTTTCATTCAGTGTAACAATCTCACCAGTCGCAGAATACGGAAGCATTATCACAAACAATGTTTCAATTTCCAGCAATCAACAGGGAAGTATTTTCGCCATACCTGTTTCTACCCTTATTGCAGAAGGCGCTGCGTCTATATCAATAACAAAAAATGCAAGTTCATCAACAATAATAGCAGGAAACAATATTACATACACCATTGAACTTGAAAACAGTGGAGCATGCCCGCTTACAGGTGTGGTGGTAAAAGATTTATTGCCTGAAGGAACAAATTTTGTCAGCGCTGATTCAGGTGGCATCAATATTGATGGTCAGGTAATCTGGAATACAGGCACTCTTGATATTTCTGAATCAAAAATTCTGACCTTGGTTGTATCCACAAATCCTTCATTGAATACACAAACGTTAAATAATACTGCCGTTGTGGAATGCTCTCAACTTTCTCCAGTAACTGCTTTGTCAACAATCACTGTAAATGCCAGAACTCCTGGCATCCTTACATTCCTTGATGAAAACTGGAGTCCTAAATATTCTTATAAACAGGGAGAAACGTTACGCATTCAAGTATCAGACCCTGACAGAAACCAGGATTCAATTCTTGTAGAAACTGTTGTTGTCATCCTTACCAATTCCATCACCAAAGATTCAGAAACCATTGTCCTTACTGAAACAGGCGCCAATACAGGCATATTCAGGACATCAATTCCAACAGATACTGGTCCTGGCATACATAACAACGGCATACTCAGTGTCGCTTCTGATTCTGAGGTAACAGCAACATATTCAGACCCCCTTGATACCATTCCTGTGATCACGAAAGTTGCTTATATTGACCCGTATGGAATTGTATTTAACTCAGTCACAGGAACACCACTGCAGGGCGTGATTGTCACATTAATAGACGCAGGCACAGGACAACCTGCTATTCTCCCATATGACCCGAATCCTGCGCCTGCAACCTCATCAAACGGCAAATACGCGTTCGCCCTTGTTCCTGCTGGAACATACTATCTAAAGTTAACAAACCTTCCTTCTGGTTACAGTTTCCCATCTGTTGTACCAGACCATATGTTACCTGCAGGATACAATGTACAGACAGGATCAAGAGGCGAGCATTTTATCCTTGTTTCTGGAATGGAACCAGTAAATATTGATATCCCGGTTGACCCTCCTGCTGGAAACCTCATCGTTGAAAAAACTGTGAATAAAAATACTGCGAGTATTGGCGACATTGTGAAATATACAATCAAAATCACAAACAATGGCGGCGCGCCTGTAATCAATGTAAACATTTGTGATACCCTGCCCCATGGTATCAGTTATGTCAAAGGGTCTTCTACCATTGATGGCAGTCGTTTGAATGACCCTGAATATCAGGCAAATAGAACAATAGTATGGTCAATACCAATAGTTGCAGCAGGAACAACAATAGAACTTTCATATGTAGCAATCATTGATATAGACAGTCAGAAAGGAGATGGGAAAAACACAGTATTTGCCACTGGAACAAGTTTGGGAAATCAAACTGTTTCAAATACTGTTTCAGCAACAATCAAAATTTCACAGGCCGTGTTCACCTCAAAAGGCACAATTATAGGAAAAGTATTTGTTGACAGAAATAATAACGCAATCCAGGACCCTGACGAAGAAGGATTGGAGGGTGTGGAAATATACATGGAAGATGGAACAATGGTGATTACTGACAAAGAAGGGAAATATTCCATTCCACTGGTTGAACCAGGAATCCATGTATTGAGAATCAATGAATCAACATTGCCTGCTGGCGTTGAAACTGTGCCACTGAACAACAAGTTTTCTGGTACTGGTTCATCCCAGTTTGTGGATGTCATAAAACACGGTCTTTCCAAAGCAAATTTTGCAGTGAGATATAAGGACAGAGACGAAGAAATTTACACAATTCAAATAGCATCATACACCAGGACAGGTTTCACCAGAGCAAAAGAATTGATTGAACAACTGAAAGATACAGGAATTGAAGATATCAGATTGGAAAAAATCAATGATATATTCACTGTCCGCGCAGGCGTGTACAAAACAAAACAAGAGGCAGAACAGACACTTGAAAAACTGAAAAAAACCTTGCCAGATAGTTTTGTGAAAAAGGCATATTACATTGAAGAAAGAATCGTTCAACACCAAACAGGCGTTTCTGACAAAACACAACAGGCATCTGAAAAACCCATTGAATGGGAAGAAAAAATAAAAGAACTTAACAATACTCTGGAATTTTTGAATCCCCAGGATGGCACAATCATTCAGGCAAACCAGACAAAAGTTTTGTTAAAGGCACCCATGGATACAAAAATTTCACTTTTAGTCAATGGTTCAGAAATTGGCGATAAACAAATAGGCAGAAAAATCCAATATGAAGCCGGAAACATCGCCATTTATGAATTCGTTGGCGTAAAACTTGCCCGTGGAGAACAAAACACACTTGTTGCCAATATCATGGATGATTTTGGAAACATCAGACAGACACAAACAATCACCATCAATGTCACAGGACATGCTGGGAAAATCCTGGTACTACCTGCAAAACAAACAGCATACGCGGATGGAAGGAGCGAAATACCTGTTGAAATTAACATCCTTGATAAGAATGACAATATCATTGCGTATTCAGGTGCCATCACTGTGGAAGTAAATGGAGCAGACATAAAAGAACCCGATGCAGACAAATTGACTTCAGGCATTCAAATTCCTGTATCTGAAGGCAGGGCAATCTTCACTGTCAAAGCACCATATCAACCAGTTAATGCAGAAATAAAGGTCTATGCTGACGATATTCTGGGAACAGCCATTATCAGTTTCTTACCGTATCTGCAGAACATGTTCTTTGTTGGAATCGGCGAATTGAAAATAGGAAGTGGAAACAAGAAAGGTTCTCATTATTTTGACGACAAAAATTTTGATGATGGTCTCTACTCATCCGGAAAAGCAGCGTTGTTCCTGAAAGGAAAAATATTTAATGACATGCTTCTGACAGCATCATATGATACTGGGAAAACAAAAAACCAGGATTTCTTCAGAGAGAGCAGACAGAATACAGAGAATGACGAAAGATACACAGTATATGGAGATGAAAGCAAAATCAATTATCAGGCGTTATCAACAGACAAACTTTATTTGAGAATTGACAAAGGCCTTTCTCATGCGATGTATGGTGATTTTAAAACCAACTTAAAAGATGCAGAACTTGCAGCATATCACAGAACATTCACTGGTTTCAGTGGCGACATCCAGTCAGGCAAATTCAAAATCCAGTCCTTTGTGAGCCATTCTTCTCGCATTCAGTTTGTTGACACAATACGGGGAAAGGGAATTTCTGGATATTATTATCTTTCACATGTACCTGTCATTGAAGGAAGCCAGAAAATTGCGATTGAAACAAGGGACAGGTTCAGACCTGATAGGGTGTTGAAAAGAGAAACCCTGATACAGGGATATGACTACTGGATTGACTATGACACGGGTGCTGTGCTGTTCAAATCCCCGATTCCTTCAATGGATGCAGATTTCAACCCAGTATATATCATTGCCATTTACGAAAATGAGACATCAGGTAAAAAATACTATATTTATGGAGGAAGAATATCAGTCAAACCAGTTGAACAATTTGAAATTGGTGTCACTGACATCACAGAAGAAAAAGGAGTGAAAAACTATCATCTCACTGGCATTGATGCAACATTAAATATGCCTCTGAATACCACATTAAAGTTAGAATGGGCGCAAAGTCAGTCATTGTTTGACATTGACCACTCTCTTACTCCAAAAACAGCAGAAGCATTTCTGTTCAGAATAAAAAGCAGTCCATTAAAAAATATTACCCTGAGCGCTTATTACAAAAAAGCAGGGGATTACTTTGACAACATTTCTGCAACAGATGTGATGAGGGGCACAGAAAAATATGGAGCAGACATTCGTTATACTGACGGTAAAAACTTTTCAGTTTTCGGCAAATATTTCAATGAAAAGGATACCCTCAACAATGGCAAGTATGAACATGTTTCAGCAGGTATTGAGAAAAAATATGAAAAAACAAAGTTCTTAATTGAAGCATACTACGAAAATTCAGATAATCAATACATTTCACAATCATCACCAGATTCAAGATATCCTTTTGATATCAGCCAGGACCTTCCAGACCAGGCAGCTGGATTCAGATTGGTATTTGAGAAAAAATTAACGCCTGATTTGTCCCTTACAGTAGAATACAAAAATAATCTTATTGCTACAGCAGGAAACATGGGACAACTCGGGATAGAATATCAGATTGATAAAAACAGAAAGGCGTATGTCAGGGAACAATTCGCTAATCTGGAAGGCAGGTCTGAATCATATACAGTGGCAGGCGTTGAAAAACAGATTACGCAAAATACTGTTGCGTTCAATGAATACAGAATTGTTAATGGAATGGACGGAAATGCGGCGCAACAAAGTATCGGTTTTCGCAATAGTTTCATGCTCGGTCAGAATATCACTGGAAACATTTCTCTTGAAAATCTCCATACAGTAAGCGGCGCTGAGCGAAAGGACCAGCCCGACGCATTTGCCACCAGTTTAGGTTTTGAGTACCTGCCAAAAGATGAGGTAAAAATTACTACCAGATTTGAATACAGAAACGCAAAACACGATATTTCCCATCTTGCTGAATTTGGTGTTGCATATAAATTGAATCCTGATTACACTTTGCTTTTCAGAGAACGATTATTCTTTAATGACCTTGAAACAGGATCAAAACTCACTCACAGAACTATATTTGGAATTGCTTACAGGCCCATTTCACATGATAAATTCAATATGCTTGGACGGATTGAACTGAAAAATGACAGGGATACCACATCAACCCCGGGTTATGATACTGACGCATACATCGTATCTGTTGAGGGCATTTACCAGATTAACAGATTCACTGCTATCACTGGAAAATACGCAGGAAAACTTGCAAAGGATTTCGGAGTTAGCAATTATACTGACCTTGTATCAGCAAGATTAACAAAAGATATTGGCAGCAGGTTTGATATGGGTATTGAATACAGAGTACTTTGTAATCACAAAACCGACACTCTCCTGCAGGGCGGTTCCATTGAATTTGGATATAATTGGTTTAAAAATGTGTGGCTGTCAATCGGTTATTGCTTTGATAAATTTGATACTGATTTAACTGGCGACAGTTACAGTGGTAGTGGTCCTTTCATTCGATTGAGAATAAAACTGGACGAAACCAGTTTCAAAAAATCCAGAGCCAGATAATCAATGGTCCAGAAACAAATCTTTTGAAGGGAAACTTGCGTCTGCAGTCAAATTGACTTTTAACCTGCGCAATCCGATTTCGTCTCCAGGTGAAGGAATACTGGTCAGATGCACCTCACAACCCTGCAAATCCCTAAGTTTTTCCATAGCCATTTCAGCAGCAGGATTGTTTGTTGCAGATATACTGAGGGCAATAAGGGTTTCCTGGAGGTCCATAATTTCATGTTTCAATTCAAGGCAATCTCTTTTCAAACTTTTTATGTGTTCTATAATTGAAGAAGAAAGCAAATGTATTTTATCAGGTATTCCTGCCATATGCTTGATAGCATTCAGAACAACACTTGAAGGAGCAGTCATCAACACTGAATTATGTCCGGTAATAATATTGCCATCAGGCGTTTCAATGGCAGCCCCGCATTCATAAAAATTTCCTGATATCTTCCCTTTTGCCCTTTCTGCCGCCATGCGGGCTGGCAATACCACAGCCCTATCTTCTGGTTTAAGATTTAATTCTTCCATCAAGAGAATAATCTTTTCAAATGTTTGCTGCGGCTCAATTCCCATCACATATTCATAATTGTAGCGAAAATATCTTCTGATAATCTCCTGTTTTGCTGCTTCTTTTACCACATCATCGTCAACAATTGCAAATCCCACTCTGTTAACACCCATATCTGTGGGAGATTTATATGGTAGATTATCGCCCATGATTTTTTTCAAAATCCTTTGTAATACCGGAAATATCTCTATATCCCTGTTGTAATTGACAACACTTTCACCATAAGCATTGAGATGATAGGGATCAATCATATTTATATCACCAAGGTCAGCTGTGGCAGCTTCATAGGCAATATTGACAGGATGTTTCAAAGGAAGATTCCAGATAGGAAATGTTTCAAACTTGGCGTATCCTGATTTCATTCCCCTATTGTAATCATGATAAAGTTGCGACAGGCATGTGGCTAATTTTCCGCTGCCAGGACCTGGTCCAGTCACCACAATAACGGGTTTATCTGTTTCAATGTATGGGTTTTTCCCATATCCTTCTTCGCTCACAATGGTGTTGACATCTGTTGGATAGCCCTTTGTAGCATAATGAAGATATACCTTTATTCCCCTGTGTTCCAGTTTATTTTTAAAACCAATCACAGGTGATTGATTTTCAAAACGGGTGATAATCACTGCGTGAATATCAAGACCGTTTTCTCTTAAACTATCAATCAGTTTTAGGGCATCTGCGTCATAAGTGATTCCAAAATCCCCACGAATCCTTCCCCTTGCAATATCGCCAGAATAAATGCATAAAAGAATATTAATTTTGTCCTTCAACTGTTGAAGCAGTTTTATTTTTATATTGTGGTCATAACCAGGAAGTACTCTTGCGGCATGATAATCGTAAAGCAGTTTTCCGCCAAATTCAAGATACAGTTTCCCCTTAAAAAGGTCTATTCTCTTAAGGATTGCCTCGCTTTGTTCTTTCAGATATTGTTCGTTGTCAAAACCGATTTTTCTGACCATCTATAAACTCCTGCGAGAAAATTCCGTATAATGTTAACATCAGAACATAAAAATTCAAAATCGCATCTTAAGGATCTTGACAATTTTTTAACATTTAAACAATCTTGCATTAAAATATTCTCAAATAACTGAACAGATCTTATTAATTATTGATAAAAAATGAGAAAAAAAGTTGTGGTTAATGATAAAATGCAGAAAAACTATGTGTATCATTTGACAGAGGAAATGGGTAAAAACTTTGACCCTGAATTTAAACCAGAATTAACCCCCAAAGAAATGCTTGAACTTGGTGTATTTGGTGGTAAGTACATGACTGATTGCAAAAACGAATTCCCATCTGACTGGTTTGAAAAAGCAAAACTTTCCCCTGATAAAAGGAACCCAAAACTCAACTATTTTGGAGTCAATGCCAGCCAGCCCTTATCTGTATGGAGAAAAAAAGGATGGATTCATCCTGATGACCCGAGAGGATGGTTTCAATGGTACTGCAGGTATTATATGGGAAGACGCCACGAGGATGACAAAAGACAGATTAAAAGATGGAAAGCAATTAAAAGACACATCGGCCAGATAAAAAAACACTGTCGCAAAGGCGACATCAATTGTAGAAAAAAACAAAGACAAGCAATTTTGCATTGGGCTTATGACAGCAGAAAAATATAATAAATTTTACACAAATTTTAATGAATATAGGCCAGCATCCTGCATTATGAGAATTTCAATTGTGATTTTAAATTAACCCAAATTTTGTTTAATCTCCAGCACAATCTTTCTTATATTAAATTCCCATCACAACTTCCTGCAGGATGGGACGCAGAAGTATTATACTACTCCCTATTAAGAAGGAATGGGAAATAATATACTGCTCCCCATTAAGGGGAAATGGAAAATAAGATAGAATATAGTGGTCTAAAAGGGAAGCAGGATAACATCACAACCTTTTTTCATACTATTTCCCATCTTTATAAAATTACCTCATACTACCCCCCCTCTTTATAAAAGAGGGGCTGGGGGAGATTTCTAAATCCCCCTCAATCCCCCTTTTGAAAAGGGGGAAAATAAAAGGAGAAGTTTTG
>ERZ795046.1309-NODE-1309-length-25791-cov-4.403482_pt1 | contig 25791 bp, 29 predicted proteins | sample MGYA00375130_ERZ795046 | MGnify/ENA primary metagenome ERZ795046 (study PRJEB30175, sample SAMN05720202) | activated sludge metagenome | isolation source: anaerobic digester from wastewater treatment plant | place: Japan | collected 2015-05-15 ...
TCCCTCTGCTGTTGGTTTTTGTATGTCTATGATTGCCTTCTTTATTGATTCAACATTGTTGTATCCTATAGCTGTATTTCTTATATTATTCATTTCAGATTTTGTAGCAAAATTATCTCCTATACCTTTTTGTGGTTGATACTCCAATTCAGATTTAGTTCCAATTTGGTCGTTAGTTATATCTACTTCTTTCTTAATTTGCTTATTTAAATCATTTGAATTTAAAATACCTTTTTCACTAAATTCAATTGGTGCTTGTGAGTCTTCATCTGAATATTGGGTGTTAAAAAAAATATTATCTTTTAAATTTTTATCAATGTATTTTTCTTTAAGCGTGTTATTGATTTCTGTATTCATATTGGTAGCTTTGGTGCTCATCTCTGGATTATTTTTATCTGCATCAGTTTTAAAATTCTCTAAAAAAATCAATTTTTCCTCATTAGAAATCAATTCTTTTTCTTTTCCATTAGTTATATCCGCTGCATCAATGTCAACATTTAAACCAACTGGGATATTTTCTAAATCCTTAACTTTTGATTTAATTAGGTTTATATCCCCTTCAGCTGACATCAGTTCATCTATTTTATCAGCTATATTTATCTCTAGTGAACTATCACTAGTTTTAGATAAATTGTTAGATGAATTGATGGTGTTAAATATAGCTAAAAGATTAATTATGTCTAAATCGATCACCTCAGATTTATTTTCTTCCACTAAGCCTCCACATGATTTATTTATCTTTTTCCCCAATTTCTCGATGTCTTCGTCGTTTAAAGCCAAACTTTTTAAAATAGATTTGAACTCTTCTGGGTCATTGCAGCTATCATTTTTTATTTCACTGCTCTTTGTACTGGAATTAATTTTACTTACCTCCACTTTCTCACCCCCTTATTTTGATTTTATCTAAAAATTAATTTTTAGCGTGCTTGAATTTCATAACAGAAATATCATCTAATTTCTTCTGCTCTTTCATATTCTTTTTATACATAAACTGAGAATAATCTTTTTCTTTAAGTTTTTCCATGATTTTTCTATCTGATTGTGCTTTTGTAAGCTCTGCTCTTTTATCTTCTAAAGCTTTCTTTTTTTCGGATAATAATAATTTCTGTATTTCTAATTTTTCTTCAAGTGCTTCTCTATAAAGTTGTACTTGAATTAATTCATAAGCATTTTGAACCTCAAATATTTTTTCATTAGTTTCTTTTAATTCTATGTTTAATTTAGCTATCTCCTTTTCTATACCTGAGATCTCTAATTTAATTTTAGCAAATTCTTCTGCTTTTAATTTTTCTATGTCTTCTCTATAATCAAGTACTTTTTCCATTGAAAAAATATAATTCTCCACTATAAGCCCCTCTTAATTATCTAAATTTAAACTACTTTCTAATAAGCCAAGTGTTTCATCAAATGTATAGCTTTCAGTTATATTTTGCCTTAAAAATGAATTAATTTTAGGATTTAATGCAATGGCTCTATCAATCTTTAAGTTGCTTCCATTTACATATGCCCCTATGTTAATCAAATCCTCAGATTCCTTATATACTGATACATTTTCTTTCAGCTCTCCGGCTAAAGTGTAATGTTTTTCTGTCACTATTTCTTTCATGACTCTGCTTATGCTATTTTGTATATCTATTGATGGAAAATGATTCTTTGCAGCTATTTCTCTTGATAAAATGATGTGACCATCCAATATTCCTCTAACTGCATCTGCAATTGGGTCATTCATATCATCACCTTCGACAAGAACAGTATAAAATGCTGTTATTGACCCATCTTTGCTCATTCCACTTCTCTCTAAGAGCTTAGGCAATAGGGCAAATACAGAAGGAGTATAACCCTTCGTTGAAGGCGGCTCTCCAGTAGCAAGTCCTATTTCTCTTTGTGCCATTGCAAATCTAGTTACAGAATCCATCATAAGCATTACTTTTTTCCCTTGATCTCTAAAATATTCCGCTATTGCTGTAGCTACAAAAGCACCTTTTAGTCTAACAAGCGGTGGTTGATCAGAAGTTGCACAAACAACTACGCTTTTTTTATAACCATCTGTGCCTAAATCTTTTTGTATGAATTCAAGTACTTCTCTTCCTCTTTCTCCAATTAATCCAATGACGTTTACATCAGCCTCGCAATATCTAGCTATCATCCCCAAAAGGGTGCTTTTCCCAACTCCACTCCCTGAAAAAATCCCAACTCTTTGACCTTCACCACATGTTAGTAACCCATCTATCGCTTTGACTCCAGTACTCATTATTGTAGAAATTCTCCTTCTGTCAAAAGGGTTAGGAGGCTCTCTATCTACATCATAAAATTCTCCATTTATTTTTAACTTTCTATCTAGCGGTCTACCAAGTCCATCAAGAGTATGTCCTAATAAGTCATCGCTTATTTTTACATTCAATTTCTTGCCTGTCGGTTTAACAAGGCAGCCAGGTCCAATCCCACTTATTTCATCTAATGGCATCAATAAAACGCAATCATCTTTAAACCCTACAACTTCAGCTAGTACCACAGCTTTGGTAGATCTTATTATAATTTCACACACTTCTCCAATAAAAGCTTCTATGCCTTCTACTTTGATGATTAGACCTATTACTTCTGTGACTTTACCCATTACTAAATAGTGGTCTTTGTTTTTAACTGCATTTTTTAGATTGTCAAAATCTATTATCATAGTTTACTCACCTGAATTAATCAATTCATTGACGATGGAAATTATTTGATTGCTGAATTGTGCATCGATTATTTTGTTCCCCGATTCAATGATACAGCCATTTATCTCTATGTCTGCATCTTTTAAAACACTGAAATTTATTTGTTTATATCTCTCTTTTAAGCTAGGCAAATTTTTCTTTAATATCTCATATTTGCTAGGATTCACAGTAATGATTACATTTGTTGCATTTTCTATCTCTTCAAGTATTGGGTAAATTATATTCATAATATTTTCCTCAGAAGTGTCTATTGCAATATTAGCGATTTTTTCTGCAATTGTAGCAGCAAGTTTTATTATTTCTTCTCTAAAGTTAATGAGAAAGTCTTCGCTTTCTTTTTGTGCATTTTTTACCAGTTTAATCGCATTTAATTTAATGCTTTCAGATTCCATTATTGCTCTTTCTTTGCCTTCAATGTATCCTTTTTCATACCCTTGGTTATAACCTTCTTCGAATGCACTTTTTTTTATATTTTCTAACTCTTCATTAGCTTTTTGTAGAATGAATTCTCTTTCTGTTTCTGCTTCATCGATAATCTTTTGTTTTATAGATAAAGCTTCTAGAAGTTCTTCATCATCCTCTTTATTTATATCAAAATCACTATTTTTTAAGTCAACTTCGGTTTTTTTTATATTTACTTCCTTTACTTCTACAGTGTCATTATCTAATTTAATTTCATGCTTTTTTATGACTCTATACGATGATTCCATCTTGATCTCCTCTTGCAATAACTACTTCTCCGGCTTCTTCTAATCTTCTTATGATATTAACAATCTTTCTTTGAGCCTCTTCAACGGTAGATAGCCTTACTGGACCCATAAACTGAATATCTTCTTTTAGCATTTCTGCAGCTCTTTGAGATATATTAGCAAAGACTATGCTTGTAACTTTCTCTGATGCACCTTTTAATGCTAAAGCTAAGTCTTCATTGCTTACTTCTCTTAATATACGTTGAATTGAATTCTTATCTAAGTTAACTATGTCTTCAAATACAAATAGACTAGATTTAACTTGTTCAGCTAATTCTGGTTCTTCAACTTCTAATGATGAAATTATGTTTTTCTCAGTGTTTCTATCAACCGAATTTAAAATTTCAACTAAAGTCTTTACTCCTCCAATTGTTTCTTGTTCATTATCTATTAGACCTGAGAATTTTTCTTCCATAACTTTTTCAATTCTTTTAATCACCTGTGGGGAAGTTCTATTGATTGTAGCAATTCTTTGAGCTATGTCCGCTTGCAGTTCTACAGGAAATTGTGATAAAACAGTTGCAGCTTTATCAGGTTGCATGTAACATAATATAAGTGCTGTCGTCTGAGGGTGCTCATTTATCAATAAATTAGTTAGCTGCTGAGGATCAGCTCTTCTAGCTATGGAAAAGGGCTTTTCTATTTGTTTATATTGGTATAAAACATCTATGACTTCCTTGGCTCTTTGAACACCCAATGCCTTAGTAAGAAGGTTTTTTGCATAATCTATACCACCATCTAAAACAAATTTTCTCGCTGATGCCATATCAATAAATTCATCAATTACTTTATCCCTTTCCCCGGGCTCAACATAGTCTATGTTTGCAATTTCATAAGTTACTTGCTGTATCATATTATCTGGTAATAGTTTCAAGACTTGTGAGGATATTTCAGGTCCTAATGATATAAGAAATATGGCAGCTTTTGTCGTTCCTTTCCTAGGATTCTTCATACTCATCTACTCCCTTAACCATGCTTTAATTAATTCTGCTGCTAATTCAGGATTATCTTTAGCATACTCTTGCGCCATTTTACCTTTATTATCAGGTTGAATTTCAATTTTTTCATCTACTTTATTTTCATTTAAGACTTTAATTGTATCTTCAACAGTAATTCCATTTGTTAATTTTTCTTGGAATTCTCTATCTTCCTTTCTCTTCTTCCTTGAATTCAAGATTATCACTGCCCCAATAATAAATATTAAGATTCCTCCACCTGCTCCAATAAGTAATGGTAGATTATCCTGAATAAAACTAGTACTTGTAGTGTCAGTTGTGGGAATATCCTCACTTAAATCTTTATTAAACTCTATACCAACAACGTTAATTAAATCCCCTCTTTCAGCATCGTATCCTATAGCTGTTGCAATAATATTCTGTATATTCGAGATATTAGCTTGGCTTAATTGTCCATCATAAATAACGGAGGTGCTTATTTTGTTTATTTTACCTGGTGCTCTAATAATAGATGTAGTCTCTGTTGTTAGTTCATTGTTTGTAGTTTTCGAATATGTTGAATTTTCACCATCTACACCTTGTACTACATTGCTTATATTGTCATCTATATTGCCACCTGTTACATCTTGAATATCTATGTTGTTTCCACTAGCATCAACTTGCTCACTTCTTACTACAGGATCACGGTACTCGATGATAGTACTCTCAGTAGAATCAAAGTCCATGTCAGCAAATACTGAAACTTTTATCTTATTTACACCAAATGCACTTCCCAATAAGTTGTTGAGTTTTGTCTCTAACTCCTTTTCAAATTGTCTTCTTATTTCCTGTTGTTTACTTATTGAATTTGAAGTCCCAAGATTTGTACCGTCATCAGCTAAAAAAGAGCTTAGCAATACACCCGAAGAATCTATCACTTGTATGTTTTCAAGCGGTATATTATCTACTGCACCAGAGACCAATGCTGCAATACCTCTAATCATTTCTTCAGTGACTTTTTTAGTTGGTTTTACATCTATAACTATTGATGCAGATCCTTCCTTTTCTTCATCTTCAAATATAGTTTTTTGTGGCAGCACTAGGTGAACTTTTGCATTGCTTATTGCATCCAATGACATGATGCTTCGTTGGAGTTCTCCTGTTAGTGCTCTTTGATACATGATCTGTCTATCTTCCTCGGTTACCATCATGCTTGTGCTGTCAAATATCTCAAAGCCAATCGAATTTTCAGGAAGCATGCCATTCATTGCCAATTCCATCCTGTATGTATCTATATAATCTTCATCTATTAAAATTGTTGAACCACCGTCAGCAACTTTGTACTTTATTTTTTTTGACTCAAGATCATTTACTATAACCCCTGCATCATCAAGTTCAAGATTTGTAAAAAGAACACGATATGTGACTTTATTAGCAAAATATGTTAACCCAATTACTACAATAGCTATAATAGCTATTGTTGCTAACATCTTCTTTTTCTTAGATTTGTCAATTTTGGTCCAACCACTCTTTATATTTTTTAATGTCGATTTTACACCATCCATTTAAAGCTTCTCCTTTAATCTATAGTTGCATGTTGTTGAGTTCTTTATAAGCTTCTACAATTTTATTTCTTATTTGAACTGCTAATTCCAGAGAAAGTCTTGCTTCTTCAGTGGCTATCATAACTTGGTGCAAATCAACATCATTTCCACTTATGAGATCATTTACATAATTGTCAGCTTCAACTTGCTTATTGTTTAATTTATTTAATTGCTCATTCATTATTGCTTTAAAATCAGTTTCAGTTTCGTTGTTAGTCTTAGTGTTTACTGGTTTTATACTTGACAGTCCTACTTTATTTATTTCCATGTCATTCCTCCTTAACCTTTAGAAATATCTAATGCTTTTTTTAGAATGGCTTTATTCGCATTTAAACAAGTCACATTTGCTTCATAAGCTCTTTGTGTATTTATTAACGAAACCATTTCATCAACAATATTTACATTTGGAAGCTGAACATATCCATTTTCATCTGCGTCTGGATGAGTTGGATCATAAACAATTCTAAATTCACTTTCGTCCTCCTCTATCCCATCTACCTTAACTCCACTACTTACTTTCTTTGTTACTCCACTAATTCTATTTATTTCTTTTTCTAAATTTTCGCTAAACACCACTATTTTTTTCCGATATGCTTCGCCGTTCTCAGCTCGTGTAGTATTCACATTTGCAATATTTGTAGAAATTATGTCCATTTTTAGTCTTTCTAAGGATAGCCCACTTGCATTTATCTGCAATGATTTAAATACACTCATTTTTAATTCCCCTTTATCTATTTATTACATAATTTAAACTAGATAATTTTGCATTTATAATCTGAGTAAGTGCACTGTAATAAATTTCATTTGCTGCTAGTTCTGTCATTTCAAGATCAATGTCGACATTGTTGCCATTGTCATTATATGTAGTATTTGTTCTTTTTTTAACAATAGGTTCTACATCGCTTAATTTACTTGCTCCAAAATGAAGTTTATTTGTTTTATTCAAATTAACTCCGTTTACTGCTCTTTGAAGATATTCTTCAAATTCTACTTTATTTACTTTATAATTTGGGGTATTTACATTGGCTATATTGCTAGAAATGGTTTTCTGTCTAAGAGATGAAGTATCTAATCCTTTTTTGATAAGTTGGTAACTAATATCACTCACTTTTTACACTCCCCGTCCTAGGTTAAATTATGGCAACAAAAAAACTTTTTCTTCGATAACTGGCTGCCTCATTTTGAGACCCTATAGCTTTGCGACCCTACCTTGCGGTAAGTGTGCCATTTCGAAAAAAGTTAAATTGTATTACACAGTAGTATTACATTTATGTTACAAAGTTTAATGCAATAATATCATCGCTAACAAAAAATTGCAACATAAAAATTTAAAAATGCCAAGAATTTAATCTTGGCATTACAATACATCTTTATCTATGAATATGGTCTCGTCAATTTGAGGGATGTAATTTTTCAAAACTTTATCTTTTAAATTTAATTGTTTATTCTCTTCAATCATCTCAATTCTCGCTTTTTTTAGAGTTTCTAGGAATTTGTCTAGTTGTTTAACAGTTTCTTTTAGCTTTTCTTCATAAAGAGAATTGTTTATTTGTTCATTTGTTTTTATAGTTTTAACTTTTTCTAATAATTGATCATTTATCTCAATCAATCTTATTGCTGAATCTAATTTGCCATCCCAATTTAATAAATTGTCAATTATTTCTTCTAACAATTTTATCCTCTCGTCATTATCAATCATATCTGAGCCCACGCATCTCTAAGCTCTTCTAAAAATCTTTTAACTTCTCTAATAGCTTCGATGTCTTTGTCAATATTTGCTCTAACTAATTTATAGTATAGGTAATCATAGAGTTTGTAAAGATCACTTGCAATTTGCCCACCTTGTTCAAAGTTTAAAGTATTCATGAATTCAATAATTATGTCTTGAGCTTTTTTGATGTACTCATTGGTTTTTTCAATGTTTTTCTCATTTATAGCAATTTCAGCTAATTTTAAATTCTTTATTGCTCCATCATAAAGCATGACAACTAACTTTACTTTTGAAGCCGTATACACTTCATTTTCTTTATATGCATTATATGCTTGAGCTTGATTCATACTAACACCCCGTTAATTATTTACTAGTGCTAAAAGCACTCAATTGTGTTGTCAGCCAATTCATTTGATCTTCTGCTTGCATCATTGCAGTGTCTAATTTTGAAAACATATTTGTATAATACTCTTGTTTTCTCTCCATTCTCTTATTAAAAACCTCAATTTGCCTATTTATATCTTTTAAAGATCTTTCAAAACTCTCAGTCTTATTTTTTACAACTCCATTTGATTTTGATATATACGAATCGATGTAATTATTTAACTTAGAAACAAATCCAACTTTATTGCCATTAACATCTGTAGAAAAGAAATTAATTACATTTTCTGGATTTTGATTTAGATTGTCTAATAATTTTGCTTGATCAAATTTTAATACTCCAGATTTATCAGTAGTTGTAATACCTAGCTGAGAAATATCTTTTATAGTAGTGTTTGGATTTTCTATAGTTGATGTTACCATCCTTCTTAATGATGAATGAAGCATCTGTAGTGAGGAATCCCCAGCGAGTACTCCTCTAGAATTCTCAACCTCAGGATTTCCTGCAGCTATTTTCTCTTCAATAAATTGCATCGTTGAATTGTATTGATCAACAAAATCTTTAATTGCACTCACAATTTTATCGTTGTCATTTACAATATTTATTGTCTCATATTCAGTAGAATTCTGATGCGTTTTTTTTAGATTTATCGTTAAGTTTTCAATAACATCTGTTATTTCATTTGTTGATCTTTCAACTTCGATTCCATTTACAGTGAATTTCGCAATTGTTCCCTGGTTTACTATCTTTTCAGTGCCAAGCTTTAAATTTTCTGCTAAAGTTCCAGAAACTTCAATATTTCTGTTTCCTGTTTTTACATCGCTTAGTATTATCCTTCCATCTATGATGCTAGAACTTATTCCTGTAGTTTTGGTGTTTAAGTTGATCTTGTTAGTTATCGTTTTTAAACTGTCGCTATCTTCAATTTGTATTTCTATTTCAATACCTTCATGATTTTTTAATTTAATTGTTCCATTTAAATTAAGTTCATCTGATATTGTCTGCCCTTCTGTCAATATTTTCCCACCGATCACATTTGTAGCTGTTGCTAGTGAGGAAACATTTATCTTATAGCTGCCTGCAATAGCTTTACTATTTGCATTCATTGAAACAATATTTTCATCAGTAGATGTTGATTTTTTAGCGGTAAAAGTATTCGCATCTTGTAAAACCTTTAACTTTTCAAAAAGAGAATTTAATCTTGTATTAATATCTTTCCATGCATTCTGCTTATTCGTTATTGTTGTTTTTTTATCAGTTAATTTAGTCAATGGAATTCTCTCTGCTTCCATAAGCTTATCTATTGATGTTTGGTCTATACCAGAATATGTCCCAAGAAAATTTATCGAAGATGCCATTTAAATCAACCCCTTTCGTCAACAAGTATTCCAACTAAATCCCATATGCTAGCTACTAGGTCAAGTATTTTTTCTGGTGGTATTTCTTTTATAACTTCATCTGATTCGTTATCCACAAGTTTTACCATTATCCTCCCTGTACCTTCATGGATTTTGAATTCAAAATGATCATCATCTCTAAATAAATATTTATTTGCCTCATCTACTGCTTCATATAATTTCTTAGTGTCATACCCTCTAGTATTATCAAGGCTTGTTCCTACATCTGTCTTAGTTTTAATCTCTTTGTTGTAAGAAGTGCTGTCAACTGTAATTGTATGCTTTTGCAGACTTTCTTTGTCGGTTATTCTTCTGACTTTAGTTATTTCATTTATCCCTGCCACTTCTCTAATTGAATTAACCATAAGAATCACTCCACTTTAAAATTATTAATCAGTAATTCCCTCAAATCGATGTCTATTTCTAATGAATTTTTATTTTCGCTTACTATTTCGTCGTATACTTCTTTTCTTAGGATGTTGATCTGTCTTGGCGCTTCTATCCCAATTTTTACTCTGTTTTCTTGTATATCTAGTATTTTTATTTCTATGTTGTTTCCAATTACAATTCCTTCACCTATTTTTCTATTTAGCACGAGCATTATTCATCAGCTCCTTTTGCAATTAACTTATGTTTTGTAGAATATGGAGTATAAGTTAATACATATTGTTTGCCTATTTTAGACTTAATATTGATAATGACAGGAGCTAATAGATTTGCTGTGCTTTCTTTTAAATTGTTTCCAAGAGTTACGATGGAATAAACTTCAAGAGTATTCTCTATTTGTGGATTTAAATCTATTGTATCAAGTTCTTTATCAGGTATATCAATCTCATAGTCTTCAAAAAAATCCCATGGATTTATTAGTACAAAAGAAATATTAGTATTATCAACATCTTGTAAAAATTTAAATATAGAATTATTTGGAAAATCAATCAATACAAAACGATTGCTGTCCTCAAATCCTAAAATTCCATTTGGGAAATTTAATATATTTTCGTCTTCAATTTCTAATTCACCTAAATATTTAGTTTTAATTTTTATTTTTTCCATAGCCATTCACCTTAAGTAATCAAGTAAACTTGGTTGTAATATCTTTGCTCCAATTGACAATGAGGCCAAGTATACTGAATTGAGGGTATTTGCCTCAGTGTACTTTTGAGCTAAGTCTATATCTTCCCTTTGCGATAATAGATTCTTTAGATTTAAGTTTTCTGCTTCATTTCTTTCTTTTGCTGCATCGAGTCTATTTGATATAGCCCCGATTTTAGATCTAAAGCTAAGGATATTATCTATGTGCTTATCTAAATCCCCAAGTAATTTCCCAGAAAGAGCATCACTATCGCCATCTTCTAATGCTGTTATGATATTTTTAAGTAAATCACTCAATTTTTGTTCATCTAGCTGCCCTTTGTTAAGAGTTGTGAATTCCTCTCCATCAACTGCTAACTCAACTTCAACTCCAGTAGATATTTCCCTTTTTATATTCTTATCGTTCCCTTGGTATTCCAAAGCCGCATTAAAAGGTTTATCAGTGGTCTTTGTCCCAGAAAAAATGTATCTACCATCAAAATTTGTGTTCAACACATCTGCTAATTCTCCTACTTTTATCTTTACTTCCTCTGTTATTGCATTTCTATCATCTTCAGATAAAGTACCATTAGCTCCATATATAATAAGTTCCCTGATTCGCTGTACGGTAGAATTCGCTCCTTGCAAAGCACCATCTTGAGTATCCACCCACCCAATAGTGTCTGTTATGGTTGAATTATATTGTTCATTAGTTGATATTGTGTTTCTTAAATCCATTATTTTAGAGACTAAGAGAGGATCTTCTGAAGGTCTTGTGACAACTTTTCCTGAGGATAACTGGCTTTGAAGTTTCTGCATAGACGCTAAATTTTTATTTAGATTTCTCAAATAATTAGTTGTTAGAGTTGAATTTGTTATTCTCAATTTTTACACCCCGGTCCTATTAATTAACACATCTAGCATATCATTAAGTACCGATATTACTCTTGCATTAGCTTCGTATGCTTTTTGATATTTTAAGACATTCGTAACTTCTTCGTCTATGGAAACGCCAGAGGTTGATTCTCTCTTTAAAATTAACTGATTTAATAAAACCTCTTGGTTAGAAACTATATTGTCTGACTGTTGCTTAGATATTCCTACTCTTGTTACTATATCATTGTATTTACTAGGTATTGTTGAGCCATCTGAAAGTATTTTATTCCTCAACTTTGATATGTCTAAAGCTCTGTCTCCATCACCTTTTTCGGCGGTATAGCCTGGTACAATTAATGAATTGTTCTTGTCAATAGCCGGATTAATCTTAATGGTTTTAGCTGAATCGAAATCAGCAAATATATCATTATCTGTGTTATGAGGATCTGTGTTATGAAGTTTGTTTACATTAGTAGCCATCGAATTTACAAAACCATCAAGTTGATTTTCAACATCTACTAATACTTTTATGCTTTCTAAATATCCCTTTATCTTTCCACTTGGTTCTGTGATAATATCAGAACCAATCAAGATCTTTCCATCTGAATTTATACCAATTTTGTTATATTCTTTAGCATCTAATACTACTTTTCCATCAAGATTTATTTTAGCTCTACCATATTGATCATAGTTTATATCAACTTGTGCTATACTTGACAAATCTTTTAATAATAGGTCTCTTTGGTCAAGTAAATCGTTTGGCACTTCCCCTTTGACAGATATATTAAATATCTGCTTATTTAAAGCATCTATTTTTTCAACTGTAGAATTAAAATCCAAAATATTCTTATCTATTTGGCCGTTTGTTTCTGCTTTCAATGATTCTATTTGATTGGATATGTGGTTTATTGTTTCGACAAGAGCTTTTGATTTTTCAACTACAATTGTCTTAGCACTTAAGCTTTCTGGGTTTTTACTTAGTTCTTGCCAAGCATTAAACATTTCATTTAAATTAAAATTTATGCCTGTTGTTGAAGGTTCGTTTAAAATTATCTCTAGTTGATCTAATGTTTGTGATTTGACATTGTATTGTTCATATGCGCTATTTTCATTTCTTATTTGTTTATTGACATAATCATCCACCATTCTAACAACGCTTTCCATTTTTACACCTGTTCCTAGTTGTCCTACCCCCGCAAGTGTATATGAAAGGTCTGCTTGCATTTGAACTCTTTGCCTTGAAAATCCATCTGTATTTGCGTTTGATATGTTATGGCTAGCAGTGTGCAGCGCAGTTTGCTGTGCAAGTAATCCTTTTGTAGCTGTATTTAAAGTTCCAAATATACCAGACATATTTTCCCCCTATACCGTTTCATCAATAAATGTTGAAAAATCCCGGTTTTCTAATCCATACTTCTTGTATGTGTTGCCCTTTGATAAAACCTTTGCAATATTTTCCATAAGATTTTGTTGATAATTTAGTGCTTGTATTGTAAGCATTTGATTGGTTTTTTGCAGCTCTATTACTTCAAAAATTAGATTTTTTATGTTTGTATCGATCTCAGCACTATTTATATCATATGAACTCAGTTCATTTAATAATTTCGATTTGTCTTCTAAAACCGATTCTATAATTTCAACTTTATCTTTAATCAATGCATCTTTTTCAACTAATAAAATTTTCCTTAAATTTTCTAATTTTTGTGTCATTTCTTTAAAATCATTCATTTATTTCACGTTCTTTCTGTTTGTCCATAGAAGAAATTATTTTATCTGCTATTTTTTCAGGCTCCACTTTGTATACTCCCTCTAAAATTTGCTTTCTTATTTTCTCAACTTTTTCGCTATAGTCCACATTGGATGCAGTATTTATCCTACTCGTCAATTTTTTTGCAGAGTCTGAAATTTCTATGTCCACAGCTTTAGTTGTTTTTTCGTCTTTTTCATTGGTCTTTCTTTCATTATCTTTATATATATTATTGACAATGTTTTGGTTTTGAATTCTACTTATTTTCATAAAAATTCCTCCTCTATACATTTTAAATCGGATAATATTTTAATTGTTTAATAGATATTAAAAAATAAAGTCATAGTTTTACCATGACTTTATTTTAATTCCTTTAATCTCTGTTCCTTGCTCATTATATTTGTTATTCTTATTCCAAAATTTTCATTTATTACCACAACTTCTCCTTGAGCGATGAGTTTGCCATTCACGTATATTTCTAAAGGTTCATCAGCTTGCTTATCAAGTTCTATTACTGAACCATTTCCAAATGATAATACTTCTTTGATTGTTTTCTTTGATTTGCCGAGAACTACACTGAATTCTAGCGGCACATCTAGTATTAGATCTAAATTTCTTGGATTTTTTTTGTCTTCTGTGGTTATGTTTAGTTCTTCAAAAGAAGGCTTTTGAATATTAATTTTTTCTTTCTTCTCTTCTTTCTTCGCTTCTGTTTGTCCAGTATCACGAGAAGTGTTTTCATTTATGTTTATAGTGCTATGATCAGTAGTGGTACTGTTGTTTGTGAATTTAGGGCTAGTATCGTCTGTCTCCCCTTTCATCCTTTTAACTATCTCTTCTACCGTCTCTCTAGTATATAGCTGCATTATCTCGCTTTCTATACTTCCCTCGACATCTAGTTTAAATGCAATCTTACATATATACTTATCTGGATCCAAATCTCCAAATCCCTTTGCCTCATTGGTATCCCAAAGTGATACTTCCGGTGGTAAAATATCTATTTCCATTCCAAGCATAGTTGCCATTGAAGTTGAAGCTGATCCTATCATTTGATTCATAGCTTCGGCAACAGCACTCATTTCAAATTCAGATAACTCTTTTTTTGCACTATTTCCATCTCCGCCCATCATTAAATCCGCTATGATTGATGCGTCTTCAACATCAACCATGAGTAGATTGTTTCCCTTAGGCCCTTTTTTAAATCTTACATTTGCAACTACTTTCGGAACTTTACATTCGTCAATTACTTGTTTAAATGGGATCCATGATACTCTTGGTGTAGTTATTAGCACTCTCTTATTTAATAAAGTTGAAAGAGTAGTTGCAGCTGTAGACATCGAAATGTTACCAACTTCTCCTATGATATCCTTGTCGATATCTGTCAAAATAAAGTCTTCAGATATCTTGTTTTGACTCTTTCTTAATAATGCATCAATTTCTTCTTGGGATATGAAATTATCACTCATTATAAAACATCCTCTTCTATATATTGTAAAACTTCTACAGCTAAGCTATTGTTTACTTTCCCTGGTCGTACTAAGAAGTGCGGCTTTCCTTCTACTAACATTTTAAGTGGTTCATCAATTCTATTGTCAAGTCTTACACAATCGCCTTCTTCAAGATTTAAAAAATCTCTGATAGTAATATAGGTTTTCCCTAATTCCACTTCTAAATAAACAGGAACACTCATTATTTTCTTTTCTACTATTTCTCTATTATCTTCAATTGTTTCTCCACCGGATTCAAACCAATTCTTAAAGCTCAATTTATCTATCACTGAGTCTAGAGAAATGTATGGAATACATATGTTCATGAAGTTTTTATTTTCCATTAATTCAAATGTAAAGCTAATGAGAATCACCGGTTCATTTGGTGAAGCAATTTGAATAATTTGAGGGTTGGTTTCTAAGGATTCTAATTCTGATTCAAGTTCTATTATGTCATTCCAGGCAAGATCAAACGCATTTAAAATAACCTCTGCTAATTCTTCTAATATAGACAGTTCAATCTCTGTAAAATTTTCTTTTTTCTTCATAATAGGAGCCTCTTTTATCTCAGCGCTCCCACACATCAACTCTATAACTTGGTAACAAGCTTGTGGGCTAATCTCGACCAGCAAATTCCCGTTGAGTGGCTTTGATTTAAATATACTTAATAATGTGGGATTAGGGACTGATCTAGTGAACTCATCAAAGCTTATTTGCTCTACAGCAACAATTTTTATCTCGACGTTATTTCTAACTAAACTCGAAATTGTATTCCCTGCTATTTTAGAAAAATTTTCAAATATCATGTATAAAGAATTAATGTGATCTTTAGACAGCTTAAATGGCCTTCTAAAATCATAAAGTTTTATTTTGTTTTTCTCTTCTTCAACTGTTACATTATCTGGTGTTATCTCTCCACTGTTTAAAGCTTTAAGCAGCGAATCTATTTCTTCTTGTGATAGAACTTGTTTCAAGTAAATCCCTCATTTACTAATAATCTAAATAACTATATCTTATTCTCTATTCGTTCAATTAATTTTTCTATGTCTAACACATCTATTATATTGTTATCTATGTCAATAATTCCCATTATGTTTTGATTATCTTCTTTTTTTAAGATTTGTATCTGTTCTTCTTTAATATCCAATACCTGCTCTACATCATCTACAAGTAATCCTAATAAATCATCTTCATAGTTTAATATAATGATGCTATTATAACATAAATTATCTTCTATAGAAAGAATCTTACTTAAGTTTAACAAAGTTACTACATTTCCTCGCAAATTTATGAGCCCTTCTACCCAGTAAGGGGCATTTGGTACTTTTATAGATGGCATATTTTTTGTGATTTCGCTCACTTTATTGGTCGGTATAGCAAAATATTTTTTACTCAGACTAAAAACAATAACTTGCATTATATCACCTCTTGCCTAAAGTTTTGACAAAGATTGAGATACTCTATCCACATCGAATGGTTTTACTATAAAATCAATTGCCCCAGATTGAATTGCTTCCATGACCATGGATTGCTGTCCCATAGCTGAACACATTATAACTTTTGCATTTGGATCGATTTTCTTTATCTCTTTTAATGCTGTTATCCCATCCATTTCAGGCATAGTAATATCCATGGTTACTAAATCTGGCCTTTCTGCTTTGTATTTTTCAATTGCTTCAATTCCATTTTGAGCCTCTGCTACCACTTCAAATCCATTTTTTTCTAAGATATCTTTTAATTTCATTCTCATAAAAATTGCATCGTCAACAACTAATACTCTTTTTGCCATTTATTTATCTTCCTTCCTGGTATATTAATTTTATAATTATCTCATACATATACTGCCTACATCTAATATTAATGTGATATCTCCATTGCCAAGAATTGTTGCTCCAAGGTATTCTTTCATTTTTCCGAGTATACCATTTAATTTTTTTATAACTATTTCTTGTTGCCCAATCAGCTCATCTACAATTAAACCATAATATTGGTCGCCTAAGAGTGTAAGAATTAAATGCTCATTCTCTTTAGATCCATTTAATCCAAGCTTTTCGTTTACCCTAACTACTGGCACCGCTTTTTCTCTATACATATATAATTCACTAAGTTGAGATTTTAATATGTCGTTATCTTTAATTTTTATCACCTTTTCGATTATTCCTAAAGGGATAGCAAAAGTTTCTCCTCCAATCTTTACCAATAATGCTTGAATTATAGATAAAGTCAAAGGGAGTTTAATGATGAATGATGTGCCTTTGTTTGTTTCACTAATCACTTCAATACTGCCACCTAAAGAGTTGATTTTTTGTTTTACAACATCCATGCCAACTCCCCTACCAGATACATCAGTGATCTCTTTAGCAGTTGAAAAACCTTGGTCAAAAATTAGCTGCAATAAATCCTCGTCAGTTAAATTATCCGTATTTATTCCTCTATTCTTTGCAGTTTCTTTAATAGCTTCGATGTTTATGCCTCCGCCATCATCCGAAACAACAATTATTACACGATTGCCTTCTTGATAAGCATTTAGTTTAATTATTCCCTCTTCTGGTTTATTCAATGCTTTCCGTTTATTTAAAGGCTCAATGCCATGATCAGCAGCATTTCTAATTAAATGTATAAGAGGTTCACTTAATTCAGAAACGACAGTTCTATCAAGTTCAGTTTCTTCGCCTTCTATGACTAGATTTATCTTCTTGTTTAGCTCTTTTGATAAGTCTCTTACCATTCTTGGAAATCTATTGAATACAACACTCACAGGCTGCATTCTTATCTTTAATACAAGATCTTGAAGTTCTGATGTAATTCTTGCAACATGGCTTAAAGGTTCATCGATATCGCTGATATCTGTCCTCTTAGCAACATCTTCTAGCCTTGTTCTATAAATCACTAGTTCCGAAACTAAATTCATAAAGCTATCTAATTTCTGTATGTCAACTCTAATTGATTGGTTTAAATTGTTGTTACTCGTAAGTTTAGTTTCAGGCTTGTTGTTATCTTTTTTGTTTTGAGTTTTTGCAGTTTCAGAATTTTTATTAGTTTCTGATGTGTAATTCGGCTGTATTTCAAGAATATCGACATCTTCAATTTCTGAAATATTTTCTATTTTTTCTTTTATATCTTCTATATTTTCTTTAGTTAATAAAATTAGCCTAAATTTTTTATCATATTCTCCATTTTCTATGCTTTGTGCGTCTGGATTAGTATATATTACATCTCCTATTTTTTCTAAATTATTTATGACCAGATATGCTCTTGGCCCTTTTAACAAGCAGCCATCGTCAACTGTGATGTCAATTACGAATGCATTATAACCCTTTTCATAAGCACTTTTAATTACATTTTCATCTGTATCAGATAATTTAAATTCCGTCAAATCACTTTCTTTTTTAGTGTTTTTTATTACTTTATCTTTATTGATAATCTGTTCAAGTTCTTCAATTAGATCATTCACATAAGTGTCATCTTTATTGTTCCTTAAATCTTCTACTATTTCAGTTAGCTTATCTAAACATCTAAAGATTAAATTTATGATATTGTTATCTTCAAAGCTTTCTCCACTTTTTAATAACCCCAATAGGCTTTCCATTCTATGAGTTAAATCGGTCATTGACTTATATCCCATAGTTGCAGCCATTCCCTTTAAAGTGTGGGCTGCTCTAAACATCTCCTCCAAAGAAGATATGTCATTAATGTTTTGTTCTATTCTGAGCATATTATCATTCAATAACTGTAAGTACTCTTCTGTTTCTTCAAAAAATAATTCTTTGTATTTGCTGTTGTCATCCACTTAACCATTCACCTCTATATCACATTTTTTCATAAATACATGTGGCAACCTTTTTAAGACCAAATTCTTTTGGATTGTATATCCCTTCAGTAGCTCCTATGAAAAGTATCCCTCCGCTTACTAATGATTCACTAAATTTTTTGTAAACCTCGTCTTTAACATCTGGTTTAAAATAAATAGTAACATTTCTGCAAACTATCAAATGGCAATCCTTTTCGTATTTATCTAATAATAGGTCGTGTCTTTTAAAATTAACTTTTCTACGTAAGTTTTCTGATATTTTATATTGATCTGAATCCTTTGTAAAATATTTGCTTAGTATATAATCATCTAATCCTTTAAGTTCTGTATCTTTGTATTTTCCATCTCTTGCTTTTGATAAGACTTCTTTATCTATATCTGTTGCAATTATTTCAGATTTATTAAGTAAGTTGTTTCTATCGAGCATAATTGCTATACTGTATGGCTCTGCACCATTTGAACATGCTGCACTCCATATTTTTAGTTTGTTGAAATTCTTACTAGTGTTATTTACAATTATCTTTTCTAATTGTTCAAACATATCTTTGTTCCTAAAAAATTCAGTGACGTTTATTGTGACCTGATCAATAAATTCTTTCTTTATCTTTTCATCCTTGCTAATTAATTTAGCATATTCTATCATATCTTTTGCGCCAGATTTTCTCATAACAGAAAGTATTCTCCTTTGCATTTGAGCATCTTTATATGAGTTTAAATTTAAGTTGAGTTCCCTATATACAAAATCATAAAAATAATTAAATTCTTTCTCCATAATCTCACCTCAATAGTTCTATAATTCTTTGGGAAATTTCATTTAAGCTTAGAATTTCATCTACTACTCCTAACTTGATAGCACTTTGTGGCATCCCAAAAATAGTGCTGCTCTCTTTATCTTGAGCTATATTGTATCCATTAAGCTCTTTAATTTTTTTCATCCCCAAAGATCCATCTTTCCCCATACCAGTTAAGATTATTCCTAAAAGGTTATTAGCGTAGACCTCTGCAGCCGACTCAAATAAATAATCCACCGACGGCCTAACTCCATTTATTTTTTCTCGTTTGTCTAATTTTATTTTTTTATCATCCACTGTCATGTGATAATCCCCAGGTGCAAGATAGACTACATTTTTTTGTATTATCATCTCATTTTTTGCTTCTACAACTTTTAATTTTGATTCCATATCCATTCTTGAAGCTAATGACGTAGTAAATCCTGCTGGCATATGTTGAACGATAAAAATAGGAACACCTAAATCATTTGGTAATTCTTTTATTAAACTCACCAAAGCTTTTGGGCCACCAGTTGAGGCTCCTATTGCTATAGCTTTTATGTGAATGTTATTATTTCTTAAACTTTTTTTACTAAATTGCTGAGTTTTAGAATCTTCTTTTTCTTTTTTCTGCAGTACACTTGCTATTATCTTACTTGCCAAATCATTTTTTAGTTCCTCAATATTTTCGTTGATATTTGTTGGCTTTTCTATAAAATCGAATGCACCCTTCTCTAAAGCTTCAATAGTTATTTCTGAATTTGTATTTGAGCTGAGCATTATAACTGGTATCTTATACTTCTCTCTTATTATTTCAAGGGTTTTTATCCCATTCATAATAGGCATCTCTACATCTAAACTCACAACATCGGGATTCAATTTGGGTATCATCTCTAATGCTTCTTTGCCATTTCTAGCTATGCCAACTATATTAATTTCTTTAATATCCTTAAGCATATCTGAGATAATTCTTCTCATAAATGCTGAGTCATCTACAATTAACAGTCTTATCATTATGCTGATCAACACCTTATATTATTATAATTTCGCTATTAGCGCACCTAATAGTTACCTTAAAATCGCTTAAATCTACTATCATGGTTCTACCTGAGTTTCCTCCAGTATGGCTTGAAACCAATGGTATATCAAGGCTATCAAGTATCCTTTTTACCGCTACAATATTTTGCTCACCAATGCCATTCTCAGATCCATTTATATTGAATTCAAACATGCTTGCGCCACCTGCAATCTTTGCGATTAAATTCATATTAGTATATCTTTTTTTCATTTCCTTTACCATCTTTGGAATAGCTAAATTTGCAAACTTTTCATCCTTTATATTTCGTGTAAAGCTAGAACTATCTGGTAATAGAATATGACTAAGTCCTCCTACTTTATGAATCGTATCATATATGGCAATCCCTACGCATGAACCAAGACCTAAAGTCATTAATATATTAGGTGATGTAGATATCTTATAGTCTGATATCCCAACTTTTATAGTTTCTACCATTAATTATTCCTCATTTTCATCGTTTATTTCATCAAATTTTTCTTCTATATCTAATATATCTTCTTCTTGTTCATAATCAAAAAGTTGTTGCGTGTCTAAAATAATGACAATGTCATCTTCTAGTTTAATAAACCCTGCAATATATTTTTTTGATATTTCATATTGTTCATGATTCTCTTCAATTTGATCAGAAGTAAACCTTTGTATGCCTTCTATATCTTCCACTAAGAACCCAAGCATTCTATCTTTCCATGTAGTAACTATGACCTTGCTTTTAGTATCAATTGTGACATTTGTATTATACAATTTCTTCGTTAAATCTATGATTGGCAATATCCTATCATCATATTTTATTACTCCAAGTACATAGTCAAAAGTTTCTGGTATTTGCTTAGGTTCATTATAATCAATTATCCTGTCAATTCTGCTAATTTCAATAGCATATTTTTGATTGTTTAATTTGAAAATTATATATTGTTCCATATTGTCCTCCAATTCCTTAAATTTGAAATCTAAATTATTTTTTAAGTTGATATGAAATATTTTTTAATCGCTCTGCAATTCAATATTATTTTCATAATTAAATCTTAAATTGCTCGAGAATTTTTCTTAATCTTTTTGCCAATTCCTTTTGTTCTTTTGCTTTATTTGCAATTTCAATTAATGATCTTGAGGTCTCGTCACTTCCAAGACTTATTTCTTGTGCAGATGCATTTGACTCTTCTATAACTGCTGCAACGGATTCAATGGATGAGCCTATTTCATCTACAGACAGAGAAATCTCTGTTGTAGCTAAAGAAAAATCTTTAGTCAATTCCTTTACGAATAGAGCATCTTCAAAATACAAATTGCCTGTACTTTCTAATCTATCATAATCATTTGTTACATCTTCATCAACAAATCTTAAAATCTCTTTAGTGCTATCAGCTAAGCTGTCTACTGATTGATTTACTTTTGTTATTAATTGCTTTATCTTTGATGTTGCTTCTTCAGAGTGTTCAGCTAGCTTTCTAATCTCATCAGCAACTACAGAAAAACCTCTTCCGGCTTCACCTGCTCTCGCTGCTTCAATAGCAGCATTTAAAGCTAACAGATCTGTTTGACCAGCAATTTCCGAAATTACATCAGTCATTTTTTCAATTTCCTCAACTATTTTTACTTCCTCAATCGATTTTTTTATGGACTTTTGCTTGTCTAAATATATTTCTCTAGCATTTTTCTTGGATTTTGCAGCTGAATCTTTCATCTCTTTTGCTCGGTTCTCTATTTCTTCTCCTTTTTCTTCCCCCATTAGAGCCTTTGCTACTAATTCTTTAGCTTTTGTAGCTATTGTTTCAGAAGATGATGCTACTTGTTCCACTGAAGCACTTGTTTCCTGCATGCCAGCTGCAATTTGATTTACTGAATTATTTATGTTAATTCCCTGCTCTGAAACTATCGCTATCTCATTAGTTAATCTGTCACTAGAAGCTGTAGTTTCTTCTACCGCCGCTTCAAATTCTTTTAGCAAAGAACTGATTTTCTCAAACATTTTTTTAAAATTTTGCATCAGATTAGCTATTTCATCTTTGCGATTATCATAATTATTGCCTAACTGAAACCCAAAATCTCCTTCGGCCATTAAAGATGTTGCGTTTTCAAGATATTTAATTGGTTTAGTTATATCATTGGAAATCTTATAACCTAATACTACAGAGCATACAATGGATAATATTAATAAAATAACAGTCAAAAGTAGATCTCTTTGTGCATATTTTGTGTTGCTCTCGGAAGTTATTCTCGCTTTATTTACGTTGATTGTCATTAGCTTAGTATATGCATCAGTTATTTTTTTATTGAGTTCTCCGCCTTGGCCATACATCAAGACTCTTGCTTCATTAGGTTTATTTGCCTTTGATAAGTCTATTACTTTTTTCATAAGTTCATCATATTCTGCTTTATAGCTTTTTAGTGAACTAATTATTTCCTTTTCTTCTTTAGTGGATGCTGTATTAGAATAGTTTTCTAAAAGCTTGTCAAATTGCGAATTTTTCTTCTGTATAGATGCCTCATCTATTACTGCCATCTGACCTACGATTATCACATCTTTTATTTCGCTTTGCATAGACAGATAAGACTCTACAATCATCACCAATTCTCCTAGGGGAACTGTATTTTCTCTATAGAGTTTATCATCGTTATTTTGTACCTCTAATATACTCCAAATTGCTAGTGATCCCAATATCAGAGTAAATAATGTAATCAACAAAAACCCACTTGTAATCCTCTTTCTTATGGATTTATTAAAAATTTGCATACGAATCCCCCTTAAGATAACAGTATTTGCTTAAAATAAATATCGGTGATTATTATCTTTTTTTAACCTTTATAAGAAAATAATTCCTTATTGTTATCAAATTTTACGAGTTATGATAAAATAGCAATATAATCTATGGAAAGGTGTTAATATGAAAACTAATGATGAAAATTTTGTAATTAATCTTGCAATAAATGTTGGGAAAATGATGCTTGAAAGTGGAGCTGAGATATATAGAGTTGAGGAAACGATAGAGCGAATGATATCATCAAAAATAGATTCAAAAGTAGATGTTTTCGTTTTGCCCACAGGTATAATTGTCAGTACAAAGTCCCCTACAAGTTCTATAACACGATTGGAAAGGATACAATCATCAAGACTCGATTTAGAGGCGATATCAAGAGCTAATTCTTTTTCGAGGATATATACCCAAAACAACTTAACTGATGAAGAACTAGATATACTATTAATGAGTTTAACTGATATCCCTAAGTTTTCAAAAAAAACTACAATGGTTTTTACAGGTTTAGCTGGTGGCCTTTTTACGGGCTTAACAGGAGGTAAATTTTCAGAAACTATAATTGCTTTTATAGCTTCACTTTCTGTGGGCTTAATATTAGACAAGCTTTCAAAATTCAAGCCTAACTTTTTTATAAAAAATATAATAGGTGGGTTTTTGATTGCTACAATTGGAGTGTTTTCCTATTATGTATTTAAATTTTTCGGATTTAATATAGATTATAATCGAATTATCATAGGGCCATTAATGACTTTAGTTCCCGGAGTAGCTCTAACTAATGGTATTAGAGATTTAATATCAGGAGAGTTGATAGCAGGTGGTGCGAAAATTTTGGAAGCGATATTTATAGCTATAGCCCTAGCATTTGGCGTAGGTATAGCATTGCAAATTTCATTTTCGTTTATTTAGCTAAGTCAGGAAGCATGCTATAGAGGCAATAACCATTTGGTTTTGCAAGGAGGCCAAGAATTATCCTTCGCTAACTATTCTTTGTTTTATTATAACATCAGGATATCTCAATTAAAAATTGCATTTTAGATATAAAAATATGCTTAGAACACTTAGTAAAAAGTGATTCTAAACATATTATACGAGGAGGTTTGTTATGAATTTTATAGTACAAGTTATACTTTCTTTTTTTAGTATTTTTGGATTTGCTATTATTTTTAATATTCCTAGAAGATCAATTTTTTTGGCAAGCATAAATGGTATGGTTGGTTGGATAGTGTTTTTCTATGTTCAAATGGCTAGCACGAACTTTATACTTCCACCTTTGATAGGATCATTAGTTGTAGGATTAATAGGTGAAATCCTGGCAATATATCATAAACAGCCAGCTACATTATTCATCATACCAGGGATAATACCGTTTGTACCTGGTTATGGAATATATTATACAATGTTTCATATATTAAATAACGATTTGTCAAATGCTCTTAGCACTGGTGTAGAATCAATCTTTGTTGCTATTGCCATAGCTTGTGGTGTTGTAGTTGCTACATCTTTAACTCGCTTTATTAGACCATACCTGGAAAAACTACTTAATTAGTTGCACAAAATAAATTGTTAATAAAATATTTTTAATTTAATTACAAATAATTCAAAATGTGTTATAATTAAAGCAAACGTTATTATAATATTAAAGGAGGCTTTATAAATGATTGTAGGAGTCCCAAAAGAGATAAAAGCTCAAGAAAACCGTGTAGCTATGACACCTGCTGGTGTTGATGCACTTGTGAGAGCTGGGCACAAAGTGTTAATTGAAACAAATGCTGGTTTAGGTTCAGGATTTAGTGACGAAGCATATAAAGCACAAGGAGCAGAAATACTCCCTGAAGCAAAGATGGTTTGGGAACAAGCAGATATGATAATGAAAGTTAAAGAGCCACTTCCTTCTGAATATAAGTATTTTAGAAAAGATTTAATTATATTCACATATCTTCATTTGGCAGCTGATGAAGAATTGACAAAAGCACTTGTTGATTCAGGTGTAGTAGCTATAGCATATGAAACAGTACAAAATCCAGATAGATCTCTACCTTTATTGACACCTATGAGTGAAGTAGCTGGTAGAATGGCTATTCAAGAGGGATCAGTTTATCTTGAAAAATCAAAAGGTGGCAAAGGTGTTTTAGTTGATGGTGTTACAGGCGTTCCTCCAGCTCATATAGTTATTGTAGGTGCTGGTATAGTTGGAACAGCAGCACTTAGAAGAGCAGTTGGTCTTGGCGCAAGAGTAACTGTTGTAGATATAAATGTAGACAGATTGAGATATCTAAATGAAGTATTTATGGGAAGTATTGAAACATTGTATTCAAACAACTACAATTTAACCCAAGCTGTTAAAACAGCAGATTTAGTAGTAGGTGCTGTTTTAATTCCTGGAGCAAAAGCTCCTAAATTGATAACAGAAGAAATGGTTAAACAAATGGAACCAGGGAGTGTAATAGTTGACGTTGCTATAGATCAAGGCGGAAGCGTTGAAACTATAGATCACCCAACTACACATGCTGATCCAATATTTGTTAAACATGATGTAATACATTATGCTGTTGCAAATATCCCAGGAGCTGTTCCAAGAACCTCAACATTTGCTTTGACAAATGTAACTTTACCTTATGCAGTTAGAATTGCTAATAAGGGATGGAAGAAAGCTCTAATAGATGAAGAACCATTTGAAAAAGGTTCAAATGTAATAGGGGGGAAAAT
>ERZ795046.1323-NODE-1323-length-25637-cov-80.489172_pt1 | contig 25637 bp, 39 predicted proteins | sample MGYA00375130_ERZ795046 | MGnify/ENA primary metagenome ERZ795046 (study PRJEB30175, sample SAMN05720202) | activated sludge metagenome | isolation source: anaerobic digester from wastewater treatment plant | place: Japan | collected 2015-05-15 ...
GAATCTACCTGCTCACCGCAGTGTTGACAATACATACCTAACACCTCCTCGTGTGTAGTTACCATTAGACGAATCCCTCAAGTTGTTAAACAGCCGTTGGTCTAGTCAACCAGGCTTTTTTACAAGCCCACGACTTTAGTTATTTGGTAGTTGACATGTTGATATACTTCCTTACCAATTGTGCAACCTCATCCGAAAGTTCCGCATACTCAGGTGGGCTGTCAGGTGTCAGCACGAGCAATCCACCACAGCCATGCCCATCCATGTAGACAAGTACCCTATCCACTATTTCATCAAATGTCTTGGCATCGACTGAGAGTGAACGCAAGAACTCAGCAGGTTTATCCACAATCATCACTTTCTCAACCCTCACCATACACTTTCCCTCCTTACCTGTCTGCAGCACTTCCAACGTATTTAAGTGTGCAGATTAGCTCTTTATCTTGAGAGTACATTCTCACCTTAGATGGTCCTACCAGCATGGCAAAGAACATATTCTCCTCCCCCGCCCCCCTGCGTCAGCTAGCCTTCCTCTTCTTTTTCTTTTCCTGCTTGTCTTCCAGTTCCATACGCTGAGCAAGGTTAACAAGATGCTTCAAAACTGTTCGTGTATTCTGCACATGACTGCATGCCTGAACTACATCTTCATCCTGACCTGCCAGTATGAACGCAGCATCTTTTCGATACCAATCCTTCGTCTTGGGCAGAAGGTCGCTTTCTGCCAGGAATTTTTCAAATCTCTTCAGTAGCTCTTGCTTCTGCTCGTCTGTTTTAATGATACTGCGGAGCTTTTCCAACCTACCTGCATGTTTTTCCATCTCCTTTAAAAACGCACCTACCACTACATGCGCCGCTATCATGCCCCTACACCTCCACGCTTTAAAATCTGCCTCCAGTCGTAGTGATTTTCAAGCGCCTCAACCGTTACCAACTTGGTCTTTTTGAGTTTGCCTTTGTAGTCTTCCACCGCCTTTCGAATGGCTTCATCCAGAAGATTGGCAACCTCAGGTATGAGCTTGTACTTGCCCCAGTCGATGGTGTAGTATTCAACATCTTTACCGAATTCGAATGTTACCCTGATGTCCGCTATTATGACAAAATTCCTGATGACTTGATAGTGTCTACATGCCTTGGCGCCGTCCGAAGCTTCTGCAATTTCCACAAGTTCGTATCTTGCCTTAGGCGGAGTAATGCTCATAGTTGCCAGTCCCCCATGTGTAGAGTTCGGTTCTATTCTAACATCACCACATAAGATAAGTCGGATTTCAGACTAACATTTGCCTTCAACAACGTAATAAAGGTAGACTAAAATTATCTTCAGAAGTTAAAATAAAAGGAGGCAGAACAAATATGCCGTATCAACAGCCCAAACCCAAACTAACACTTTCACAAATAGTAGAAAATCTCAATAAACAACCCGCAACAAAACCACAACCAACTAGCCCCAAATGGCTTAAACGCCTCGGCATAGGCGCAGCTATAGGCGGTGGCTTGCTTGGCGCTACCATGCTGATGTATAAAAAAAGGGAGGAGTAGAAACTCCTCCCTTCCTATCCATCACTTAGAGTTCGGTTCTATTCTAACATATATCTCCCTGCTTCTTCATCATAAAAGTAATTACCAGTCCATAGTAATAGCCATCTTTCTCCTTTCATATCTATCACCTCATAGGTATGGACGAAATCTTCATCTTCCCAGAAAAGAAAATACTCTCCATCTTTCTCAACTAAAATACCATTTTTTATCGTTCCATCCTTACCTAACAAAGATAACCTATCAGGAGAGCATATACTAACCTTTTGATTTTCTACTTTATCTACGATGTTGTTAATCATGTTATTTTCAATTAGAAAATCTTTTAACTTTTGTCCTAAATTATAACCATTCATGGTTTACACCTCCTATAAAATTATTACTTTATCCCTCCAAGCAGAGAGATTAACGCTATCCCTTCCATACGGGGCTATCAAGCCCACGACTTTAGTCGTTGGGTAGTTGACTTTCAGAGAGATTACTTCCCTTTCCTGGACTCACCTTTCTTTGACCCGCCTTTAGGAGCATGCCCAAGAATAAAAGAAAGCTTTTCACTACTCATTTTTTTCACCTCCTTTTCCCAAAATGATTTTTCTGCTTTACACTGTATATATACACTGTATATATAACAAAATTCCTTAATAAATTTTGGCTATACCGCTACTTTCTTCTCCCTATAAAAGTAAAAGATTGCTCATCTCAAACACCATACTGAACAAATAATACACCAACTTCCCTTCATCCAGTCCCATCAGCATCTGATTGCCAGTTATGTCGATTTCAGCTACCGGCCATATCCACCTGAAGTTCCTTGCAAATATCAGCTTGCCCAACTGCGCTCGTTCATACTCAATTCGGCTCTCAGTATGATAGTAGTATCCTGCCTCATGCTTCTTCTCCCACTCAAGCCCCGCAAAATACTCCTGCCAGTCTATTTTATTCATCACTATTCCAAAACTGTGAACAATGTCAAGTACCTCGTAAAAGCTATTGAAATACGGCTTATTTATATCCCTTCGGTCAAAAACCTCATCGCCACTAAGTAAAATAGGAAATTTGCCAGATATGTCAGTAATTGTCCATTCCAAAAATCTAACTTCATCCATTTCAGGTATGCGCACAGGCACTTCCGTTAACGGAAGCTTCTTCACTCTGTAAGTTCTGCTGTTGAAAACTTCTTTAATAGCTGTCGCAGGACTTTTTGACGGCATCGAATACATCCGAGACACAATCTCCGACTGCATACCAATTTTAACCAATAGCTCATACATCGTCTCAACAGGCACTTCATACCTTATAGAGTATTCATATCGGTTCTCCACTATCTCTGTTATCCACGCTTCAACAACTTCTATATGCTTTTGATGCTCATTATCGTAACACTCAATTCTTGCTTTCACAGGTACGCTCTTATCAACAAAGAACCTGCCCTTATGAAACCAAGTCCAGTAAGAATTCACTGGCACCATTGCCACCTGCTCAGGCACTAGTACCATACCAATCCCCTCCCTCATGCGAATAAGTTTATATTCCAATCGTTTTCGTCCAAACTTATAACCGTGCTCTCTACACTTACGTTTTCTGTACTCGAACACATTCTAGACAACAACATAAGCATCAACGCATTTTCAAGTTCGCTATCGGATTTGAAATACCAATAGTTCGTTCGGATTGGCTCCATGTTAACTTCATCAAAAACTACGCCCAGCATTTCGACCTGTTCAATGTTTATCAACTTCCCATCCATTAATTTGCTTGTCCGACCAACCAATCTTATTGGCTGTCCGCTATGCGTACGCAAACTAAATTCATATGGCTCCCATTCAAACTCTTCAAATGCCGATAAGTTCCACATCTCAGTACCTATATAATGCTTCAGTAAGTGTATCCGCCTGTTCTCAATTAGGTCATAGCTCACCAAAGCCATAGGCACAAATGTTATAAATCCAAACCTGCCGAGTTTCTTTGCAACATCCCGCACTGTGATGTCTTTCATTACTTTAACCTTCGCATGCCCTGTCGATACAACCAGCCTGCCTTCCTTCGCATGCCCTGTCGATACAACCAGCCTGCCTTCCTTCGTGAGCTTATCATAAAACTTCCCAAACAACTTTTCGTTCCGTCCTTCCAAATTCGCTTTGACAAGTTCTAAAAACTCAGCCTCGACTGAACTGTCTTTCTCCAACAGCGCCTTCACAAATTTCATTTTGAGAGTAGGATTTAGCTTGAACTCATCGTACGAAAACTCCCCTACCTCAACTATATCAAATCCACCGTCCTTATAATATGAAACAACCGCTTTCGTTAGTACATCCTTGTCATTTCGTAGAGGTTCATACTTGGCACCAAGCTTTGTCATTATCATCAAAAATTTCGAACCAGTTATCCTAGGTGTATATACATCATATTCACCTTTCAATACCAACGGCACCATGTTCCCCTCTCCTTCCTCTTAAGCTTCTATATTCGAGTACTGCTTAATGCTGATAAGTCTTGAAAGAGCGCTAACTTCACTCGCCATAAGCACATTGCACATTACATGAACTGCGCTAATTTTAAACACACCGATGTCAATTTGCTCTGCTTCGAACAATACGTTGCGCACTTTCAAAAACGTTGTTCCGTTTGTCTTTACCAGCTCATAATAGCCATTAACTTCTACATGCAATTCTGGATTAAGCACAAACCTGTTGTCCTCTGCCCGACCTCTGAAATCCAGCTTAACGTCAGCCAACATCCACTCAGGAAGTGGTTTCGGATTAATTGCAAAGTTCGTGAGCTCATAGTCTTCATAAAATTCATGTCCGAACAAATAACCAATCTCGATGAACAACTTCGTTGCAACCATCTCAACATCAACCCTGCCGAGAACTAAAAGCTTCAAATTGCCGACATCATAAAAGCTCTGCCCAATTCTTAAATACTGCCTGCCTGTCAATTTCTTCACCGTCGCTACCATACCTTTCAACCTCCTTCTTTATTCAGCACTGTAGAACGCATAGTTGATTCTACTAACCCAACCTTTTATGTACCTTGGATTATTTAAAGATTTCGCATGCTTTTTAAAAGTTTTGCGCAGTTTCACGAGCACATCATGGATTTTTGGGTCCGCATCGCTTAATCGCTTCAGCTCTTCCCAATCGTAGTGCTGTGCTATAATCTGCTTAGCAGTACCTTTACCAAACAATACCGCCATGTGCAGAATCGATTTTTGTAGTTGAACAGAATTGAACTCATAAAGTCGCATCGGAATGTAGTAGTTCTGAATGTATATCTCTCTTGCCTTTTCCCATGTAATACTGTTTATACTCAGCATCCTATAGTTTTTCTCAGAAATACCGTATTTCGTAGTCCCGCCTGGGTCGTACTTGTCGTGCGCCGAACCTTCGAAGTGCAGAACCGAACTCACGACATAATCCATAATCCTTCTATCTTGCTCAGCAAAGTTCCGAGTTGGGAACCAAGTTAGCTGCTTTTCAGTTACCTCTACCTCAACAACCGGTAATGTTTCAAAAGGCTTTAACTTGTTTGGCAACACCACAAACAACAATCCTGTCAACACCCCTGCCAACAAAAGCAACCACCAAAGCTTTTTGGACTTGTTGCGTCGTAATCGTTTTCTCATACTGCCACTCCTTTCTAAAAAATGTATTGACTCTTGCTACTGGCTATGGTATAATAGTATTGCTGAACGGCCAAGTCAGCATGCTCGTGCTCTTCTTTTCAACACCTGCCCCGAGGTTGCTCGCCTCGGGGTTTTTTATAAGTGCTCAAACAAGAAGAACTCTAGGTTTTGACACTACCAGATAGGATTCTTAGTAGCTCAAGGCTACCTTCCATCTTTATTCGCCCTCTTGGGCGCATATCTGGTGGAGGCGGTGGGACTCGAACCCACCTCCGAAATAAGTCTGTGAAAGCACTTACCTCGTCGAACCCAAATCGCCCCCACATACTTAAGATAAAATTGATATATAACACAAAAAACAAAATGCGTTTTTTAGTGGTTCCTTTGCCGGGCAGGTCGACCTGTCCTGCCCGGTTTGTTGGCTTGTCAGATATCATCGCTGAATGTTGCGACTCTCTTAGTGCGTCTGCGGAGCATTGCATCTTTGAATGCTTGGACGTATTCTTGGTCGATTGGTTTGACTCCGTCCACCCAGTAAATCCAGAGTCTTTGGCCAGCTTGTAGTTTGGCTAAATCTGCCTGTGTGTAGCTGACCCAGTCGTGGTCTTCTATGTGTTCGTATCTTGCCATTTCTGGGCAGACCCAGAGTACTTCTTTTCCTGCGTAGGCTAGTTCTATTGGTAGGTCTGCTCCGTCGAAGTCCCCTATGTAGAGGACTACCTGAGCTGCAGCCATTGCTTGTTCTATTTGCTGCTTTTCTTTGTCACTTGTTGTGTAGTCGAACTGACCGTTTGGCATGTAGAATGCTTGGACGTTCTGCATTCTGCTTGCCGTTTCGTATGCTACTTCCATTAGCAGGTATGAGTGGTCCATACTACCGCTGTTGTCTATTAGTACTAGTACTTGGTTCTTTATTTCGTCTTTGTAGCAGTGCCACAGCGGAGCTTTTGTTACCGCTCTTTTTATGACTGCTCTCATGTCGAGTCGGTCAGTTCCTGGAACCTCGAATACTACTTCGGAACCGAGGTTTTCCAGCAACAGTTTGAAGTACTTTGCTACGTATTTTGCTTGTCTGAGCTTTTCTGCGTCTGAGTCCATTGCTTCGAAGCCTTCTGCGTTGATTTCTCCGACTGAGTCATCGTCTGCTGAGTCATCGTCTGCATAGTCTTGGTCTTCGTACTCGGTTTCATCTCCTGCGCTGTCTTGTCCGCCTTGTGTTCCGTTGTCTCCGTCTTCTTCCATGTTCGTTGTTGAATCTGTCTGGGCAGTGGACTCATTGCCACCGTGAGAGTCCTCTGTCTGCCCATTGTCTGTTGGGTTGATTGGTTTGTCCGTGTCTTCTTCTTCATTTTTGACTTCGGCTTGTGGCTCTTGTGCTTCGTTTTGTTGCAGTTCTTGTTCTTGTGAACTGTCGTTTGTTGTCGTAAGTCTGAGTAGTGTGTCCAATAGTGTGTCCAAATCACCTGTCCACACATCTCTTATTTTGTCCATCTTCATCCCCCCCTTTCTTATTTTATTTTTTTACATTCTTTCTACTATGTCTGCGAGTGCAGCTACTATGTTTACAGCGCTCGAGTAGCTTTTTGCTGGAGTTATTGCTACTTCTATTACTGCTTGGTCACCGTCTATTACAACCCTTGCTGCGGTTATGTCTTTGTTTGGCATTGTGGCCGCAAGTTTGAACTTTGGTGTGTCTATTATGTATGTCAGACCCCCAATTTGTACGAATGTTTCTGCGACTGATTTGTCTGTTTCAATTCTTGCAAGAACTTCTATGCCTCCGTACCAGTAACCGTTACTTATTAGGAAGCTTTCTCTGAAGTTTGCGAAGTCTTTGGGGTCTTCGAATGCGACCATTACTCTGTCTTCTACTCTGACGAGTGCTACTTCTTTGCCGTATTTTCCAACTTTGACGTTTGCATCGTCTGTTGGCTGCAATGTGTTGAACCATCCAGCAAGGTCTGGTGCCCTCCATGGTTCAACTCCTGCTAAGACTGGATACTTCCTGGTAGGTCTCTTACCCAGTTTGATTTCTAATCTTTTTTCGTAGTATTCCGTGTTAACAAACTCATCTATTGCTTGGTCAAACTCCTCAGCCGCTGTTATTTCTTCTTCTGTTGTAGCTTCTGTTGCTTCTTCTATTGTAGCTTCTGTTGCTTCTTCTATTGTAACTTCTGTTGCTTCTTCTTCTACTGGTGTTTCTTCTGTTGTTTTTTCTTCTGTTGGTTCTTCCGCAAGCCCTGCTTGGACTACTAGCTTGACTATTTCTGGAACTATTTCTTCGTCCTCCTCGTACTTTATGAGTGTTTCTCTTACTGCGTCTTCTACAGGGATGCCTGCTTGGACTGCGAGCCAGAACTCTTTTAACTCTTGTACTGTGGCTGGCTTGCGGAGCTGCCTTTGGACAGTTCTTTGGTGTATCTTGGCTAGAATCCTTGCTACATCTTGCTCAACCCCGTTTTCTGTGAGCATTTCTATGACTCGACTGGTTGTTGGATGCTCAAACTTAATTCTAACTACCCTTCTGAGCAATGGTTCAGAGAAATCCCTGAAGCCGTTGCTCGTGAGGAAGACTACTAGGTTGTCTTTGTTTGCAACTAGCAAGTCTTCCCTAAAAGAAATCCTTCCGTTTTGAAGGAAGTCTAATAAGTACGAATCTGCTGAGACTATTGTTTTATCAAACTCGTCTATTACCAGAACGACGGGGCCGTTCTGGCTTTTTTCCACCGCTCTTACCAAAACGCCCTTAACCAAACCAATGCCGCTTGGAGCACTGGGGTCGGGCACGAATTCCGCTCTAAGTTCTTCAAATCTCATCCCGGGGTATGCCTGGACGAAAATGTATTCTGCCCCGAGATGTTCTGCTACGGTCTTTGTCAAATATGTCTTACCTGTCCCTGCTGGACCTTCCAATAAGAACTCTTTCTTACCTATCTTCAAGTAACTAAAAACCTTTTTAACCATACTACCACCCTTCCTTTCTATTTGGTTTTTTTATTTTTTGATTAGTGGGCGGGCGAAATTTAACATGAGCTTCATCCCGCTTAATTTATATATAACAAAGGAATCAATATATTTAGCGGTATGTTAGCTTACTAAAAAAAACTGCACCCCCCTTGCTCAGGGGGGATGCAGACGAATTACTCAAATTACACATCGTATTGCATGAGCCACCATTCGAAGTCTTGTTCGTCTGGATTGGAGTTCTTCTTATCTTGGGGATTGACTCTGTAAGGAAGTTTGCAAATTAGTATCACGTCTTTTGGTTCTAACTTTGCCGTATCTCTGTTAACTGGTATGTATTCTCCTAAGACTTTCTCCATGTACTTTGCTGTTGACTCGTAACCAACGTAACTAGTCCAACCGTGGGTTTTGAACACATCAAAAATCTTCTTGGCTTCCTTTTCGTCAATCCTTTTTACCTTGTAAGTGCCCTCCTGTGGACACATGGTGCTGTTCATCAGTACTAACATCTTAATCCCCTCCTCTTTGGATTTTAATGGATAAATCGGATAATTCTTCAGCATATTGTTTTGCCATTCTCAATCGTTCTAACATATCAAAAATCTTTCGCAAGTCTTGTTCTAACATTGATAACTTAAGTATCGATTCTGTGGTAAAAGTATCGATTTCGTCCATTAGTTTTTTATCTGCCAGTATATCCGGATTTTCATTAATTTGACTTACTATATCTTTGTATTGCAGAGCTTTCGCATATATCATATCAATATCGCTACTGGAATAGTCAATTGCTGATACTTGTTGAATTAACTGAGGAAATAATTCCATCATCGATTGGTAAATGTATGCAGCAACAGTTTTGGCATTTTGCACCTTGTAACTAAAAATCTTGTGTTCCACTATTTTCTCTAAGTCTTTAACGTAGAAGTCAAATGTCTTTTGTTGCAAGCCTCTTTTGAGAAAATGCTCTATAACCCGCTTCTTTAGTAAAACTTTTTCTTGTAAACTTAGTTTGTCTAAGATAGCGTAGATTCTTGCAATTGCAACTGTAAATGGTATTCGTTCAAGCACCGGGTCGAGAATTTCCGAATAGTCCTCTTCAAACAATCTCATCTGTTCCATCCTTAGTAACCTCCCCTCTTGGAACGGATAATTTAGTAACCAATTGAATTATTGCTTTACGCTCGAACGTGACATATACTTTACCTAACTTTACTTCATGTTCGATAAACACATGAGAGACATCCAAATTATCCTTGTTTTCTAATCCTTCTATCTTTTCTACTTGTAAAGACACTCCACCGAATATGATATTAGTAATCTTGAATAATCTGTACGCTTGACACTCCCAATCCCCTAAAGGGGATGGGATTCTTAGTAGCTCAAGGCTACCTTCCATGGAGCTGTTTTGACTCCATGGCTACAAATTTGACGGGTGCCAACCCCGCTACTACTTGGCCACCGCCAAGATACCTTTTGTATATGTTTATCGCTCCTACTCCATCCCTTTGGACTGAACAATTTAATACGATACCGTTTGTTCATGAAATTGTCTATAGTTGTAATATCGTGAGTTTTGACCTACTCCCCGCATTAAAATGCGGGGTTTTAGAGCCTTGAAATTCTATAAATTGAAACGAACCGCAAATAAGTTGCAAAAAAAAGTAGACCAAATACAACAACTTGTGAACCCAAACCAAACATCAGCGTCAAAAGAAAAACCGACAGCCCAAAAGCTCCTCAGCGAACTGGTTAATACCAAACCACAGCAAAGCACTACCGTTCAAAAAACGGTTAAGCCGAAACATCTCGGCAAAGGTCTTGCTTATACAGGACTTGGTGTAGCTGGATTGCTCGGTACTCTTGCTCTAGTCAACAAACTCAAAAAGAAGAAATCAGATAGCGAGCACTAATCAAGAGACCCGCCCGGATGAATACGGGCAGGTCCTTTAATCATCACTCCGCTTCTTGCTGCTTTGCTATCTTTTCCACAAGCCTGTAGATGAATTCTACCACAATAACTAGAAATCCAAGTATCATTAACAGCTTGTCCATACTTGCCCCTCCTTTCGCTCAATCATATCATCTCAACAAATTCAACAAAATGCTTGATAAACCTGAATACAGCAACAAACAAGACAACAATTTCGGCAAAAATCCTTACTGCCTCTGCCATACAATATCCTCCTTCCTTTTGTTTTCAGCATTCTGCCAACGTTTCTTCACACTCTCTGATAAAATAAAGCCGAAAGGGGTGATACCTTCTGATACCTATATATAACAAACGGATTGACGAACCTATCGTCTCGGTTGCCTTCTTCGGAGACCTGCATATCGGAGCAAATGGCATGTTCTTAGCTCAAGGACAGGATTTCGATACAATACTCGATAGCATACTCTACAACTTCCAGCAAATACTCGACGAAATCGACAAAAAGGTTGGACACAAAGTATACATTGCCTTCCTCGGCGATATGGCAGATGTGATAACGAAAAACAGCGTTGGCAACCTCTACTTCCAAAAAATGCCACCCGAGGACCAGATAGAAATCGTCAAACAGCTTATCGAAAAATTCAAGGACCGAATCATAGGGATGGTTTCTGGCAATCACGACTTCAGAATGATGAAAGAAGCAGGTTTTGACTACCTGAAGTTCATTGCCAAAGAGCTCGACATACCATACTCACCTACCCTCCTAACTGTAGTTTTAGAATGCAATGGATTCGATATTTCCATTGCGCTCCACCACGGCGTCAGTGGTGGACGAAGTAAAGCGGCAAGCGTCCGCCAAAATGAATACTTTCTCTCAGCTATTCAAAATGTAGACATCTACGTAACAGGTCACACCCACACTGCCAACATCACCTCCCATATGCAGAGATTGTATGATAAAGATGTCGTTCTCAAACCCACAAAACTCATTACAGTCTCAAGTTTTCTACACGACGAAGACTACGCACTTCAAAAGCTCCTGCCACCAACCGGCTTCGACATTCCGGTTGCAACATGCTATACTGAAACTAGGAAAATTAAAATGGCTGGTTCAGAAATAATACACACCGAGAAAATAATAGATGCAAGCCTTGTGACGAGCTATGTTGTGAATTTCTTGGTCAAGAACGCGTTATTTAAGGAGGTGAGTGAGGCATATGGAAGTTAGCATTATTCTTCTTGCAAGCGCTGTGATTATTCAGACTGTTTTCATCATCTACCTGATTATGAAGCGACCAACTCAAGAAACTCAGAACATAACCCCAAAACCACTTCAAATCAAAGTACCAGACGAAGCAATTTTTAAAGTACAGGAAGCAGTTGCTAAAATCAATGAAGTGCTACGTAAATACAACGTACCTCCTCTTTCAAAAAAAGTATTTCTTCACAAACAAGTAATTTTAACTGTGGAGGTGGAGTTCCGTGGTCAAACGAATGCTGATGTTGACAATCTTGATAACACTAATACCGTTGCTAAGTTTCTCAGAAGTCGAGGAATTATCCCCTAATGCAGTATACACGATAACTGGCGAACAACTACTTGCCATCGCAAATAAAATCCAAACTTTAGAAAATACAATAAGCCAACTAAGTGACGAAAATCAGAAACTGAAATCTCAACTTGAAGAGCAGCTACGAGTTAATAACGAACTTCAACGAGAGACAAAAAGGAATGCTATAATATGGCAGGTTACCCTGATAGCATCCGTGATTGCAAATCTATTTTTTATCTATAAGTTCGTGATGGGAGGTTAGGGGATATGACGCCTGGCGACAAATTGAAGAGGTTCTTCACACTTGTGTACTTCTTAATCATGCTTTTAACGTTTCTCGGCTCGTTCATAGCAACACTGCTGAACAACGCTCAAGTAGCACACGAACTTGCAGTTACATTTGTTGTAATGTTCATAATTTTCTTCGTAGGTGCCTTCATCAGTTCGTTTTTGCAGCCAAAAAGTAAGGAAAGCAGGAGCGAAAGCCATGATTGAAAAATACGGCATCACCAAGGAAGATTTCGTTAAAGAAGCGCAGGAACAGAAGGACAAAAACATAAAACAAAAAGTAGCCCGAATGTTCGGCAATACTAAAAAGGAGGTCGGTCACGATGACCATGAGGGAAATCATGATGAAAAAACTCGCTGATGATTACGAACTCGAAAAGATAGCAGAGAAACTCGCTGACGAAATAGCCGAGGAACTTGAACTTGAAAAGATAGCAGAAGTCGTTGCTGATTACGTGCTCGGCAAATACGCAGAAGACGACTACGACCCTGAAGAACTTATTGAACTTCTCTTAGACTGACCGCCTAAAAGGGTCCCGAAAATGAGTAGCAAAAAAAAAGCGGGGGGATAGTTCCCCCGCTTGTGTTTTTATGCTTCTTTATTAACAACCTCTATCCTGTAGGCTACCTCTTTTGTAACGTATTCTTCTGGTATCTTAAGCCCCAACTTCTTGAAGAGCGTCTGCGTTATCGAAACCGAATCCCATAAAACGTCTGCTGGTATGTCTGCAGATTTTAGATATTCTCTCAGCCCTTGTTCATCTAAAACAGTCTTGTTGTATTCTTTGCGCTTTACTTTTACGAATGCTCCCTCAATCTCTTCTTTCTGCTCAAGTGCCTCATTTATTTTTGCTTCAATAATGTTTAGAGCTTGCTTTAATGGAAGATATGCATCAACAAGCTCTTCTATGTTTTTGCTCTGTACTTGTTCAGGAGATTTTGCTAAGTCTTTGACAAGCGGACAATGGTGTGCTACACTACAATAACGGCAGTGTTCACCCGGCGTTGCTGGATATTCCGACTGCTCGAAGAGCTTGGCAGGCATGGCAATGAACTCGTCAACGTGCTCTGAATACTTGGCAGTAGTGTGAATTATTGCTTCCTGTCCTTCCTGCCTCAAATACCAGAAATAAAGATTAACCATATCAACAGGTTCAAGCTTGTAGTAGTGGTGTGCTAAAAAGGCGTAAAACTGCAGTTGCAGTGGGTCTGCTGTAGCTTCTCTGTTGGTCTTGAAATCAAGAATATTAACTACTCGTGCTCCCAAAAATTCATCAATCCAGACAAAGTCGAACTTGCCACGCCAAACTGCATCTGGACTAAAGAAATCCACAGGATTCAAGTTGATGTCCAATGCAACAGCTTTTTCGCTTTCAACATCCTTGCCCCTAAGCATTTCAATGATGCCTAAATCAAGATTGTTGAGTATGCCTATGACTTCGTCTTTAAGTCCATCTTTAAGTGTCGGCAGATATTTTTGAATTGCTTCATCTAACAATTTCTGAGGTGAGGCTGTTAGCTTGACTTTCCAATTGTTGATGAATTCTTCAATGATAGTATGTATTGTTTGCCCTATCACGAGCGCATCTGTTTTTACTTTGTACTGGTCGAGATTGTCGATGTAAATTGCTTTGAACATCCATGGACAATTGTTGTAGCTCGAAATCATCGTATAGCTTATCGGCTTTGCCTTCACCAACATCACTCATCACTCCTCGTCAATGGTTTCTTCCACGTCAAACGATGGTTCTTCTGGACTTTCGAGGTGCTCAACTAAGTGTTTTGCTTCCATATACAATTTCGTTGCTTGCTCATAGTTCAACTCACTGAATTTCTTTTTGCCCAGCATTTCAAGTTCTTCCTTCACAAATGCATAGACGTCTGGGAACTGTTTTGCCAATACAAGTATTTGTTCATACATTCTCTGTTTATGAAGTTCTATGGCATCTTTCGTCACTTGATGGTTATAATCTTTGTTTGTCTGCTGTGGCTCTTGAACTACTTTTTGCATCTTGCTTTCAGTTTCATCTGCTCCGTCATCTTCTAATTCTTCAAGTGGCTGAGCTTCAAGTCCGATACCGAGCAAGCCGAGAGCTCGACCAAGTGCGTTCGTCTGCGCTTTCTTTGGGTCGTGCGTTGTAATGTCCACTTTCGATAAATTGTATGCCTTGACGTTGAATAAGACCTTATCGTTGTCTCTAACTTCGATTTGGCAGCTGACAAGTAGTCTTACCATCTCTGGTCCATCTGGCAGGAATTCAAGGCGCTCAACGTTGAATAAAATGTTGTACGTCCATCCTTTTTTCTCACATACGTCAACAAATATCTTGAGCTTTCCTTCAATGGTAAAATACTCGACACCAACCTTGTTGCCTGTTCTGGTGGTTCTTTCCTGAACGATGATGTAGTCTTCAAGCTCCGACCTTTTGAACACGTTTCCTCTCCATCCAAGTAAATCCGGCACTCTTGAAACGATGTTGATGTTCCTTTCCATACCGCTCACTCCTCCTTCTCACTATTTTACAAAGAACTCTTTCGCAATTTGCTCAAATGGTGTTTCAAAATCTTTTCCTTCAACCGCCATTGAGAATTCCAGTTCTTTCCTGTATAATGTGTTTTCAATTAGCATTTCAACCGTTCTAAACTCTTCCGCAAAAGAAATCAGGTCTATAACTTGTTTTGTTTGTGTTGCACCTGTTCTGTGAATTCTACCAATTCTCTGCTGTCGCACCGCTGGGTTCCAAGGCAGGTCGTAGTTGATTAGCAAATTGACAAACTGAAGGTTTATCCCGTAAGCTAACGTATCCGTTGAAATCAGCACATCGCCTTTCTGCTTGAACTTTGCCACTACCTCGTCTTTGTTTTTTACCTGCCCTGTTGTCAGATATACCTTGTAATCCAGCGAACTTAAATATTCAGCAAGACTGTTGGCAACTTTCTCAAAGCTCGTAAAGATAATTACCTTCTCACTACCTGCCTCTTCTATTATACCACTAACTACTTCATATTTCGGAGGAATTATTTCATCTTTCGGCAGATAATTCCTCAACAGTTCTGCCGTGGTCAGGAACGGATTTGATTCAACAACACGAGCATGTTGTAACCAAGTGAACATGATAGTTTTCTTGTCAAAGCTCTGGTTTTTTATTACTTTAATCAATTGCTTCTGCAAATCGCTGAGCTCAACATACTTCTTCGATGTAATCAGCTCAGGCAGTTCAGGTGCAACAAGCTCTTTCGTTCTTCGAATGTAGAGTGGCTTGACTACGTCATTAAAAAGCTTGTGGTTCTTGAAACCGACCACAATTGAAACCTTCCTGCGCAGCTTTTGATTGTATACTTCCTTTTCTATGCAGAACTTTTCTCTGAATTCAGGATACAGAAAAAGCTCTTCAGGTGAAATGAGTTCGAGTATGTTTGCAAATTCATCTAGGTGGTTCTCATACGGCGTACCAGTAAGCAGAACGATGAACGAATTCTTAGCAAGCTTTTTTATTATCTTGTAGTTCTGCGTCGTCTTGTTCTTCACCTTACTGGCTTCATCCAAAATCATCAACGTCTTCGGTGGCAGTGGCAGAACATCATCAACATCTACCCACTTTTTGACTGAAAACTTTAAGCCTTCGTAATGGATGATGTGCATTCCTGGTTCGAGTAGTTTCTGATAGCTTTCTTTGTCTGCATCCAATACGTCGGCTTCTAAACCTGTAAACCTCTGTATTTCGCTCTTCCACTGATACCTCAACGGCTTAGGACAGACAATAATAACTCTGTCTATCGCCTCCATCTTTTTTAGAACCTCCGCTATTCCAAGTGCTTCGACTGTTTTTCCTAAGCCCATCTCGTCTGCAATTAAATAACCCTTCCAACCTCTGCTGAAGGCATCAACTGCCTTTGAAACAGCTTGACGCTGGAAGGGCTTTAAATATGACGGGTATTCTAAGTTCAGTGAATCGTTAAGCTCAAACATTCCGAGATTGAAAAGCTTATCTATTACCACGAGTGCGTAGAATGTCTTGCGCTTGTACCAATTTTCAGTCTTGCTGTTGTATCTAAAACCGTGATGAATGAGTTCGTTCTTTAGTTCAGGTGTTACTTTACTTCCATTGACAAGTACAAAATCACCTTCAATTTTATAGACCCACTTCAAGTTATTATACTTCGCAAGTTCGTTATCTATTGAATACAACTTGTCTGGAGTTATTCCAACTATCAGTAACCAATTTCTAAATGCATTTGCTTGCTCGTATTTTTGTGGTGGCAACGCAAATTCCCAGACTTTTTCCTTGGCATTCCACTTGCAGTAAGGCGGTCTGCCGTATTTCTGATATATCTCATATGTTGTCTCCACCACCACCTTGTCCTGTCTTATCCTCACGTTCACCATCGCCAATTCCTCCTCGATTAAGCAATTCTAAGTAGAAACTGTCTGAGATGTGCGCTATCATCTTGTACTTCGGTGTAGTCCAATAAGCTTCACCTCTGTATCTATACAGCCTGGGTTTGGCAAATACAACATGCAGAGACCCAACCTTCGGTAGCCATATCGCACCATACCTCATCAAAGTCTGCCTTATCGCTTCCACTGCCTCACTCGCTATATGCCCAGCCGTCTTGGCATCCATGCCCGGAAACCTTTTATGCAGGTGCTCTCTAATTGCTTTAATCGCAGACGGCTGAGGCACCATGTATTTCTGTCCCGGCATACGCTTAGCATACGCTCTACGAACCCTTTCGTTCAAGTTTCTCCACCACCTTCTGCGCTATCTCATCAGCTATCTGGTCATATACGTCAGTCATGAATTCCGCGTCAATGTCAAGCGCACCAATCTTATGCCCCATCAAATTTAAGTACCAGAATACTGCCTCTTCAACAATACTGTTAATCTCAACACCACGCCAGTTAGCAATCCTTTTAAGTGCTTCATACTGATAGTGCGGAATTTTGACGTAGTGCATTCCTCATCACCATCCTCGAAACCAAATTTATATTCTTGCTGTCGTCATAAACCACTGCAGGAAATTCAAGGTAGCTGTATCTGGAAGGAAGTGCTAACAAGTTGAGCGTTTTGTCGACAAACTGCTTGCTGAACTTCACTATATCAGGGAAAGTTGTTGTAATCTTAGTTGCAAAAGCAAGGACCGTGGTTGCAGACAAATCGGGACAGAACAAGTCTACGTGCTTTAGTATGTCTGTATAATCGTTGACAATTGCTGCATAGTGCAGTATCGGCTCGTCTGATTTAGTCTTAAGCAGTGTTAGTTTGGAAAATGATTCAGGATTAACGTAACTCACTATCCACTCGCAGTCAGTCGACTTGAGTTCGCTTAGGACATAATTTTCCCACAGCCGTCCCTCATAATCGAGCCAACCAAGTATCATACTATCCCCCCATCAGAAGTCAAAAATTGTTGCCTGCTTTTGCTGAGTGACACCCCTCAACGTAAGGTTTCGACCGCCCGTGTCGTACAGGTCCAAAGACTCAAGCAAGTCTTTCCTGGTTTGGTAGAAATTGCAGAGCTCATCAATTTTGTAAAAATAAAAAAATGTTGACCAGTTGTAGAGTGTCGTGATTATATCCAAGCCTGGTGTGAGTACATCGGTCGGCATTCCGTCTTCATCGCACCTCACCAGCATCCTCAACTGTTCCTCTGCGCTCTGCGGTATGCTGTCAAGCGAAGCAAGGAGCATCAGCCGTTCAGAGATGATGTCAATGTCCCTGTCAGCCAGCTCATCAAAAAGCACACAGAAGTTCTTTGCCCAGGCACTTGCCAGCATTAGGACGTCTATCTTCTCAGTATAGACTGCACTCGAACGCAGGTTCACAGCACGAAGAATGCTCTCAGTCGAAACCGAGGTTTCAACTTTATAAATACCTGCCGGCCAATCTCGAAACAGTTGTGGTGTTGGAACATGCTTATTGCCCATCCTGAACAGCGAACCTATCTCTACTGTGTCTGCTTTTAATCTTGTGCCGCCAATAATCCCCTCTATCCCGTCGGAATGCAACCTCAACACCACGCCCGGAGGTGCTATAATGTACATCTTGGGAATGAATGGAACTGAAAAGTTGCCGTTGCTTAGGTAGTAGACTTTGCCTTCCGGCAACTTCGACACAGAGTTGATAGGTTCAAATAGTGGAACAGCATCTGAATACCCAAGCACTACAATCTTTGCTATATTCATCTAAATTAAGGCGTGGAGACCCCAACTTCTTTAAGCTGGGGAGGAAACGCCTTCCCTCCTTTCCCATAATAATGTTTTTCTTTTACTCAATAGTTTTAAATCTTTGTAACTTGCTGACCTGTGAACCACAGTTCCATCAAGTTTTCTTAAATCAAAATATCCACTACTTCTTCTACCAAATATAAAACATTCTTGTCCTTTGTATTTTACTTTGTCAAATAACCTAAAACCTTTTACTAAATAAGGAGCTTGATTTAATTTTCTTATGCCACCTTTTAATATTTTAGCTTTGTGTATTTGTCTATTATGCTTTCTTACTTGTTTGATATAATACCAATAATCTAATTGTTTTGCTTTTGGATTACCGCTAATACACAGAGCATCTATTCTGTGTGATTTGGGTAACTTATGAGTGATTCTGGTGTTTTTTGTTATATATCCATAAGTTAATTCTACATTTGGATAGATATTTTTTAATTTGTTATAAAACGTCCATCTCATAATACCCATAAATGCAGCATCTTTAAAACTTTGCCCTCTTTTTAATTTAACATTCAATTCTCCTTTGTGATATTTGTTGTGGCAGACCTCACACAAAGTTATGAGGTTGTTAGGTGCATTTCCACCTGTTTGCCTACTTTCTATATGATGAACATTTAACCTGTTGTCTTTGCTCTTACCTTTACAAATTTGACAAGTATGATTATCTCTCCAAAGAACATATTCTCTTACATTCCAAAATCCTAACTGTTCACCTTGTTGATATTCTACGCCTTCTATATTAGGATTTTTAATCTTTTGTATATCAAAGGAAGCTACTTCTGTAATTATTTTAGTTATAGGCAATATCTTATGAACTTTTTCTACTATTTTCAAATGTGTTTGTATTTTGTTTTCAATAGAAGGTGCTAACCAACCTTTATTTTTACTTCGTACTCTATTTAAAAATCGTGGCTTTCTATATCTTGTTTTTCTATATCTCCTACTTCTACGATATTGCCTACGTTCTGATAATAATTGTACTATATCGTTTCTTAGTTCTACTTCTGCTGAAAATAGTTCTTGCTTTTCTGTTGTAGCAGATACTCCAATAAATTTACTTCCTGCATCTATACCTAATGTAATAGGCTGTTTGTATCCACTACTACCATAAATAAGTTGAATTGTGAATGGTTCTCTTTGTGTTATTTTTGCTTTGCCTTGCTTTAAAAGTTTTCTGGCTTTTGATGGTTTACAAGGCATTAAAGGCTTACCATGCTTATTTAAAACGTATACTAACATAAAGTATACCTCCTTTTGGAGTAATGTCTCCTTCCCCAATGTTATATAGGCTTTTTACACTTAACTCACTATCCCTACCTCACAGGATTGTTTAAAGTTAAGCAACAGAGCTACGAGTTAGGAGAAACGCCCGTAGGTGTTATGACCTATATAACGTAGTCCTCGAAGGACTTAGGGTAGTCAACTTGAGCTTTTACAAGCTCCACCCTCTATAGGGTGGGGTAGTTGACGAAACCGGGCTACGGATACACGTGGCTTTAACCATGTGAGGAAGTAGCCCTTTCCCTCCTTTCGAACAGACAAAAGCTTCTTAATAATACAAACCGTACTTTACTAGTACTTCTTTTATGCTTCCCTTGGGTTCTGTAAGCCCAGGGAATCCTTGTCCTCCTGATTGTATATATGTTTCTGCATATAATTTCAACACTTCCATGTCCGCTACAGAAAGGTTCTTCACTTCTTTTAACTTAAAGCATGAACGCTCATCCCATCCATTAAATTTTTTGTCAATGTCCATTATCAATTTTTTTGCACTATTAATACCACTCATCTAAATCCCTCCTTATTTTGTTTTGAAAAATATAGAAAAACATACTCCTACCATTCTCTTCTTTTTTTTAAAACTAGTGAACTACCACCACCTATAGAGGTGGGTGGCTTCTTGGTCAATGGCAGTAACCTGCCAAGGTTCCCCAAGCTCAAAAGGCCGTTCCAGCCTCGGTAGTGCTAAAACTATATGACTAGTTTCAGCAAATTTTTGCTAGCATTTATATCCCTATCGTGATGCATGCCACCCTTAGCCTGGTCAACATAGGGCTATCAAGCCCACGACTTTAGTCGTGGGTAGTTGACGTCTGCCCCTCCCACGATTTATATTTAGCCGACAACCATATTATATCACCACTCCTGCAAAAATGTACCAGTTTTTTCTATTCTGTCTCTAAATTGCATAAATTTATCCAAGTGGCTAGCATGTTTGAAAACATCTACGATATCGCTTAACCGCTTCTTTTCATGTTCAGTCACAACGTCTAGAAATTGTTTGAAGAGCGGTGTTGGATTTTGAGTTGTCGGAACTGAAGAATGAAGCCACAGTGTAGCCCAAAGACCTTCGTTGACCGGGAAAGAAAAACTAATCATTGTCCACTTTGGCACAAACTTCTCGCTGACTTCACCGCTGTAGATAAAGTCAGCAAAAATTTCCTCAAACACCTTAGGCTTCTCACTGTCAACTTCAAAATAAGCAGAACCTATATTGAACTTTTCATACATAACAAAAGCGGGGCAATGCCCCGCATTCACCTCCTTTCTTGTTTGTTATATCATCTTCACCAATTCTTCGTATGTCTTAGCATCCAAACCGCATTCGATTATTTTATCTATTAACTTCTGCTTTTTGCTCGAAAGCATTTGTTTTCTCTGAAGATTCGTTTCTTTAGCAATGAGCTCGTTCAATTTTGCGAGCTGTTTGAATGCAGTTTTCTGCAACTTTTTAAGTACTGCTTCCTCGTGTTCGAATGCCGCTTCGATTACTTCCTTGGATAAATTAGCAAAATCATCAGATGCATCAGTTGATTTGGAAACAGAAACATCAACAGTTTCATATGGCGCAACAGTTCTTTTGAAGCCAACGTAAACATGAATCTTGTTCACCTTTTCACCGTTCATCTCCATACCAAACACCTCCCATTTCTTTCAGTAATTTTGTTTTCTCTATTACCAACCTGACTTTCTCTTCACCACTCGCTAACTTTATCTTCTCATCAATGCTTGCAAGAGCCCTCTTCAATTGCTTCTGCCGTAACCTTCGATAGAGATATTCTTTATCAGGAAAAACAAAATTAGCCATCTCTAACTGTAATTGTTCAAGCAGTTGTTTATCCTCGTCTGTCAGTTGGTTGTTCTTAATTCTTTGTTTTAGTTCTTCCCAAGGACTTTCCAACTGAACGTTCCAGTGAAGCAAGTCTGGATGCCTAAGAGACATAACAACAAAAACTTCCTCGGCTGTAGGTCCTTCACTTTCTGTTTCTTGAACTTCAGCCTCTGATTTGTGCTCTGTCTTCTTAAACACTCTCTTTTTGCTGTCCTTTGATTTCATGAAGTAGTCGTACAGTTTTTCAACAGGCAACTTTTCTCTTTCGCTGATAAGTTGAACGTACTCATCGTATGTAGCAGGATTTGTAATGTATCGAGCAAACTCCTTTGCCAGTGCAAGCCTGTTGGTACGGTTAACTGGTTCAATTTCTACCAACGTCCTATAGACATACTCAACCGACGTAATTGTGTTTTCAATGACATATTCGCTTGACCACATTCCCTTTACGCACATATCGGCAGGGTCGAGTTCGTCAGGCAACATGAGTACTCGTACATCCATGTCTTTCTTCAGTAGCTTGGCAACTGCTTTGAACATTCCGCTACGCCCTGCCTCATCGTCGTCAAGCGCAATAACCACATTCCTCGTCGCCCTTTCAATTAAAAATGCCTGCTCATCTGAAAGAGACGAACCCATCAAGCCTACTGTGTTTGAAAACCCGTGCTGATGAAGGAGTATTACATCCATTGGTCCTTCTACCAACATAACATAGCCGTATTCCTTGATGTATTGCTGTGCTATATCATAACCAAACAGCAGGGCAGACTTTTTGAAGAACTCATTTTCCTCGCTGAGCAAATACTTCGGATTTCTTCCATCTATTGCCCTGCCAATGAACCCCACTACATTTCCGACATCGGTAATCGGAATAACAACACGACCCGCAAATGGGTCGAATTTGGTGTGCCGTTTCAAAATCCTCAAATACAAGTTCCTATCAGTCGGTGCATATCCAATCTGCCACTGAGAAACCGTTTCCTCGTTTATACCACGGCTTTGTAGATATTTGAGAGCCTCTGGATGTTTGTAAAGCTCCTCATGATACAACTTAGCAAGTTCCTCATATGCGTTGAGTTCCTTGCGCTTTTCTGTGTCTGCTTGCACATTGAAATCCTCAACAAGGATTTTGACCGCTCGGTCAAAATTGACTTTAAGAAATCGCATGAGGAAGTCTATAACGTCTCCAGTTGCACCGCAACCGAAACACTTGTAAATCTTGCGTTCAGGGCTTACAAAGAAACTTGGAGTATCCTCAGAATGGAATGGACAGAGCGCTTTATATGACTTGCCTACCCGCTTTAAGTCTATGTAGCGCCCAATTACTTCTTCAATTTTTACCTGATTTACCACCTGCTTTCTTAACGACCACATCAAATCACCTCCGCATCTTCAAGCCTCACCCACTCCAAAATATTTCTTAGGCGCTTCACCATGTACTGCTCAAGCTCCTCACTCCATTCATGCTGCAGAGCATAGTCGTCAAGTGCTTCTAAAGTTGCATGGAGCGCCTCCCTGCGTTCGGGAGACATCTTGAAATAGTACTTTTCGACTTCGGCAAGGAATTTCCTAAAAAACGCTTCGTATGCTTTCGAGAACTTGCTCATACTAATCACCCTACCTTTTGACTTCTCTGAATGGAATGAATTCCTGCATTTGGAAATCAAACCAGAGCTCTACTTCCCCGACGGCACCGTTTCGTTGCTTTGCCACTATTGCAACAGTGTATTCCCTGTGTTTTTTTAGGTCATCGCCATTTATTATGTCATCGTTCGGTCTCCAGAGCAAAATTACGACGTCAGCGTCCTGTTCTATCGCACCTGATTCCCTGAGCTCAGCTAGGCTTGGACGCTTGTCTGCTTTTTTCTCTGATTCTCTGTTCAACTGACTTGCCACAATAAGTATAATCCCAAGGCTCTTGGCTAGGAATTTAAGCCTGTTTGAAATTTTTGTTACCTGTTCTACACGTGAAGCACCTGAAGCTGAAATTAGTTGCAGGTAGTCAACAAAGACAATCTTACATTTGGTGCGCTGTACTAACTGTCTGATTAATGTTTCAATGTGTATTAAATCATTTGAAGCAGGCTTGGCAAAGAAGATTGGATACTTGGAAAATTCGTTCGCGAAGGCATTCAGAACAACTGCGAAAGTTTCCTCAGGCATGTTTACAAAACTTGCATACAATGACTTGTGCCTGAAAACTTCTGGCACATATTTTAGTGCAAGCCTTGCTAGCATACTTGTTTCCGTCATTTCGAGGCTGATTATCCCAACTGGTATTCCTTCTCTTGCATAGCGCAGTGCATTGCTTAGAAGGAATGCACTCTTACCTACTGACGGTCGGGCTGCCACAACGACAAATTCGCCACCGAGCAGACCTGATACTAAGTCGCTTACCAGCGGGATGGAAATATTGCCACGCTCTCGTACTCTGGTAAGCTCGTGACCAAGGTCATAAGTAAGCTCAGCCACTGGTATGATTTGCCCCTTCCCACCTGATTGAGACTGCATTCCTTCCATCTGGCGCAGTATTTCCTCTGTTGTTAGCTGTTCGTACTGCTCAAGCATGGAGTTCAACTTCTGCCGTATCTTTTCCTTCATCACCATGTCTTTGTACTGCGTTACTACTTCTTCTAGTGCCTGCACATCGTTTGAAAGAACAATTTCTAAGAATTTGCTCGTGTCATATCCAGCTTTCTGCAACTCGAGTATTGCATTGTCAGGTGTTTCAGTACGCAAAATTATTTTTTTAGCAGCATCGTATTCAGCTGGTACTTCCAAATCGAGCAGAACAAAACGCAGTTCTGGATAAACAATACAAGTACCAAATATTGTATGCAACAGTCGTTTTAGTTCCATAAGCTATGTGGCTGCCCTGCCCGAAGGCAGGACAACCACGAACACCCCCTTTCTTGTTTGTTTTCGGACTACTTGACCATTCCATTTTTGGACCTAACTTCAGAAATTGCGGTACTTGCACGTTTCAGTGAGAACTCGAAATACACATTGCGGTCTATCCAAGGTACTTCGATGAGAACTTTGTTGTATTTTTTCATATTCTCTACGAATACATTCGTCTCAAGTATAAAGGCAATCTTCGCCGGAATCTTAGCCACAAACAGAGTAATATTGATTGGCTTCTGGTTGTCGAACTTTGCTCTTCCGAATGCAACAAAGGAACCATTTCCAAGTGAATGAAATTCCAGCAACGGATAGCTACTAAACGCAAGAGCTACAATTTCAGTCTTGTTGATGACCGTGTAGACCAAATTCGCATACATATCGTCATACGGATACTCCAGCGGATACAACGGCCATGTGTCAGGCGAAAAAGCGCTCCAAGTACGCTCACCGGTCATGATGTCATCCGATGGCAAGACAATCCACTCGTTGGTTGCATTCAGGTAGTTGTAGTAGCCAAGCAAACTGACCGCAAGAAGTACCAACACCGAAACAAGTACCTTTCTCACCATACACACTCCTCCTCCTTTCAATAATTAGCCCAGGCTTGTCGCCTGAGCCGTGGTATTGTTTTACTCTCACGCTATTTCTCTAACTTTCTTCCTGTTGAACAATTCATCGAATGAATTTTTCTTGCTCTTGGTTTTCTTTTCTGTTGTTTGTTGTTCGTTTGAACCATCTTTGACTTTTGATACGGCTTTTACCTCTGCCTCTTTCTTCTTGCTAACTTTCTTAGGTTTTTCTTCAACTGTTGGTTCCGGTTCTTGTTTCTTAGTCTCCATTTCAGCTTGTTTTGTTTCTACAACCTTCTTTCTAACTTTGCTTTTCTGTTCTTTTGGTTGAGGCTCAGGCTGTGGTTCCACCTGAGGTTGTTGAACTGTTTCCTGAGATGATTCTAACAGCTTTTCAGTTGCTGCAAAGATTGCTACATCGAACATCTCCTTGACAAATTTCGGCCTGAACTTGAACTTGTAAAACGTCTGCGTCCGTTCTTGTAACGTCACATGTTTCGATATCTCCAAATGCTTGAAGAAATCTTCATAGATGGTTTTTCTTACAACAATAAATTCGCTGTTGATAAACAACAGCATTTTACCCTCCCTAATAGTAAGGATGCAGTCTGGATTGTCTTCCAAGAACTGCTTCAACATCTCCCAATCCATCTTGTCAAACGTGTTTGCAAAATATACCATCCTGTCAAACATACTCTCATCCTCCTCCTTCGGAATGATTATATACTTACTTTGGAAATTAAAGGCAACCCCATAGGTATAATCTCATTCTTGTACACCGGGAAATACGCATAATTCATTTTGCCAGATAAAGTGCATCCTGTATAGTTATCGGTTGACTGTCTTTCCTTGAATACCCGCATGTAATCGCCTCCTTACTGTCCGATATCTTCACGTTATCACCTCCGTACTATCTTGACTGCCGATTAT
>ERZ795046.1339-NODE-1339-length-25450-cov-4.491278_pt1 | contig 25450 bp, 25 predicted proteins | sample MGYA00375130_ERZ795046 | MGnify/ENA primary metagenome ERZ795046 (study PRJEB30175, sample SAMN05720202) | activated sludge metagenome | isolation source: anaerobic digester from wastewater treatment plant | place: Japan | collected 2015-05-15 ...
GAGTTTTCCCCATGCTGACTTTGCCCATCCGGTATCTGACACCGTAAAATGCAGATCATTACTCCGCACATCATGCCAGAACCGGGCGGTGACGATATGACCAAGCGGGTAGGCCTGGGAGTGAAGCACCATCTTTGGCTCGCCCGTCGTTCCTGATGAGAAGAAGATGACCATGGGATCGGAGGATTTGGTCTTTCTCATCCCTTTCAGATTGATGATCCGCGATGAGACCGGGGCAGGATAGGTCAGTTCACGCGGGTATGAGAGCCACCCGTCACGTGCACCATCCACTACCATCTTTGTCTCGAGTGTCGGGCAGATGGCTGCAATCTCGTCAACCTTATGAGCGTTCTCCATATCGGTGATGACCATCTTTACTTCTGCCGCGTTGATCCGGTATGCCAGATCCTTCGGTGTCAGCATGGTCGGGGCCGGAATATACACCGCCCCAATCTTGATCAGGGCAACAACCATGAACCACCACTCCGGCACCCGGTGGAGCATGATAAGAACCCGGTCCCCTTTGCCAATCTTGTACTTGATCATCATGTTGACGATCTCATTCGATCTCCGGGAGATGTCACGGAATGTGAAGAACTTCTCCGCTCCTTCCTGGTTTGTCCAGACCATGGCAATCTTGTTGCGGTCCTTCTTTGCCCAGGCATCGACCACGTCAAACCCGAAATTGAAGTACTCCGGTATCTCAATACGAAAATTCCGGTACGTCTCCTCATAATTCTGCATATTGTGACGGTGCACAAGCGGAGAGTCGTCAATGATCGGGCTTGAATTCCCACACGGGTAGATCCCATACCCGGAGAGTTTCCGAAGCTGCCGTGTACATGCCTCGTTTATCCAGTCAGAACGGGAGACCTGTCTGACAACACATTCCTGATCGACCCGGCGGGTCAGGTCATCATCCATCGTAATAGAGAACCGAACCATCTGTACTAATCTGGTGCACCAGATTGTAAAAGAGTTGTGAAAGGGTGAACCAGTATTTATACCATGATCTGCTATCCGTTCAGATACCTGTGATCAGGTACCGGTTGTGTTCCCTTCACGCACCATAGTAATGGCCTTTTTCGGACATTCAGCCGCACAGATACCACAGCCCTTACAGAATACCAGGTCAATCTCGTACCTTTCATTAATGACCCCGTCAGGACAGTACATGGCACACATGCCGCATGCATTACACAATTCTCTGTTAACGACCGGCCGGAACACCCGCCAGGTCCCGGTATTGCCACAGGCACCCTCACGAGGCCGTGACATTGCAAGCCTCTCCCTCTTCTCCGCCATCATACCAGCTCCTCATATGCCATCAGAGCAGCCTTCAGATTTCGCTCATCCGAAAACGTCTCCCGAATGGCAGCAGCCGCAGACTCCCGTGAGAACAGACCCATTTTTGCAAGCGCACCGATAACAGGCGTATTCAGGATAGGACTTCCGGCAACCACCAGATTTGTCCGGAGGGCAATCCCGGTGAGATCCACATACCTGACCTGATATCCACGTGCTTTTTCAGGAATTTCCGGTGCATTGATGAGGACCTTTCCGTCCGGTTTTAATCCTTCAAACACATTGACCAGATCGATGATGGACGGATCAAGAACCACAATAAGATCCGGGTTATGGATCTGGGAGTAGATCTTAATGGGCTTGTCATCGATCCGGATAAAGGAGACGATCGGGGCACCCCGCCGCTCTGCACCATAAAACGGAGCCGCAGTTGCATATTTGCCATCCCGGAATGAGGCAAGTGCCATCAGCTTTGCAGCAGTCACTCCTCCCTGACCCCCCCGGGAATGAAGTCTGATCTCATACATCAGGCATCAACTCCAAACCAGAACTCTTCCCCGATACGCCGGTTTCTCACAAAACCTGCAATATCATCGTAGGTTACCTCCTGTCCGCCAAGACCTGCGATAACATTATAGCACTCTTCCCCGGTCTTTGCACGGATGGAGGTTGCCAGAATGCCCCCAAACCCGAATGAGTAGTTCCGGTCAATGACCACCAGCTCACGGCCTTTCAGATCCAGCTGAGGGAAGGGACGAATCCATCTGACCCGCATCGAACCTGCCTTTATTCCCTCGCTCCGAAGGATATCAACGGCAACTTCTGCCTCTTTGCCAAGGGTTCCCATGGCAAGGATGAGCACCTCTGCATCCTCGCACCGGTAGTCCTCCGTCCATGAATACTTCCTCCCGAACCTTTCCGCAAACGCTGCTTCGGTCTCCTGGATCACCTGCACCGAATCCCGCATGGATCGCTCGATATCATACCGGATCCTGAAGTAATCGGCAGACGAGGTCATACACCCGTATCCGGCCGGTGCATCGGTTGAAATGGCATGGTCAAGAACCAGTGGCGGGATGAAATCACCAGCCTGACTCTCCTCCAACTGCTGTGAGATATGGGAGAGGGCAAACCCGTCAAGGTTTATCATCACCGGCAGGTAGACCCGGCGATCCTCAGCGATACGAAACGCCATCAAAGTTGCATCATATGCCTCCTGAACCGTTGAAACATACACCTGGAGCCAGCCGGTATCCCGTGCCTGGAGGGCATCGGTATGTTCAGCCCATACATTCCAGCCTGGCCCGAGAGCACGGTTCACATTGGCCATGACAATCGGGAGCCTGGCACCTGCTGCCCAGTTGACCATCTCATGCATATATAAGAGCCCGTGTGAACTGGTAGCGGTGAACGTCCGGACACCGGTAATACTTGCTCCAATACATGCAGCCATCGCCGAGTGCTCGCTCTCAACCGGGATATATTTTGATTTCAGACTTCCATTTGTCACATAATTGGCGATCTGTTCAACAATCTCGGTCTGGGGGGTGATGGGGTATGCTGCCACAACTGCTGGATTTGCCTGCCGGACTGCTGCAGCGACCGCATTATTCCCGGTGGATATGGTCAGCATAGTCCCTCCGCTTCTGCCTTCAAATGACGTAGGTTTCGTTCAATATCTCCACGGATTGCTTTTATATGCTCTTCTTTCAGACTTGAGAATCGGCCCTGCATTTTAAGATACTCCTCAAGCGGTGCCGGTTTTATCATGGCAGCCTTTGTCGGCCCGCTCAGGGTCAGGGTATCATACTCCCGTTCATACAACGCCCACATCCCGGTTTTTACTGCCATCTTCCCGACTTCGATCGTCTGTGATGCATCATACCGCCAGCCGGGGGGGCAGGGTGCGAGAATATGCATGAACTTGGGGCCTTTGATCGACAACGCTTTCTGAACCTTTTTCACGAGATCCTGCGGATAGGCACTACAGGCGGTTGCCATATATGGCAGGTGATGGGCAGCGATGATCCGGTCAAGATCCTTTTTTACATGCGTCTTCCCGCCCGGGGTGGTGGTTGTCCGGGCTCCGAGCGGTGTAGAGCCTGACCGCTGCATACCGGTGTTCCCGTATGCCTCGTTATCATAGCAGATATACAAAAAGTTGGTCTCCCGCTCAAGTGCTCCGGACAATGCCTGAATACCAATATCCACCGTACCACCGTCACCTGCATAGGCGATCACGTTGGTTTTTTTCCCCATGGATTCAAACGCCGCAGCCATACCTGAAGCAACAGCCGCAGCCGCAGCAAACGCGACATTGTACACCGGTATATTAAACGCGGTATGTGGCCAGACCCCCTGCAGAACACTTGTGCAGCAGGCAGGTACCACCAGAACGGTATCCGGACCGGCTGCCTTAAGCACGTGTCTGAGAATGAGGGACGAGCTGCACCCTGCACAGGCAGACGTGCATTTCATAATGTATTCGCTCGCAAAAGTCCCTGACATGACAATCTGTAGACGTTTGTATGCAATGATAAATAATGATAGTTTTACAGAGCAGGTCTTTTTCAAAACCGGTCAGGCACAGAAAAATCTGCGGCAATGTTCGGGTCTTGATGAGTAAATCGTGCAGCAGAACGATTCGTTCCCGGCAGGTCTGAGAAACGGGCAGGCATCCGGGAACTGATTCATACCATGCCTGTTCTGATACCTGACCAGGTCTTCCCCCCCGATTCGTGCAAAAAAGCGTTCCTTTGTCAGGGTGAAATGACAGAAATGCTGTGAATCACCGATACTTCGTTCAATGAGCATGTACCGTTTCATATGCAGACAGCATTTCCCGCATTGTGTACAGGAATCAGCCATTTGCCACCTCGTGATCATGATAGGCATTAATAGCCTCAAGGAAAGGCTGCCCGTATTGTATGAGCCGTCGTTCACCAACGCCATACACCTGACGTAAATCTTCAAAACACCGGGGTCGGATCTTCGCCATCTCACGCAGGGTGCGGTTTGGAAAAATCCGGAAGGGGGGCATATCCAGCTCGTCTGCAATGCTCTTTCTGACATCCCGGAGGATTTCATAGAGATTGTCCTCGGCAGGACTATCCGCTTCCTCATATCCCCCGCCGGGTAGTGAGGACTGAAACTCCGGCTCACCTATCCTGACCGGAATGATTCCGGCAAGAGCATCCCGTGTCCGGGGGTTCTTTCGCACTACCGGGTACCGGGACCCGTACCGTGAGAGATACCCGCAGGATATCAGCTCACGAATCCAGTACACCCACAGCCCTCTCCGGTGAGGCCTTCCTGAACCAAAACAGGCAAGTGTATCATGCCCGCGTGAAATCACCTTCTCGTCCGGCGTCCCGGATATGATATCAGCCAGGTATGAAACCCCGTAATCATCGCTGAGTTCATCCATGCAGGCAGTTATCACCGACAGATGATACCTCCCATCAATGGTCTTTCGTCCTGAATGACATGAATCACAGTTCCCGCATGTTGGTTTATCCCAGGGTTCGCCAAAATATGTCAGCAGGACGGCACGTCGGCATGCACGGGACTCACAATACCCGACCATCTCATGCAGTTTTCGAAGACTTACCTGTCGTTCGGTTCCGTCTGCCATCTGCTCAATCAGGTACTCAATCTTCCGATAATCCCCTCGTGAATAGAGCAGCAGACATTCGGCAGGGTCCCCATCCCTCCCGGCCCGTCCGGTCTCCTGATAATAATGCTCAAGGTTTTTCGGGAGATCATAATGAACCACAAAACGCACATCAGGTTTGTTAATCCCCATTCCAAAGGCAACCGTCGCAACAATGATACGAACCTCGTCCCTCAGGAACCGGTCCTGCGTCTCATGACGCACTGATTTTGGCAGATCTGCATGGTAGGGAAGTGCTGAAAACCGGTTTTTCTGAAGCATTGCTGCAAGATCAGTCACCTGTTTTTTGGAAAAACAGTACACAATCCCTGACTCATTCTGATGAGTCTGCAAGAACCTGACCAGCTGCTGCTCGCCGTCCTCCTTCTTCTCAACCCGATAGATGAGATTCTCACGATTAAACGAGCCAACAAAGATAGCCGGGCTGTGCAGGCTGAGCTCGGTTATGATGTCATTTCTAACAGACGGCGTTGCTGTTGCCGTCAGGGCAATTATCGGAACCTCCGGAAACGTTCTCCGGATCACTGAGAGCTGCCGGTATTCAGGCCTGAATTCATGCCCCCACTGTGAGATGCAATGAGCCTCATCAATCGCAAAGAGGCTGATTCTGATTGATTTTAAAAATTCCAGAAACACAGGCTGGACCAGTCGCTCCGGGGAGATGTAGAGGATTTTTAGTAAGCCGTCACGAATGGACTCTTCAATACTTCGCCGGTCCCTGAAATCCTGGGTACTGTTTAAAAATGCGGCAGGGATACCGGATTCTGCAAGACAGTCAACCTGATCCTTCATGAGGGCAATCAGAGGGGATATGACTATCCCGATTCCCTCCCTGATCAGTGCCGGTATCTGGTAACAGAGTGACTTGCCCCCCCCGGTGGCGATGACCGCAAGCACATCCTGCCCCTCCAGCACCTTTGTGATAATCTCCTTCTGCCCAGGCCGGAATGTCGTGTACCCAAACCACCGGTGCAGGACTTCTTCCGGAAGAGGACCGTTCATTTGAATACAAGTTATCTCCGAAATAAGAAAACTGCATCTCTTCCGCCGAACATGAAGCGGCACCACACCATGCGGACAAATCCTGCCAGAAACGAAAGTTTCATGAACCTACATCCTGAAATGATGAAATGCGAAACATTTCCGGTATATAGAAAGAACCGGGGGCTTGGGAGACAGTATGGGCACATTTCTTGTAGACTACGACCATCATGATACCGCCAGAGAGAACGCACCGGTGATCACACAGGCATCGGTACAAACGGCACGGGCTGCGAAAAAAGGCACCGGGAATCTTCAGGTTGTAGAATTCATCCTTGGAAATGAACTCTTCGCCATCGACCTGTTTGATACACGGGAAGTCATCAACACAACCGAGATTACCCCGCTTCCAAACACACCGTCATTTATCAAGGGAATCATCGATCTCCGGGGAGTCATCACCACCATCATTGACCTGAAAGAGATGATGCATATCACACAGGAGGCGGATGGGAAGAAGAAGGCTAGAATCATCGTTCTTGATGCCAGTGTTTCAGAGAAGATGATTGGTGTGTTGGTTGATGACGTGCTCGCGGTCTCCACCTATACCCATGAGGAGATTGACCGGGATACTCATGCCTCACAGAAAAGTGACCGGGATATCCTGGGCATCATCAGGAAAAAGACAAAAACCTCTGACCGTGAGAAGAATGACCTGATCATCTGGCTGGATATCAGGACCATGATCCACAGGGTTGAACAGGACCTTTAAAGGTCAATCAGTCAGAAGAAGCGAGTACACGGTTCCAAGCAGATGCAGTTCTTCTGACTGTTTCCGGATTCTCCCAGCCTTCAGCCCTGACACCGGTATTCTGTGCCAGTCAAGGTCTGTATGGACATCCCAGAGGATCAGACCATCGGGCGGGGCAGGCTTTATCTTGTTTGTACAGACCCCGGACAGGTATCTTCTGAGCTCCTCGATCGTCAGGGTCCCTTCTGATATCTGAAGGAGTGATGCAGCAATACATCTGACCATATGCCAGAGAAAACTCTGCGCTGTGACTTCAAGACGGCATCCGTTTTCGTCCAAAATGATCGCAATCCCATCAATCGTCCGTATCGGGCTTTTTCCAGGTTCAATCCTGGCAAAACACTGAAAGTTGTGTTTTCCCACAAATTCTGCTGCTGCATCCCTCATTGCAGGAACATTTTGAGGAGGTCTGCTGAAATAGTACCGATACGTCCGGCTTGTCACATCATGCCGCGGGGAGAATGAATCCGGCACGAAGGCCCATGCCGTTACCCAGATGTCGGGGGGGAGTTGTCCGTTCAGGGCACGGATTGCACGATCCGGAACAGAAGTTGAGAGTGCGAGGATCTGGCATCGGGCATGCACCCCCCGGTCAGTCCTTCCTGATAGGGCGACTCGTGCCTCATTCCGGTTCTGTATGATCCCAGCTCTCATGCAGGCGGCCACAATCTCACCCTCAACCGTCCGCTGATCAGGCTGGTACTGTGAGCCGAAAAACGAGGACCCGATGTACCCAATCCGAAAGGCAAGCCTTACTTGTGAAGTCTGCCCCGGATCTTCCGCCATGAGTTCCGCAATGACTGTTTCGTATAAATCCGCACCGGCGTCTTTCTCCCGGCCGGCTGTGTCTTTCCTTCTTTGATCGCCCGGAGGACCGAGGGGACATCCTTCTCCGCATCGATCAGCGTTTTCCCAAACCCGATAAACCGGGCATGATGGGCATCACTCCCGGCAACTGCCGGTTTTCCCATTGCCCGTGCAAGACGCATCGCCCGCTGGTTCGCATGGGGAATAACATACCGACTGTTGTAGACCTCAATCGCATCAGCAGCAGAAAAGGCTCCCGCACATTTCAGGGCAGCACCGTGACGGTACCGATGAAAGGGATGTGGGAGTATGGTAATGCCACCGGCATTGCGTACTTCTGCTATGGTATCCAGGATCGGGCGGGCAGGAGCCGGGGGGTGCTCTATTCCAAGAGCGATCAGATGACCTTCTTTTGTTGAAACCTCAACACCAGGAAGAACCAGAATATCAGTGGTAAGGTCACAGGCTGTCCGGTACCCCTCCATGGTATCATGATCCGTTATTGCAATCACATCCATCCCTGCCCAGGCAGCAGCGGCAAGAACCTGTGCGACGGTGCTCTCCCCGTCCTTTGAATAGGAGGTATGGATATGAAGATCAGCTTTCAGCATCCCTTCCTATAGTATTCTTTTTATCTTCCCGGTATTAAGGAAAGGGTGATGCGGATCCTACTACCTACCGGAAGAGTTACGTATACCATCGTGGAGGAGGCTGCACATGGGTTTGACGCGGATGTTGTGGTGACCGGAGAACTTGCCTCTTTCCTGACACCGGCACAACTCAGAGACCTTCTTCTGGCCGGTTCCTCCTATGATCTTGTCCTTGTTTCAGGGATGTGTACTGCATCATTTCTTGATGTGGAACAGGAGACCGGCATTCCAATCTACCGGGGACCACGGCATGCCGCTGATCTCAGCCTTGTGCTTCCACTGCTCGGGAAGATTGAACTCTCCCGTGACATTCCGGCGGATGAATTCCTCTCAGAGGAACGACGAAAAGGGGCGTTTTCCCAAATAACACAGCAGGAGGAGGAGAAGGAGCCTGCATTCACTATACGGGGAGTGAAGATCGGAGGAGGCACCAGAATAAAAGTTCTTGCTGAGATCATGGATGCACATAAACACCCGAATATCCGGTCAGAAGTTCTTCGTTTCCTTGATGAAGGGGCCGATATCGTGGATCTTGGATTTGGATTTGATGCATCACCTGATGATGTTCGCGCAGTATTTGACCGGCTGGGCGATATTGAGAGTCCACTCGCAGCAGATACCCAGGATCCGGCCCTCATCGAGGCATCCCTTGTCCGGGCAGATCTTATCCTCTCTCTTCAGGAGAAGAATATCCCCCTGATTGGAAAGAGAGTCGCAGAGGCCGGATGCGGTGCAGTCATTGTGCCCGGAGAGGCCGGGCTTTTAGCAAATATTCAGAAGGCAGAGAAGTGCGGGATCTCCCGGATCATCGCCGACCCGGTGCTTCACCCCTGCGGTTCCGGGCTGGTGCAGTCTCTTGGCTGGTTTTCCGATCCCGGGTATCCGCTCTTTTTTGGTGCAGGAAATGTCATCGAACTCTGTGATGCGGACTCTGTCGGTATGTGTGCCCTCCTTGCGGGGATGGCATATGAAACCGGCTCCTCAGTCATCTTCTGCAGCGAGCATAGTGACAAAACAAAGGGATGTGTTGCAGAGATGCGAACCGCGACCATGATGATGGCCCTGATGGACGGCCGACCCTATCCCAAGGATCTGGGCATTGACCTTTTTTTCATAAAGGAAAAGAGGCGGCGGAGAGAGCCTCCCCTTGCATATAAAGAGATCATGTTGGCCAGTCCCATGCCCCGGGAGATTACCTATGACCCCTGTGGCAATTACCGGATAGGCATCGAGGACGGGTATATCGTTGCGATACGAAACGGAAAGGCGATAAAAGGGACCCGGTGGCAGGATATACTTTACACCATTCTCCAGACGGGCGGCGTATCTCTCTTTGATCATGCCGGATATCTGGGTGCAGAACTGTACAAGGCAGAACTGGCACTGAAATATGGAAGAAGTTTTGAACAGGACGGGCCGTTCTAAGCACAATAGCCTTGTATCATCAGAGCCGATGAATAAGAAGGTTACAACCATCGTATGAATATTTCCGCAATACAAAAAAGTGCCCTGGATCTTCTGCTTGCCATGGGCCGGGAGTCACATCCCCGGGAGTTTGCCGCACTCCTGACGGCCGAATCGGGAGTCATCTCTGATATTAATCTGATACCAGGATCAATCGGAGGGGAGGCAAGTGCCCAGGTTCCTTTTGAAATGGTCCCCCTCAATCTGCATGTGACCGGAAGTGCCCACAGTCATCCAAACGGGACGCTCTTCCCCTCTGACGCTGATATCAGGTTCTTCGCGGTAAGCGGCAGCCGCCATATCATCGTCGGATATCCGTATGGGCCGGACGACTGGCGGTGCTTTTCCCCGGAAGGAAGACCGGTGCGGCTTGAGGTGGTACCATGATCCGTGTTGTTGCAACCGGAACATTTGATATCCTCCATCCAGGGCATCTCTGGTACCTGTATGAATCGGCAAAACTGGGGGATGAACTCTGGGTCATCGTTGCCCGTGATGCGAATATCCGGCACAAGCCCCGGCCGGTCATCCCTGAAGAGCAGCGACGGGAGATGGTAGCAGCCTTAAAACCGGTCACCCATGCAGTCCTTGGTGATCTGGAGGATATGTTCCGGCCAATCCGTGAGATAAAGCCGGATATCATAACCCTTGGGTGTAATCAGCATTTTCATCCGGATACCCTGACAGAAGCATTACAAAAACAGCATATCATCGCAAAGGTCGTGAGAATATCCGCCTACTCCGGTTCACCCTATACCAGCTCCCGTGATATTGTCAGGGAGATCGTCAATCGGACGCAGTCACAGGAGAAGGAGAGATCACATCCACACCCAAAAACACAGGATGATGCGGTATGATCCCCCTGCTCGCATACCGCGACAATTCCTGTGACCCCAGAAAGTGCACGATGAAAAAACTTGAACGGGCAGGGATGGTCAGGCTCTTCTCCCGGCTGTCAGCCATCCCCCGGACCAGCCTTATCCTTGATCCGACGGCAGAACAGGCCCTCTCACCAGCCGATCGGGAGAAGACCAGAACCATTACCGCCCTTGACTGCTCATGGGAAGTCCTTGACACGAATCAGGTCAGGTCATGGAAGTTCAAACGGGCCCTTCCATACCTGCTTGCGGCAAACCCGGTGAACTTTGGAAAACCCTTCCGGCTGACCTCAATGGAGGCGATGGCTGCGGCACTTGTCATTCTGGGAGAACAGGCGCAGGCAGAGGAGATACTTGGAAAAGTCAACTGGGGAATCCGTTTTTTACAATTGAACGAAGAACCGCTGTCTGCCTATGCCAAGGCAAGGGACAGCCAGGAGGTCATCGCCATCCAGGGAGAATTCTTCTGAGGGACTCTTTATCTCCTCTGAACATACCATTCACATGAGGAACTGATGGGCATACGGAACTGGATTGGAGGACAGGAGACAAGCCCGGCAACGTCATACTGTCAGAAAGGTGAGACACAGCTTGCAAAAGAGAAGTATGAGGCTGCTGTCCAGACCTTTAACCGCGGAATCGAACTTGACCGGAGCCATACCGGCTGCTGGATCGGGATGGGAAAAGCATTTCTCGGTCTTGGTAAGTACGACCGGGCAGATGACTGCTTTGTCCGTGCCCTGGAGATACACCCGGATGATCCGGAAGCACTGACCATGCGGGCATCCGTTCTCCGTCAGATCGCCCTGCAGAACCAGGACCCGATGCGATGTCTGGAAGCGGTTGAGATCTGCAATAAAACCCTGAAGATGCATCCTGATTTTGGCCCTGCCCTGCATGAGAAAGGAATGGCTCTGTGGACCCTTGGAAAACGTGACGAGGCGATGGATCTTTTTGAACAGGCCAGAAAGGTATATGCTGCATACCAGTACCCGTGGGATCTGAAGGGGAGGTTTCTCTTTGAAAAGCGACAGTACCATGAGGCTATCGAGGCATATGAAGAGGCACTAGAAAGAAAGCCTCATGACCCGGACCTTCTCTTTGCTATGGGCCGTGCCCTCATGAAAATCGGCGGATACCATACTGCCATTCAGTTCTTTAAGAAATGTCTGAAGATCCGGCCTGATTATACCTCAGCATGGCTGCTCCTTGGAAACTCCCACAAGGTCTTAAGCCAGTTTGATGACGCCATCGAATGTTATGAAGAGGCTATGGAGCTGGACCCTGCAAGCACCAAATACCGTAAGTATATCGCGGATGTCTATCTAGTCATGGGAAAGGAAGCCCTGTATAAGGAAGGAAAGCCACAGGAGGCCATCGAGTATTTTGATAGGACCATCCGGATGATGCCAAACCATATCACAGCCTGGTTCTCCAAAGGAACTGCATACAAAAAACTCGGGTCATACCGGAATGCAACGGCGTGTTTTCTCAAGGTTGTGGAGATCGATCCCCAGAACGGGCATGCCTACTATGAGATGGCACAGATCCTGGAAAAAACCGGCAATACCGAAGAAGCCCTCAGGTGTTACCTTGAGACAGTCCGGTGTGATCCCTCGCACACAGACGCTATGTACAAAGCTGGAAATCTGCTCATGGAAGGCGGGGATTATAAAAATGCCATCGCATATTTTGACCGGGTTCTTGACCGGAATCCTGATTCATCTGTTGCATGGTTTGCAAAGGGGAAGGCACTCCAGCGGCGGGGTCAACAAAAAGACGCCGACCGGTGCTTTGAACGGGCCTCAAAACTTGCATCACGCTAAAAAATTGGGAGTCAGATATCAAACCCAAGCTTGTTTGGCGCAGGAACGACCTGTGGCCCGTTAAACTCGGGGTTTCCATACAGGTACTCTACAATCAGTTCGGCAAACCGCTTTGCATCCCCCGGATCACGGGCTGTGACAAGCCGGTCAAGAAACACATACGGCTTATCCTCAAATTTTACATCCATCTTCATAAGTTCCCTGATGGCACTCCCAGAGATGACCGTTGCCGGACGTTTCTTTAAAATTCCTGCTCGCGCCATTACCACCGGAGCAGTACTGATCCCCCCGATCACCTTCCGATGGATCCTAAATATCTTTACCAGTTCCAGAAGGTCAGCATTATTCCAGAAATGGGCCTGTGCTCCATGCCCACCGAGAATCGCCAGGGCATCAAACTCGTCTTCCTTTGTCAGGATGACCTCTTCAAAACTCAAAGGCACATAGACCCCGCCACCAAAGGTTCCCTTTGCCTGTCCTTTCTCACGGGATGCAAACTCATACGGGATCTTGTTCTGGTCAAATACCGCTATGACCTGTGCCAGTTCCTTGTCATGGTACTGGGTCGGGGGGACTGCGATCAGGATTTTCATATAAAAAGTTAGGTGGTTGATGCTGATGTTCCGCCACTTAATTGCTCGGCCATTCCTGGGGTGATATATCCAAGCTCGCCAAGACCAAAGGTTCCTTTCTCGACTTCACCAAACTTTGGAAAGTCTGGCAGGGTACTGTTGGTCCCGTTCGGGATGATATCTTTAAAGTATCCGATGGCTTTTTGGGCCTGATCATAATACTTTTGTGACTTCTCATAATTTGCCTCACCATTCGAGACTGATGAAATGTACGTCCGGTCATTGATGTATGATTCATAATAGTCCCGTGCCTGTGAGATGAGATAGAAGAAGGCATCAACATAATTTGCCTTTTTCAGGAAATCATCGGCGACATTCATACCGATCAGATCCATAAAAGTGCTATCTGCCCATTTCAGCCCTTCACCGGTCAGGAACCGGTGCCCTGGTGACTTTTCGGTCTTGTCATTAGTCGGATCATCATCCGGCTGATTGGCAGTATCCACATAATCCTCAAACCAGCGGATGGTCGTTGTCTTAAACTTCTCGGTTTGATCTTTTGCAGAGGAATCAAACGTTTTCTGGGTCATGGGGATGGCAATGTCAAGGCCTTCGAGCGTTTCACCCTGCTGCTCATCCTTCTCTTCAGGCATCGGGGCGCCTTCCGGAGGCAGGGTGTACATGGTCATGTTCGGGAATTTGTCCCTGATCTGATCCCAGAACCCGGCCGACACCTGGCGGTACTGGTCAGCAAGGGCATAGTATTCGGAACCATCCGTAGTTTTTGAGACGGATTTCAGGTACGAATGATAGTCGGTGTAAGCATTTCCTGCCATTTGGGCATAATAGAGATAGGAAATGATATTATTTGCAATCGGGAAGAGGTCCGGGCTTACATTCTCCATAATAAGCCGGTAATAAGCATCGGTCACTTCACTCAGCAGACTCCCGGTCGGGACGGTTGAGTTTGATATCTTCCCGATGATCTTTCCTGCCTCACTCATGAATGCATCGTCATTATACGGGGTCGCATCCGATGAGGCCTTCATACTCAGAGGCATCTCTTCAAACTGGGGTGCAAATCCGGCACTACAGACGGATACACAGAGCACCAGTACAGCGATGCCGGTCAGGATAACAGAGACGCTGCGTTTCATACCCTCAGTCATCATATAGGGAACTCAAAAAGGTTTCCTATCCGAAGAGCACCAGACCTGTCGGGGAGATTGCGCCGGATAACAGATATAGGGATACCGATCAAACCATCAGAGGTACGAGGTGGGCAGTGTGGCTGACGAAAAGCAGGTTGAGGCAATAAAAGGCGGGGTGGCATCATGGAACCAGTGGAAGGCTGAGAACCCGAGAAAACGGCCTGATCTTCGGGGTGCTCACCTGACAGGTCTTCACCTGGAAGGAATCAACCTGAACGGGGCACGACTTTCAGAGACGGATTTTGAGTTTTGTAATCTCAGAAAAGCGAACTTTGCCGGGGCGGACCTCACCAGGGCAAACCTGTCAAACACTGACCTGACCGATGCAATATTCCTGAATGCAAATCTGCAGGGTGCCCGGCTGACCGGGGCGACGGTCACCAGGGCAGATTTCAGGGGTGCAAACGTGGCAGGGGCAGATCTCAGACAGATTAAGCGCGGCCTTTGATCAGGATACAGGAGCGTAGAGCGTTGTCCGCTCTGCAAGAACTCTCCCCAGGTCAGAGCAGATATACTCCATCTCCTTGGGATCCAGATACTCACCGGTTCCCCCTCCTGCTTCCCCGGTCACGTCATCCAGGTACATCGTGCCGGCAAGATCATCAGCACCGGCAAGCAGTGCCATCTGCGTCATTTTTACCCCAAGTTTCGGCCAGGAGACCTGGATATGATCAAAGTTGTCAAGAAAGAGACGACAGACGGCGGTAGTCACCAGATCATCCCGACCGGTCGGACCAGCCTTTACCAGCCCTTTCTCAAACAGGGGAGTCTTCTGGTGAATATAGGAGAGGAGCACCATCTCAGTAAAACCGCCAGTATCATCCTGAATCCTCCTGATCCTCTCCAGATGTTCTGCCCGGTCCCGTGTATTCTCAGTAGAGCCGTACATAATGGTGGCAGTTGACCGGAGACCACGGCCGTGTGCCTCCCGAACGATCCGCTCCCAGACGTCGGTCTTTACTTTTGCCGGACAGATGGTCTTTCTGACATCATCAACCAGAATCTCAGCTGCCGTTCCCTGAAGGGTCCCAAGCCCCCCATCCATCAGCCTTTGGATAACCTCAGTCGTAGACATCTTCCCTTTTCGTGCAACAAAATCCACTTCGTCAGGGGAGAAGGCATGAATATGCACTGATGGATAGACCTCATGGACCCATTGCATGAACTGCAGGTACGTCTCAAGGGTGAAATCAGGATGAACACCGGAGAGGAAACAGATCTCCGTGACCTTCCGCTCCTGTGCTGCACGTACCTGCTCCTTTACCTCTTCCTCACCAAACAGGTACGCCCCGGGGCTGTTTTTTGTCCGGCCAAACCCGCAGAACCCACAGAGATTTTTACAGATATTGGTGATATGGATGTTCTGGTTCCTGACAAACGTGACTCTGTTGCCATTTTTCCGTCTGCAAACCTCATCAGCCGCACGAAAAAGATCATATACATCCGGGCCGGTGACCGAAAAAAGAAAGACTGCCTCATCAACGGTGAGGCGGTGGCCGGCCAGCGTATCTGATAACAGGGTCTTCAGGTTCATGGCCGGATCTTCCTGTCTGGTTTCATCGCTTCCTCCTCCCGACGCGCCCGGCTTCGAAGATACAATTCATGCAGGATCATGATGGTTACCACGATGATGATCACCGGGACAATATTTAACGGGAGATACCCAAGGATCGGGATTTTATATATGGCCTTCCCGATGATCCATTCTTTTTTTACCGGCTCAATCGGACCACCCAGGTTCCGGTAATTTGACCATCCAATCTGATCGATAACCGGGTTGTTGTCCCCTTTGGTAATATATCCGGCATGAGGAGCGGTGTAGGTTCCGGTCCGCTGACCGGCAGTCACCCTGATCTCCTCCCCTTCCTCAACCCAGAACATGGCACGATGGATGATAGGATGCAGGTCGGTGTTCCCGTTCGGACGGTAAATGATAACATCACCCGGCATCCCGAACTTTTCATACCCCGACCTGTTGCCCTCCTCAAGACTTTGCAATGCACCGTACCGATCCCCGGCCACCACAAGAACAAGGTCTCCGACGTTCATGTGCGGTACCATGCTCTCTGACTCGATGGTGACGATGGCCGGCCAGGTCCCGCAGACGAGCAATAATACGGCAACCACCGCACCGACGGTCACCAGTACTGATGTAATCTCCCGGACAGCCGATGGTATCTGATCCTCACTCTTCCAGAACCTGATAATTTTATCCTGAATTGATTTCTTGGCGGTATGATCTGCCATGATGTCTCTATATGGTTTTTGAGCTGGCCACATAAGGGTTCACTTCCCCTTCCACACGGATGTCATGGGGTATGCGTTCCATGAGGGTTATTTCCCCGCATGCAGAAGGTACTAGGACAGAATGCTTGACAGCTCCCTGGTTGTGGAACGGTTCCTGGACACGAAACTTCAGGTCCATCCTGATGTGGTCAGATATATCTGTGAAAAAAAGGATGAACGACTGATTGATCAGATCATATCCCATGTTCCTGATGACTGTCTTGTCGTCTCTTTACGGCACATTCCCGGCATTACACCAATCCGCGACGGAGTCAGGTTCCTCAGTGATCCTGAGGTTGATATCATCTCCGGACGGATGGGAACTGCACAACCAGTGGCAAAGGTTGAGGATTATATCGCGTATTTTGCAGATCGATACGCAAAACTGTCTGCAATGATTCGCGGGCGCTGTACCCCCATCCCCATTGAAGCCCTCAGGCGTAACTCCCGATATAAACAGGAGGAGTTCTCGGTCTGCGGCATGGTCATGGACGTGAAAAGTACCGGGAATGGACACCGGATGGTGGAACTTGAAGATATGACCGGATCGGTGAACGTGCTGTTTCACAAGGATCGTCCTGACTTTTCTGAGGCCGAGCGGATTGTTCCGGACGAGGTGATCGGAATCAGGGGGACCCTCTCGCATGAAGGAACCCTCATGTTTGCAGACCAGATCTTCAGACCTGACATCCCCTTCTCCTATGCTCCCTACACCAGCGACCGCAAAGGAGCGGCGGTCCTGATATCAGATATTCATGTCGGCAGCGATACCTTCCTTGAGGATGCATGGAACCGGTTCGGAGACTGGCTCAGTGACAGTGAGGTCTCCTATCTGCTGGTGGCAGGCGATCTTGTGGATGGCATTGGCATTTATCCTGACCAGGACAAGGAACTGGTCATCACCAACATTTATGAACAGTATGATGTGCTGGGTGAGATGCTTGCAGGCCTTCCGCCGCATTTGAAAATCATCCTCTCTCCAGGGAACCATGATGTGGTCAGAGGTGCCGAGCCCCAGCCGGCCATACCGGAGAAGTTCCGACCCTCATACCCGGCCTCATGTATTTTTGTTGAGAATCCGGCACTGGTAAACCTGCAGGGGGTTAGGGTTCTCATGTACCATGGCCGGTCATTTGATGATCTGATCGGGCTGATGCCAGGGGCAAGCTATGAAAAGGCCCATGAGATCATCCCTGAAATGCTCAAACGGAGGCATCTGGCCCCGTGTTATGGCCGGAGAACCCCCATTGCCGCAGATACCGTTGACCGGCTCGTTATCGATCCCATCCCTGAAGTGGTGCATACCGGTCATGTCCATATTTACGGGATAAGCCGGTACCGCAATGTCCTTGGGATCAATTCAGGGACATGGCAGAGTCAGACGGCATTTCAGAAACAGATGAACATACAGCCAACGCCAGCGGTTGCAGTCGCCCTTGATCTCAAGACCTTGCAACCACAGGTATATGATTTTATGAACGGCTCTCCGGAACCACTCGTTTTATAAGAAGGGGGTGATCTGCCTCCTGTTCCTGCCTGATATGCCAGGCGAGCAGGATAGCATCAGTCTCCTGCTCCCATGCTATCAGTTCCGAATCACCGGGCATCAGCCGTAATGCAGCCCGTATTGCCTTTTCTGCTTCAGGATACCTGCCAAGATCCATCAGAACCCGGGCATACCCTTTCTGCCCCGGGCCATAGGCAGGATCACGGCTGATTGATTGCTGATACAGATCCTGAGCATCGGTAATCCTCCCTGAGCGGTATACTATCATCCCAAGATGTGCCAGTACTTCTCCATCATCAGGGAGGAGGACCCGTGCCTTTTCACATGCCAGTCGTGCCTTTGTGTACTGCCCTTGTGCAGCAAGGATAGTCCCCCAGGTATCAAGAAACGGCCCGTAATCAGGTGCGTATGTCATGACCGGTTCCATGATCCGTCGCGCATCAGCAGGGAATCCAGCCATGCAGAGTGTATATGCCCGTGCATTATCCAGCTTCAGGTCATCGGGATACTGAACCTGGAGGCTGACGATATGAGCAAGGGCTGCATCATACTCCTGCATCCTGAGGTACATGAATGCCAGAAGGAGAGAACTCTCATAACTCCTGGTATGAGAAGGGATGCTCAGAAGGATTTCTGCTGCGGTCCTGTAATCACCCCGGCCGGCAAGACCAAGGGCGAGTTTGCGGTAAAGGAGATCCTGATACTCCGTGAGCATCTCATACGAATAATCCGGAAATGTCCCGTTTTCAAACGATCTGATCAGAGTATCAGGGTCCTGAAGGACCACATCAGATATATTCCGATCGTACTGGGAGATCCCGGATACTCCTGATATTGCAGGGAGAATACAGAGAACAACCAGACACATAACCCGGCTGATATGCTCCTTCATGCCTATACGAGAGAGTAGGGAGACCGCGTTTTTTCGAATCATTCCATGCCATGTGGTTCGGTATTATAAATGCCACCGATGCAATTCGTATCGTTATTTACGTATAATCATCGAATGATAACAGATCACCGTCTCGATTCACAGTCTCTGACTGGACGTGATACGTATGGATATGTTATATATTGTACCGGTTTGTGCCCTTATCGGGCTTATCTTTGCTGGTCTCAGCTATGCCCGGATGAAGAAGGAGTCTCCGGGTGATGAACTGATGCAGAAGATAGCCGCAGCTATTCATCTTGGTGCAATGACCTACCTCAAACGGCAGTATACTGCCATCGCGGTGTTTGTCATTGTGCTTGCGGGTATTCTCTCTGTGGTAATCAACCCCCTGACTGCAGTCTGTTATGTCATCGGTGCAGGCCTTTCCGCTCTTGCAGGATTTATCGGCATGTACTCGGCAACCTTTGCAAATGTACGGACTGCAAACGCAGCACGGCAGGGAATGGCATCTGCCTTTAAGGTCTCATTCTCTGCAGGGATGGTCATGGGTCTGACGGTTGTCGGGCTTGGTATGATGGGTCTGTCCCTTTTATTCTTCGCCATGTCCGGAATCACCGGTGAGACAAGTCAGGAAACCATCAACATCCTTTCCGGATTCTCCCTTGGTGCATCATCTATCGCACTCTTCGCCCGTGTCGGCGGTGGTATCTTTACCAAGGCTGCTGATGTTGGTGCTGACCTTGTCGGCAAGGTCGAGGCAGGTATCCCGGAGGATGATCCCAGAAACCCCGCGGTTATCGCAGACAATGTCGGTGACAACGTCGGTGATATTGCCGGTATGGGCGCTGACCTCTTTGAATCCTATGTTGGTGCTGTGATTGCAACGATGCTGATCGGAGCAACCGCGGGTATGGCAAGCCAGTTCCCCGGCGTTCCGTCGATGAATCTGATTGCCCTTCCCATGATGATCGCCGGTCTTGGTATCATCGCATCAGTCATCGGTTCATTCTTTGTCAGAACAAACAAGAACGAGGCACATGCAATTCACAAGGCATTCAACTCAGGAACGTTTGCAGGGCTGCTTCTGACGGTGGCGGCAACATATGCACTTGTTGAAATGTTCGCACCAGGGCAGATTGGAATCTTCTTTGCAACGATTGCCGGTCTTGTCGGCGGGTTCCTTATCGGCCTTGTGACTGAGTACTACACATCCTATGATCACAAACCGACCCGTTCCATCGTCAAGTCAGCAGAGAGCGGAGCAGCAACCGATATTATCGCCGGTATTGCTGTCGGTATGGAATCAACCTTCATCCCGGTCCTCATCGTTGCCGTCGCTATTCTCATTGCAAACCATTTCGGAGGCATCTATGGTGTCGCGCTTGCGGGTGTCGGTATGCTGGCAACCCTTGGTATTACCCTCTCCGTTGATGCATATGGTCCGATTGCAGACAATGCAGGTGGTATTGCAGAGATGAGTCACCAGGGACCAAATGTCCGTGCCATCACTGACACTCTTGACTCAGTCGGGAACACCACCGCAGCAATCGGAAAGGGATTTGCAATCGGTGGTGCAGCTCTGACCGCCCTTGGTCTCTTTGCTGCATACACCCAGGCAGTCAAACTTGACATGGTCAACATGCTTGAACCAGTCGTCTTTGTCGGTATACTTATCGGTGCCATGCTCCCGTTCCTGTTCTCATCCTTTGCGATGAAGGCAGTCGGAAAGGCAGCAGGGTTCATCGTTGAGGAAGTCCGCCGCCAGTTTAAAGAGATCCCAGGCCTGATGGAAGGAAAGACCGACCCTGACTATGCATCCTGTATTACCATCTCCACCAATGCAGCACTGCGTGAGATGGTCATTCCAGGACTTATGGCAATCGCCGCTCCGATTATCGTCGGTATTGCCCTCGGTTCTCATGCCCTTGCAGGTCTTCTGGTCGGCTCAATCTCCGCCGGATTCCTAGTTGCAATCATGATGGCAAACGCCGGTGGAGCCTGGGACAATACCAAGAAGTACATCGAACAGGGACATTCTGGTGGAAAGGGCTCCTTTGCCCACAAGGCAGCGGTGACCGGTGACACGGTCGGTGACCCGTTCAAGGATACGGCAGGACCAGCTCTGAACATTCTGCTCAAATTAATGGCAATTGTTGCAGTGGTCTTTGCCCCAATCTTCCTGTAATACCTTTTTTTGATATACCCGGAGATACAACAGATTTTTAAAAAATTACGGAGTCCTGATGATTCCGGATATACAGTATTCATCCGGCCTGGGATCAGGGATGCCGTACTTCAGCCAGCATCGTGGTTTTTCACCGTGAATTCCGGGTTTACAGACGTATAGGCCATCGTCGGTAATCCCTCACCCGACCGATATCCATCTGGTCACCGTACAGGTGCAGGGGCTGTAATTTCTCTTGACGGTCAGGGAAATCTGGTATGCTCCGCTTGTTGGAAAGGTGTGCTCGATAAGTTCTCCTTGTGCCGATCCGCCGTCTCCGAATGTCCATGTACGGGTATTGGGCTGCGGTGATGAATCATCCTTGAACCGGATGGTGAGCGTTCCCCTGATTTATGTGGTAAATGAGACGGAAATCCCTCTCCAAGGCCACAATTAAGACAATTCTGAACAGGTGTAGGAGTCGGTGTTGGAGGAATAGTCGTCGGTTCTGGTGTAGGAGTGATGGTTGGTCCACCGATGGTACCAGCACCCTCATATGCAATCAATTGTGAATGCGTATTATCGATGATACGGACCCCGACCGAACCAGGAGGGAATGAAATCGCCCCGGATATGAGTGCAGAATCATTGGCGAGGTAATACCCGTCAACTTTTCTGAATATAATCACCCGGTCACCTGGTGACCAGACAGTATCTGAAGAAAAATAAGCCGGATCTGTGATGACGACCGAACTCTCTTCACTGGTATCTACCATGAATCTACTTCATATTGTGCATCCCGGCTCTGGTTCTCGTAATACATAACATCACCATTCCGGTGCAGTATCTCAATCCCATCAATATTCGGAGCGATTGGAATTATTTTTGCCCCGGTCACCACATAGGCAGTCTTCTCAATTGATGAGAATGTTTATTCAGACTTGAACAATCCACAGGGCCAGTGGAGCTCATAGAGCTTGGATTAAGACTGAACCAGTGGATGGAGACAGATCAAGGGCTGGCTGAAATGAGGAAGGATTTCTCCTTGTTCTTTGAGAATACATTAATGAGAGATCAGGATATACCTATACCAAACCCGTTTCTTGGAGGGACCATGTTAGCTGAAAAAGTAGACAAGTGGATTGCAGCTTATAAAGCGGAAGGGAGAGCTGAAGGGAAAGCAGAAGGAAAGGAAGAAGGAAAAGCGGAAGGCAGAAGAGAAGGTATGGCTACTATCCTCCGTCGGATGAAAGAGGCAGGGATGTCAATTGCTGATATTGCACAGATTACCGGGATGCCGGAAGAAGAAGTCAGACATCTGATATAGTCCAGACTCATCAGCTAACAGCCTCATTTCTGACCAGATATTCTATTATCCCGGTGCTGTTTTACTCTGCTTGTAATTAGCCCCCTTTTTTTGATCTGGATACATAAAACTGCGATAAAGTTACGGATTGTACATAACTCTGATCATGGAGAATATTCCTGGGTGCAAAAACTGAAGAGGAGATGAACATGGCAGCACAGGCAACTGAAGCGGCGTGTGAGGCATTAAACCGGTTTATAGCAGAGAGCCAGGAGCCTGAACTGAGAGAGTATTTTGAAGCCTGAGAGACGTGGATACTAGATCAGGCCATTCGAGAGGCTGAGGCAAGAAAGGAAGGTCGGATAGATACCTTCCGCAAGGTAGTTACCCGCATGAATGAATCAGGTATTTCACCCGAATCTATAGTATCAATAACCGGTCTGTCACACGAAGAAGTCAAAAAGATAATTTCTGATTGTCGCTCATCTCCCCGGCCATGAAATTTTTTTGACACCTGATGGATCAAAAAATCCTGCTTTTGCTCTGCACGTCCTGTATTGGTAATGGGGCTGGATAGAGGGGGTGTCATTATTCATAGTATGAAAAGTCTGAATGATCGTTCTTTGCCACGGAGTGTCATGCCATGACGTGTATGTCGTGTCCTGAAAAAAATCACATTCCAGATACTATGATTATCTAAACCTCTTTTTGGAGATAATAAGGGATTCAGGGATCCCATAGAGGTTCATATATTACCGGATTGTGGCCAGGTATACAGCTCCAGGAATGAGGATCAGACCATCGGAACACCTGGTGGTTAAGGAGAATCGGTCATATTAATTTATTTTTATGTTTCAAAATCCGTATTTCATTCTGTTTTTCAGTACTGCAGACAATAGGGAGGTACACAGGGTGGGGTTCCCTGAAACTCTGCTGAAGATATATATGCTTTATTGTATTATCACCCAGGAAAGCGAAAAATCCATTAAATTGATTTTAAAGGGTTTTTCGATTCACCAGATGCGGGATGTTAATATCAGAAATTTTTTTGAGGGTCTCTTTTACATAGTACTGCTACAAGCGTTACAACTGCTACATGAGGCTATTTTGTGATTTTATTTAATATTGGCAATCATTTTTATGTTTTAAATCATCAGAGGACATAGATTCGTCAGGAGATTGTTATAAATTGGTTATCATGGGGGTGCTGGGACTGTTATTCCTCCTAACGGTAAGGGTAATCCAGGAAGATTTTATTGCAGGAAATATGAGAAATCCGGGCTCTTTCATTGTAGAGCCCTCTCTCATAAGATCTAATCCCTTGTCTTTGGTAGCCGATTTAAATCACCCCCAGACAGGACCGGTAATCAGTTCCTAATTTGTGGTATTAAGGAGAACAGAAAGCCTTCTCCAAACCTTGTGAAATAATCCTGATCCGGTATTAGGGCTGACATCCGGGTTGTTCAGCGGGGTTATAGATTCAGGAATCTAACCAAATTATGATTAGATAAACATTTGGCGATAAGGAGTGTCTGATATAAATTAATTAAAGGGATATTTCTGAGACTAACCTATTTAGTGCATAGTAAAGAGGGTTTTCTGATATCCTGCCGATTCATAGCAGAAGTGTGAGTACTGGTGAGAAAATCGAAAATTAGATCCTAGAAATTTGATAAACGTCAAATATTAGAGATTAAGGGATTATTCTCCCAATAAAGTTTTGATTTACAGCACTACATTTCCCACCCGGATTCAGCTGAACATGGTTAATCCATCCATCGGCCGGACTTGTGGTATCCCATGTAGGTGTATCCGGGCAGTTCAAATCAACCCAATAATTATTTGGAGGTCTTTCATGCATGATGGTATAGAAACCGCCTGCCTGGCTGACCCCAGTTCTTTCCAGGATAGTCCGGTCATCATTCCATACATTGATTCTTATTCCAGGAACCCCGACTCCTGAAGAGGTTCTCACATAACCAGATATGGAACACCAATTTGAGGCTGAATCGAATATTGCATGTATCGTCTGATCGCTTTGAACATTAGTAAAGGTGTAGGATGGGACAACACCCACGGATACTCCATTTACTAGGACATCTATTATGATATACCCTGAATTTGCTGTAATAGTAAACGCCTGATTGGAACCGCAATTTACTCTAACCACTCCGGCGGGAGAGATCTGACCATTGGGACCTGCGGTTGCAGTGATTGTGAAATTCTTAATTGCAAATTCAGCATTTATCGTATGAGACTGCTGAATGTTGGTAAACGTATATGTATATGGACTCGTAAAAGGACCAGGAATGGAAGAACCATCAATAATTATAGATGAGATGCTGTAACAGGGATTCGCAGTTATCACAAATGCCCGATTGGAACCGCAAGTAACCGAAACAGTACCGGTGGGAGAGATCTGGCCATTGGAACCCGCAGTTGCAGTGATTGTGAAATTCTTAATTGCAAATTCAGCATTGATTGTATGTGACTGCTGAACATTGGTAAACGTATACGTATGTGGACTGGTAAAAGGACCTGATAGGGGAGAACCATCGATAATTATTGATGAAATGTTGTAACAGGGATTCGCAGTTATCACAAATGCCTGATTGGAACCGCAGGTAACCGAAACTGCACCGGATGGAGAGATTTGACCATTAGAACCTGCAGTTGCAGTAATGGTGTAGTTCTGCACCGAAAATTCAGCGTTAATTTCATGGGATTCCTGAACATTGGTAAACGTATACGTATGTGGACTGGTAAAAGGACCGGTAAGAGGAGAACCATCAACGAGAACTGAAGTGATATTATAGCATTCACTGCTGGTAATTGTATATGTCTGATCATATCCACATGGGACTAAGGTAATTCCAGGTGGGGAGATGGATCCTCCGGTTCCAGCAGTCGCATTTATCGGAAATGTCTTCAGAGCAAACATCGCATGAATTGATTGATCAGAAGTTACATTCGTAAACGTATAAGTAAAGGGACTTACCTGTGGACCAAGGTGCTGTGTCCCGTTGATGATTACATCGGTGATATTAAAGCAGAATCCCGCTGTAATATTATAACTCTGGTCTGAACCACAATCAACCACCGTTATCCCCAGTGGAT
>ERZ795046.1346-NODE-1346-length-25350-cov-73.096185_pt1 | contig 25350 bp, 27 predicted proteins | sample MGYA00375130_ERZ795046 | MGnify/ENA primary metagenome ERZ795046 (study PRJEB30175, sample SAMN05720202) | activated sludge metagenome | isolation source: anaerobic digester from wastewater treatment plant | place: Japan | collected 2015-05-15 ...
CTTGCTCAATGGGCTGCTTAATTCCAGGGGGTACCATGTCTGTTAAATTACCAGTTTTCATATATATAAAAAATCTAAAAAATCCCGAACGACAGCGGCTAACCATCACCCTCCTTCCTGGGGTTTCCTGAGAGAAAAATACCGCATGACCCAAAAGGGACCACCATGCCAGAACATCGACCTTGGCAAAAGGGTTGCTCCTGAGTACTATAATGGATGCATGAGAGTCCGCCGATGAGTGAAACTATTTCACGCCGAATATATTTTGACTGGGCAGCCACCGCCATACCTCTTCGGTTTGACCCTGCAGGATCATATCCTTGGGGAAATCCTTCTTCCTTACACGAGGAGGGTAAAAAAGCCAGGGAAGCCCTCGAAGGGGCCCGGCGTACCTGTGCCCATATCCTGGGGGTGCCGGAACACACCCTTTTTTTTACTTCCGGCGGTACGGAATCAAACGCCCTGGTAATCCATTCCCTTTTGCTCCGGCCGGGAAAACCAGGAATTCTGTATGGAGCTACGGAACACCCATCGGTGCGAGAAAATGCGGAAATTCTTCGCCGGCTTGAACATTCCGTAGGGATTATTCCCGTTGAATCGGATGGACGCATTCTCAGCCAGACCCTCTTTGCAAGCCTGGAAAAGTTTCCCCGTACCCGCCTAGTGTGCCTCATGGGGGTAAATAACGAGACCGGCGCCATCCACGACATTCCCCGTCTGGTAAGGGAACTGCGGATCTTCCAGTCCCAGCGGGGGGGGCCTCCCTTGCACATCCACTGTGACTTGGTACAAACCCTGGGGAAAATTCCATTTTCTCTTCAAGAAGCAGATATCGATTCAGCTGCCATGAGCGCCCATAAGCTCGGGGGACCCCGGGGTATCGGTCTTTTGTATTGTCGGAAAAAGGTAGAAAGCCTGTTACGGGGTGGAGAACAGGAGGGGGGGCTGCGGCCAGGGACCGAAAATGTGTGGGGAGCCATGGCCCTTGCCCACTGTTTTGAACAAAGGGCGCTCCCCTCCGTGGTACGCCAGGAACACCTGGCGGCAACCCAACGGATGGCCCTTCTTATCAGAGAACTGAGCCGTATCCCAGGCACCACCCTCATTCCTGCCGATCGAAGTCCCGAGGATCCTCGTTTTTCTCCCTATATTCTGCAGGTAGCGTTTCAGGGAATGCCAGGGGAGGTCATGGTGCGAACCCTGAATGATCAGGGCTTTGCGGTTTCTACCGGTTCGGCCTGTTCTGCTGCTCATCAGGACCGGCCCATCCTTAAGGCTATGGGCGTACCCGAAGAAATTGCCCGCCGGGGCATCAGAATTTCCCAGGGCTGGACTACCACCGAAGAAGATATCCGAGCCCTCGTTGCGACCATTTTCACCATCATCCAGAAAGGATAACACACACCATGGGACTATATCTCATTAAACCAGGGGAACTCACCCTAAAAGGTAATAATAGAAAAGAATTTGAAAGTATCCTCAAGCGAAACATGGTTACCATGCTTCGGGGGACCGGAGCTTCACTCCACCTTACGGAAGGTCGTTATTTTGTGCGTTGTTCGGAAGAACAGGAAGGGGCGGTAGAAGGGGTACTGAACCGCATCATTGGCATCGCGGGATGGGCCCGGGCCAGGTTTTGCGAAAAAAACATGGAAGCCCTCATCGCCACAGTTATTGAAGAAGCCCGCGGTCTTGCATCCCAGGGCTACCGGACCTACAAACTTGAAGCCCGCCGTTCCGACAAGAGTTTTCCCCTCGATTCCTATGGCATTGTTTGTGCCGTGGGGGAAGAAATCAGAAAGGCTCTTCCTGAACTTACTGTCCAGGTACAGAACCCCCAGATAGTTATCCATATTGAAGTGCGGGAGCGGGTCTACGTATACAGCCTTACCCATCAGGGAAGGCGGGGCCTACCGGTGGGTTCGGCTGGGCGGGGCTTGCTCCTCCTTTCCGGGGGCATCGATTCGCCGGTGGCAGGCTACCTCATGGCATGCCGGGGAATGAAACTGGATAGCATCTATTTTCACGCCTATCCCTATACCTCAGAAGAGGCCCAGCGAAAGGTGGCTCGGCTGGCAGAAATTCTCGGAAGCTATACCCTGGGGATGCGGCTTTTCACGATACCCTTCACGGCGGTACAGTTGCGCATAAAAGAACGGGCCCCCGATGCGTGGACCACGGTACTGCTCCGGATGGCCATGATGGAGGCCGCCGATCGGCTCGCCAGTACCATCGATGCCCGGGCCCTCGTCACGGGTGAAAGCCTGAGCCAGGTGGCAAGTCAGACCATCGAAAACATCCGCTGCACCGAAAGTACCACGGTCCTTCCGGTGTTACGCCCCCTCATTGGTCTTGATAAGGAAGAAACGATCCGCTTAGCCCGCGAAATCGGGACCTACGACGTTTCTATTCTGCCCTATGAAGATTGCTGTGTGCTTTTTAGCCCTGTGCATCCTATCATCCATGCCCCCTACGACGAGGCCCGGGACCTGTACGCCGCCTGTGAACTGCAGGGGCTTATCGAAGAAGCGGTAAGAAACAAAAAAGTAGAAAAACTAGGCTATCCATCCTAGAAAAGGCACTTTTTGGTTTTGGTACCTCACGGGCAGGGAAGGCCATTCTATCGGCCCTTCCTGTAGCCCCCGGGGGATATCGGTAAGAAAGCCCTTTATGCTTCCTTTGTGACGCCGAGCACTTCCTGGATTGCCCGTTCCAGAGTTGCCTTGGGCAGGGCTCCCATGGCCGCCTGAGGCTGGCCTTCCTTGGGGATAAAGAGAATGGTGGGGATACTCTGAATGCCGAACACACTGGCCAGTTCCTGCTCTTCGTCGGTATTCACCTTGTATACGTGAATTTTCCCTTCATATTCTTTGGAAAGTTGATCAAGAATGGGGCTTACCATCTTACAGGGACCACACCAATCGGCGTAAAAGTCCACGATTGCCGGGAGATCCCCCGCATAGGCCCATTCGGTATTTTTTTCATAATCAAATACCTTTTCCTTAAATTCTGCTGTTGTAAGTTTTAGAGACATTTCTGTTTCCTCCGTCCCTGGGATGCGGCACCACCATCTTCGGTGCAGGAAAGAGTAATCCTTCGGGACCACTCGTTTCATCTTAAATATATGAATATTATTATATAACGTCAACTATATAGATTTATTCAGCCATAGACAGGGAAAAACCTGAGGGTCCCTCACCGTAAGAGCCACCTACCAGTACGGGTCCCCCTGGAGAATCCCGGCAGGTTCTGCGGGGGCCTCTGATTTTACCCACCGGCGGGCCCCGTACCGGCGTACTGGGAGGGAAGAAGAAGTGCCTTGCCGGTTTCTCTTACTCCAGGGGCGCAAAATAGCCAAGTATATCCCGACCCGATCGCTGGAGAAGGTACACCTCTACTTCCAGGGGCAGGTAGGCGTTCCCAAAATTAGTAGGAAGTCGGCATGTGTACTGGAGTTGATAGATACCGCTTGGTCGCCTTCGAAGGTCCTGCAATATGGGGCCAATCCCCTCCGGTCGATACAGGTAGAGGACCGCCCCACCCGTTTCCTGGGCTAGATATTCCAGGGCGGGGTCCACGTTTCCCAGTACCGGCAGGATCGCATAGAAGGCAACACCATTGTTGGCCAGATAGGCCGCCAGGGCCGAGAGACTATACTGCTCAAAGGCCCGCTCCCCCACCGAACCGGATCCTACAAAGAGCACCGCCCGTTTGGGGCTTGCTCCCAAAAGGTCCGTTGCGGCAAGTCGCAGGGCCCGATCAAAGCGCCAGGCGGGAGAATAGCGGGCCCTATTTCCCCGGGCAAGGCCTTCGAGATTCCAGGCTCCACTCAGGGATTCCTTGATGGGCTGTTCTTCGGCGGAAATCACCGAAACGATACGATCCACCGATTTTCTGATGTCCCGGAGGGCCGTTTCCACATCGGAAGTAAAGCGGTTCATGGCTGGCGACCGCTCAAGAATAACCGATACGGCCGTATCCTGGTTCAGGTACGAAGCCCCCCGAAACTCCTGCTGCGCCACGGGCTTCCCCTCTTCATAAAGATAAAAGTTCTGTTCGTTGAGCCCCACTATGGGCCGGCGATTCCGGTTCTGCACCTTTATGTCCACCGTAACCCGGGGGAAGCTATCGGCAATCACCCGCTGGACCTCTACAAAGAGCCCTGAGGCCACATCCACCATAGGCACCAGCAGGGCTATTTCTTCTTTGTCGAAAAGGCTGACAAAGAGGTTCCCATTTACCGAATAATCGGCGCAGGTAACCTTTCCGGCCCCCCGGCCCAGGGATGCGATTTCCCGCACCGCCCCCATGGTGGGATCTATGAGGTACACCTTCTGGGCATCCACCAGGAGCAACTGCCCCTCAGCGGTAGCCCGAAGGGATTCGGGGGCCACGAGACCTTCCCCAATCAAAATACCATGGTAATTGCCATTCCGATCAAACTCATGGATACAGCGGCCAGGCCCATCACTTACAAAGACCCGATCGCCGATGACGGCAATACCCGTGGGCCCCTTAAGCCCCTGAAACGCCCCCTGGCGGGCCCCAAACGAAAAAAGAAAGGAACCATCCGGGGCCCACTTTGAAATACGCTGACTCCCAAAGTCCACCACATAGAGATAGTCGCTCCTATCCAGCGCCAGTCCCTGGGGACCAATAAATTGATCCGGCCCTCGCCCTTTAGAGCCCAGGTATCGTTTCCAGTTCCCCTGCGGATCCAGCACCGATATTCGCCCGCCCCGAGCTTCGGAAACGTAGAGGGTTCCATCAGAGGCCCGGGCCATATCATAGGGCCGATCAAACCCATTCAGGGGGCCCCGAATGCGGGAGCGAATGACCCCATTCACGTCGATGCGCACCAGTTCATTCGAACCATAGGCTACCACCCACACCGATCCATCCTCTGTGGAAAGCACCGAAGAGGGCTGGCGATAGAGCAGGAGATCCTTGTTTTTGTTGGGATACCGACCTGCTTCCACATACTGGGGTTGCTCCTGCTGAGCAAAGAAGGGGATGCGGCGATTGCGGACGGTCTCGATACGGCTAGTTAAGAGGAGGGCCTGGGGGGAACCCGCCGGATACAGCCGTCGGGCTTCCTGCCACTGCTGGAGGGCAATGTCTTCAAGGCCCGACTGGTAGTAGGCCCGGCCTAACCATTCCAGGATGAGGGGTTCTTGATTCCTATACGAAAGGGCCTTTTCAAAAGAAAGGATCGCCTCGTTATAGCCATAACGATAGAATGCTTCTATCCCTATACGAAATTCCTGGCGGGCCATAAGGGCGTTACGGTCAACCTGGGCCCCCAGGAGGGGGGTCCAGAGCCACACCATAAGAAACAGCCACCAGCAACGGAGATCTTTTTTTTTCACGATTCAGCCCTCAGTATACGACGCATATGTTCTTGAATCTCCGGATGGTCCGGCAGCAGATCCAGGGCCCGGCGAATCCAGATTTTACTTTCGGGGATATTCCCATTTTTAAAGTGGGCCCACCCCAGGGAATCGAGGTAGGCAGGATTGTGGGGTTTTTTATCCACCGCCCGCTTACAGAGTATCAGGGCCCGCCGGACATCCCTTTCCGTATCGGCTAACACATAGCCCAGCCCATTAAGGGCGGTGGGATTTTCCCGATCCAGTTCAAGGGCCCGGGAATAATAGTCGATCGCATCTTCGTACTGTTTCTGCACATAGAAGGTGTACGCCAGGGCGGCATAGAGCTGCACCGACTCAAAGCCCTGGGAAATAAGACGCTGGAGTTCAAATTCCGCAAGTTTAGAACGGCCGGTCACGGCATATACGTATGCCAGGGCAAGACGACACTGGTACATCCGTAAGGGGTCCTTCCCATTGGTCACTACCTGCTCAAGGTACAGAAGGGCGTCATCAAATTGCTCAAGCTTGGTATAACAGAGCCCCAAATAATAGGCAAGCTCCGCCTTTTCTTCCTCAGAAAAGGAGCGACTATCGAGTTGCAACAATTCTTCCAGGGCCACATCAAAACGACGGGCCCGATACAATCGGATAGCGTTTTGTAAGCTCCCCCCCATTCTACGCACCTACCATTTCCAGGGGCCCCCGATGCACTAAGCGGGCCCCTTCACTATCCTTTACCACATATATCACCGGTTTAAAACCGAAAATCCGCTCATAATCCTCAAGACGCCGCTCGTATTCTTCCAGGGCCTGGGGCTTAAGAAAGGTGTAAATACAGCCCCCAAAACCTTGACCGGTCATCCGGGACCCTAACACGCCTTCGATTTCAATGGAGCGTTTTACGAGCCAATCCACCTCCGGGCAGGACACTTCGTAGAGATCCCGCAGGCTTTCATGGGAATGGGTAATGGCCCGCCCAAAGGCAACCATATCGGACTTCTTGAGGGCCTCTTCTATCTCGGTAATCCGCCGCACCTCCCGCACCACATGGAGGGACCGCCGCCGCAGTTCCTCCGGCAGGTTCCCCATGAACTCCATGAAATCTTCCTTTACAAAATCCCGAAAGCTGGCACCGGATTTTTTCTTAGACAGGAGTTCCAGGGCTACCTTTAGGTCATGGCGGCGATCCTTTAATTCCGCTTCCACCCCAAAGCGGGGAACCCGGGAGTCGGTCAACACCAGTTGGTACCCATCTTCGGGAAAGGCAATATACTGAATGGTCCGACGCAGTTCATCGGCCACCACAAAATTGCCTTTCTTCGCTTTTAACAAAATATGATAGTCAATGGCGTGATCGTTTCTGCCAAAAAAGGCGGCCTGCGCTTCTTCCAGGAGCTGGATAAGCCGCTCATCGTCCATATCGGGGGCAAGGAGACTGCGGAGTGCTAGGGCGGCAGCGATTTCTATGGCGGAAGAAGAGGCAAGCCCTACCTGTTGGGGAATATCCCCACTTAAGGTACAGCTTAAACCCTTAATGGGATAGCCCGCTTCGTGGAATGCGAAAATAACTACCTTTATGAAATTTGCCCACCGATCTTCCCGTTTGTACTTCAGGTTTACCATGGTAGTCCGTTTTCGTTCCCCCAGATCGGCGGCGAAAAAACGGAGGGAAGTATCCTTTCTGAGGCTTATGGCGACCCGAACATAGCGATTAATGCAGAGAGAAAGCAACAACGCCGCCCCCCGTTCCCCATGTTCACCCATGAGATGGATCCGTCCTGGCGCCTGGGCAATAGCGATTCCCTCATTATAATCGATATCCCCTTCATATTCAGTCATGTGAACGGTACCGATGTCCTTCATAGCCTCTGCCCCCGGAATAACACTTGGTACCCCCTACCGTGCAGGACATACCACTTTTTCTTATAATAAATGAAAAATGCCTATTATTCAATCAAAAATATTTTGATACAATACAAAACATGCGTATCCTCTTAACTATTTGTGCGGCCCTGCTCCTTACCCTTTCGATTCCCAATGAATACTTTCATTTTGGCCAGCCCCTCTTTTCTCTCATCGCCCTGGCGCCGTATTTTATGGCCCTGAAAAAAAGCAGAAGCTACCGGGAGGCCGCCTTTTTAGGCTTTCTTTTTGGGAGTATATCCCACGCGACCTCAAGCTATTGGTTGTATTTTTTCAAGGACTTTGCCCTGTGGACCATCGGTTCCACCACCGTGGCCTATGGCCTTCTCCATATGCTGGTGGCGGGTTTTCTCCGCTTTGTGCTCATCCGACCTTCTCCCTACCGCCCTTTCCTTGTGGCCTTCCTCTGGACCACCTGGGAATGGGGAAAATCCATCGGATTCTTAGGTTACCCCTGGGGACTCGTGGCCTATGGATGGAACGACGTTCTGTGGATGATTCAGATTGCCGATACCCTCGGGGTATACGGCCTTTCGTTCCTCAACGCCCTTGCTTCGGCCCTTTTTGTGGAGTTTCCTCTCCCGAGACCTTTTCCCGGCAATTTTGGCGCTGTATGGAAGTATCTGGGGAAATCCCTCCGTTCTTACCAGGGGCGCATCCTTCTCTTCTGGGGCATCCTATTTTGTTGGTATGCCCTGTATGGAAGTTATCGCCTGGCCCATCCAACGCCTATCGTACAGCGGGTTCCCATGCTGTTAATCCAGCATAACGCCGATAGTTGGAACGATGGGGAACTTCCCTCCCTCCGGAAAGCCATCGAGTTAACCGATGGGGGCCTGGCCGCTTTTAAAGAACGCACGGGCTACGAAAAACCGGACCTCATCGTCTGGTCCGAAACGGTTCTCCGACGGCCCTACCGGGAATACCGTACCTTTTATAAACAACAGCCAACAGAACGCCCCCTCCTTACCCTTCTGGCAGAGGTAGATCGTCCCCTGCTGACGGGCGCTCCAGAGGTACTGAACTGGGAAACCTACGATGCGACCAACTCGGCTATCCTTATTGATCATATGGGGAACCTCCGTTTTTCCTATGCCAAGCAGCATCCTGTTCCCTTCGCCGAAGCCATTCCTCTCTGGGAATATCAGTGGATGCGCAATTTCATGCAAAAGGTAGTGGGCCTCGAAGGGGGCTGGGTGATGGGTACCAAAACGGTGGTAATGGAAGTGTCCACCCTTCATGGTCAGCCGCTTCGCTTTGGGGTCCCCATCTGTTTTGAAGACGCCTTTGCCGATGTGTGTCGGGACTTTTTTAAAAAAGGGGCGGACCTTCTCATCAACATAACCAACGATTCCTGGTCCAGAACGGTATCCGCCGAAATTCAACACCTGGTGGCAGCCCGTTTCCGAACAGTGGAAAACCGACGTACCCTGGTGCGTTCCACCAATGGTGGCGTCACCGCCGTCATCGATGCGGAGGGAAGAATCCTGAGTCAGCTCCCCCTTTTCACGGAAGCCTATCTAGCCACGGTGGTTCCCGTTCATCAGCCTCAGGCCCCAACCCTCTACAGTATTTTGGGTGATTGGTTTCCTTTCACCGGCAGCATCCTGGTGCTCTGGTATATTCTTCAGGAATGGATACAGGACCAGGGGGAAATACAGAAAAGGCGGCGTTCCGCCAAGCCTCCACGATAGGTCGCCAGAAAAAACGATTGGAACCAAAAACTGCCTTGAACAAACCGGCCCTTTTACATCCCCAAGGAGTTGACAGAGAAGGAGGAATCTTTCACAATACGGCGTGACATGACCCAATCCTTGGAAGATTATCTTGAAATGGTGAGTTTCCTCTCCGACGAAGGGGCCGTGCGGGTTACCGATATTGCCCAGCGGCTTGGGGTAAGTAAACCTTCGGTGATTACGGCCCTCCGAAACCTGGAAGAACAGGGCTACCTGGAGCATAAGCGGTACAAAGGGGTAAGCCTTACTCCGGCAGGGGAACAGCGGGCAAAAGAAATTCGGGAGCGCCATCATTTTCTTACGTCCTTCCTAAAAGATATTGTGGGAGTCTCGGAGGATATTGCAGAACGGGATGCTTGCAAGATGGAGCACGTTCTGTCTGAAGAGACCATAACCAAGATGCGGCACATCGTTTCCTGTAAAAGCGTGGAATAAATGCGACTCCTTATAACCGGTGGGGTAAAATCGGGAAAAAGCCGGCGGGCCCTAGAAGTGGCGCAAAGCCTATGGTCCTTTCCCCGGTATTTTCTTGCCACCGCTGAAGCCTTTGACGAAGAAATGCGGACCCGAATAGACCGTCATAAAAAAGAACGAAAAAATTCCGAGGGGAAGGACGAGTTCATTACTATTGAAGAGCCCCTGTGGATTAACCGGGCCATCCAGCACTGTGCTGGGCCGGTGATAATTGATTGTATTCCCTTGTGGATTAACAATATCCTCTATTACCAAAAGGAAGGGGACTTTTTTTCGATCCGCGAGGACTTCCTTACCCATTTACCCCCTGATTGCATCATTGTTACCAATGAAACCGGCTGGGGAAATATCCCCGCCGATACCCTTACGCGACAGTACAACCTTCTTCTCGGGGAGACCAATATCCTCCTTGCCCAGAAGGTAGAGCAGGTAGAACTTATGGTAGCCGGGATTCCCGTAAGGATAAAATGAAGCATCCTTCCTCTGTCGTCGCCACTTTTCACCGTCGAGTAGGCCAGCGTTCCCCCTACCCCCTTGCTACCCCATCCTGGGTTATGCCGGGAACCTATGCGGAAAACCTGGACTTTCTAGCGGATAAAACGGATATTGCGGCGGTAGAACTCCTCTTTTTCATATACGATGAGACGGTGGCCACAGAACTCAAGGCCAACTGGGAGAGAATTCTCCACTATCGGGAGCGCTTCCTGTACACCGCCCATCTCCCTGAGAGGCTTGAGGACCATCACGAAAAGCTCATAGAACAGCTTACGCCGCTGGTTGAACATTTTGTGGTGCATCCCCCGGCGGGCGAAAAGGAACAGGAAACCCTGGCCCAGCGCCTCCTTACCTGGGAAGAGCGGTATACGAGCCCGCGGGGCTACCGCTTTATTATCGAAAACACCCAGCCTGGTCGCCTTGAGGGGATGGTAGAAAAACTCCCCCGGTGGGGGCTCTGCCTTGATACGGGGCACCTGCAACTTGCTGGAGAAGACCTGGAGACCTTTCTTTCAACCTATGGGAACCAAATTCAGGAAATACATCTCCATCGGGCGCTTCCTCCGGGGCTTGTTCCTCCCGACCGATTAGCGGATCACCATCCTTTACACGAAGGGGACCCCTGGTTTACGCCCCTCCTGCACTTTCTTTTTTCCAGGATGGATCTCCTTCCCCAAAACTCAGCACAGAACAGGGGGGGTAGTTCTCTTATCGAAAACGGTGCTGGTGGTTACCCATCATTTTTCCACGCCGGGGAACGGCCCCTTATCAATTTTGAAGTTTTTTCGTGGTCCGAGGTAGCCCAGAGCCTCGGGGTATGGAAAAAATGGTGCACCGATTTCTGTGCCAAGGAGCACATTCATGAAGGGTGAGATCCGTCCCTGGAATCAGATGCTATCAACCCTTGCACTGGTTTCCCGCATTCCGATCCCTTCCCGATGGTACCAGTTTGATGCGTCACGGGTAGATGTCTACCTTCCCCTGGTGGGACTTATTCCTTCGTTGGCCCTGGCGGGGATCCTCCAGCTATCCCGATTGGGGAATCCCGATCCGATGTTGTTTGCCCTCGTTTTTTTAATTCCCTATTATTTCTTGTTCAATCTTTTTCATTTTGATGGGTTATTGGATACGGCCGACGCCTTTCTGGGGACTATTCCTAAAGAAAAACGAGAGGCCATACTCAAGGACCCCCGGGTAGGGGTGTACGGATTGTGGGTGGGGGTAGTGTATCTGGTGACAAAGCTCTACTTCTTTCAGAAGATAGGGGAACAGGGTTTTTCTGCGGAGAGTGCCTGGGGATACTTTTTTTTTCTTAGCTTTCCAATAAGTAGCAGAACCGCGGCGGCGGTACTTCCGGCCCTCTTTAGCCCCGCTCGGAAAGAAGGGCTTGGAGCGCTCGTGCAAGGGGGTTCTCTCTGGAGGGCCCTGGGAGGATACCTGGGTGCGGAGGGACTCATCCTGGGGGTGTCGGGGATTCTCTGGGGAATACCGACGCTGTCCATGCCGATGCTTCTGTATGCTGGTCTACTCCTAGTTCTTCCTTTTACGGTTGCCGGGTGGGTCGGCCATATGTATCAAAAGAACCTCGGCGGATACACGGGGGACGCCCTGGGGGCCACCATAGAGCTCACCGAGCTTTTTCACCTCGGCATCATCTTCTTTTTATCCGTCATACAACTATGAACGAAGCCTTCGAAACCTACTACCAGCATATTTTTCAGCACCGCTGGCCCTTGTTGCGGGAAAGCCTTTTGACAGAAGGCCCTGGATGGGCCTATACCACCAACCTTATCCGTCCATACTGGATGGATCGGGCATCGGTGCTTGCCGCCGAATCCCTCGTGCTTCCTACGGAGGGAGAAATCCTTGATGCCTGTGCGGCTCCTGGTGGTAAGAGCCTGGTGATCGCGAGTCGGATGGAAAGGGGGGTACGACTGCTTTCTAACGAACTGTCCCGGGAACGGCGGCGGCGCCTTGTGGAAGTCCTGGACACCCATCTCCCCGCGACCATTCGCGAACAGGTGACCGTCTCCGGTTTTGATGCGGCCGCCCTTGGAGCCCGCCGTACCGAATGGGAACGCTTTGGGGCGATTCTCTTAGATGTACCCTGTTCGAGCGAACGCCATGTGGTAAAAGATCCAGCGGCCCTCGCCCAATGGTCACCGGCTCGACCTAAAATGCTGAGCCAGCGTCAGTGGGCCCTCCTGTCATCGGCCTTTCTCCTCCTCAAACCAGGGGGGTGCCTGGTATATGCCACCTGCGCCCTTACCCCTCAGGAAAACGATGAGGTGTTCCGACGGCTTATAAAGAAATACGGGGATCGTCTTCAGTTGGCAAAACCCGATTTTCCCGAAGGGGAAGAAACTGAATTTGGACGGCACATCTTCCCTGATACCAGCGGCGGTATGGGACCCATGTACGTAGCCCGGTGTATCAAGGTTCCCGACTAACAACCTTTAGTAAAAGGTCCCTTTTCAGTACCCTTTTGTAACCGCGGCCATGCCCCTGGGAACAAATTAATAGAAAGCCGGGTATGGGTGTACGAAAGGAACTCGTTGAGGGTGCAGGTTTTCCTTTATTGCCCGCATCCAAAGATGGGATCCTTTCCCTCATATCCCGGCCAGAGAAAAATATGGAGGGATTTCGGGTCTTACACTTTGCTCGCTAGACGGTAAATATCCCGCATATTTTCTACATCGAGGACCATAAAGTGGCCTATGGTTCGGGTTTTCCCATAACTGCAGCGGTACGCAAGCTCTTCAAAAAGAGTCTCATCCCAGGAAGGAACCCCCAGTTCTTTAAAATTCGTGGGCATACCCAGGGACTTAAAATAGGACACGGTCGCATCAATTCCAGCTAGGGCTGTCTTTTCATCATCCTCCATATCCCCGCAACCCCAAACCTCCCGGGCATAGCGGGCAAAACGCCTAGGATTTACTGGGTACACATAGTGCGCCCAGGATTTCCACATGGCCGAAAGACTCGCCCCGTGGGCTACGTCGTACTTTGCGCTCAGTTCGTGGCCCAGCTGATGCACCGCCCAGTCTCCCCTGCTCCCGAGGCCGGTAATGGTGTTATGGGATAGACTTCCGCACCACATAAGTTCGCTCATGGCCTGGTAGTCATGGGTGTTTTTAATTGCCTTGGCGCCATTGCGGATAACTGTTCTGAGCAAGGCCTCCGCCAGGGCATCGCTTGTTTCGTTGTCCTCTTCGGGAACAAAATAGCGGTCCAGGGTATGCATGAGGATATCGGTGATACCGCAGGCCACCTGGTAGACCGGCAGCGTAAAGGTCAGCTCCGGGTTCAGGATGGCAAAGGCTGGCCGGTTAAATTCAGAAGAGAGGCCCCGTTTCTGGCCAATCTCTGTATTGGTCAGCACCGCAGAAGCGCTCGTTTCGCTCCCCGCAGCAGGGATGGTAAGGACCACGCCGACTGGGGTGGTCTTTCGAAGATTCACCTTTCCGGTCCAAAAGTCCCAAATATCGGTTCCGGGATTCGCGTTTCCGTGGGCTATACCCTTGGCAGTATCAATAACGCTGCCCCCGCCGACGGCAAGGATAAAATCAGCCTTCATCGCAAGGGCCTGGGCTACCCCCTGCCGGGCGAGAGCCAGGGTCGGATTCGGCTTTACCCCACCGATGCTTTCGTAGGGGATCCCTCCTTCTTTAAGACGGCTATAAATTCTATCAAGGAGTCCGCTCTTTTGAGCGCTGCCCCCGCCGTATACCACAAGAACCCGGCTGCCGCCATGCTTTTTTATCAGGTTCGCAACCTTGTTTTCCGTATCCTTGCCAAATTCAACTTCCGTCGGCACATAGTAGGTAAAATTGCGCATAATAAAACCTCCAATAACAGCAGTTTATGGTTTTAAATTTATAATACGATTGATATCATTAATTTTAGAAAGGGGAGCAAGTAAGAATAGGATGTCATTTTCCTTTATAATCGTGTTTCCTTTAGGCAAAATGATGTTCCCATCCCGTACAATGGATGTGATGAGCATATCCTTGTCCAGATTAAGCCTCGATATAGGGGTGTTTTTATAGGGCGATGTTGCTTGCACCGGAATTTCGATCATATCATACTCGCTTAAGTGTAGAGAATGAAGCTCTATACTATACGGAAGGGGCGGTTTCCGCGGTTCGGTAAATTTCAGTAATTTTGCGAGGGCGCCTAATGTAGTTCCCTGTATGAGGCAGGACATAAAGACTGCGAAGAATATGGTGTCAAATATAAAGCCGTTGCTATCCATACCCTGGGCGGCAGGGTAAGTCGCAAGGACTATGGGCACTGCCCCTTTTATACCGCCCCACATGAGAAATAGTTTTTCCTTAAAGTTATAACCGAATGGAATCGTGGAAAGCAAAATCGCCGCAGGACGGGCGATAAACATCATAAGGGCGACGATAATAAGCGCTTCTTTCCAGATATACACAAAGCGGTGGGGAAAGGCTAATAGCCCCAGCATAATAAAGAGGGCTATATTAAAAATGGTAGACAGGCTCTCAAGGAAGCTGCTGACACTTCGTTTTGCCGGAAAATTGTAGTTACCCAGAAAGAAACCGAGAAAAAACACCGCGATAATGCCGTTTGCCTTGACAAGATCCGCAATCCCGTAGGTCATGAGAATGAGACCAATCATGAGGACATTGTAGCTTCCCCGGTTTTCGGACCGTAAATAATGCAAAAAGAGGGCAGAAATTTTATAACAAACAAAGCCTAAGAGCGCTCCGCCGACAAACTGCCAGATAAGGGATAGTACCGCGATGGCAGGGATCCTAAAGGCCTGGGTTGCAATTTGGATAAAGGTAACGGTGAGCAGTATGGCCATGGGGTCATTGGCGGCGGACTCTACATTTAAAGTGGCCGCCAATTTTGGTTTTATCGGGTTGGCGTTGGTAATCATAAAGACCGCAGCGGCATCGGTAGAAGATATAATAGACGAAATCATGAGGGAATACACGAGATCGAGGCGCAGGATAAAATGGATGAGAAGCCCCAATATAGCCGCAGTCAGCGCAACCCCCAGCGTGGCAAGGGTAAGCGAAGGGCCTGCCACACTGCGGAACACATTTCTCGGAATACGGAAGCTCCCATCAAAAATAATAAAAATAAGGAGTATATCGGCAATTTGCTTAGTGAGCAGCGCGTTATCAAAATAAAACCAATTGAGTACATCGCTCCCTACCAAAATACCGATCAAAATAAAACCGATAAGGAGAGGCAAACCCAGCCGGGCGCTCACCTTCATAGAGAGTATGGCCAATATGATGAGAAAAGAAATGAATAACAGCATACTTAATTATGCCACATCTTCGCACATGGGGCCATCCTTGGCAAGACAATCTTCCTGTATCAATTTTTTCTAGCCTATGGAGCCCGTGATAAGCAGCAGGATACCCGCAAGTACCCCCGGAGACCAGGCACCGAGGGATGCAAACAAGGCGCTCCCAGCCATGGGAGCTAGAACCCGGTTCAGGCTTTCCGCAGACGAAGACAGTCCCAGGGTTCCGCCGGCCTGCTCGTGGGGGACGCTCTTGGTAAGCAGGGTGCGCAGCAAGGTAGAAACGATGCCCGAAGCTATGCTTAACGGAATCAGCACAATCATGAGATATACCAGGGAAGCAGAAAAGGCATATAACAGCATAGACAGGGCAGCGATCACTACCGAGATGGCAGCAAGCCGCCGTTCATCGAACTTCTTGACCAGGGGCCCCACCAGGCCGCCTTGCACAAGGGCCACAAGAAGCCCCACATAGGCGAGGAGCAAACCCCGGGACCGGGAATCGAGGCCCAACCTATCAGCCACAAAGACTGCAAACATGCTTTCAAAGAGGACAAAGGCAAAACTATAAAACAGAGTCATGAGCAGCACCGTCCCCGTTCCCTCGCGGCGAAGGGTGTTCATCAATAAACGCAGGGAGAGGGCCTTGCGGGGCCTTGAGCGTACCTGCTCTTTTCGTTCCTCTGTTAGGCTTTCTTCCAATAAAAGGCTTATAAATATCATATTGATGAATGCAATGCCGGCAGCGACAAAGGCGGGCACGGCAAGGCCAAAGGTGGAGAGTAGCCCGCCAAAAAGGGGGCCTAAAATAAAACCAAAACCGAAGGCCATGCCGATAAGACCCAAACCCCGGGCCCGGTTCTTTTCGTCGGTTATATCGACAATATAGGACTGGGCAACGGTGATGTTTCCCCCCGTAAGTCCGTCCAGGAGGCGGGCTGCAAAAACGAGGAGAAGATTACGGGAAAATGCGAGCAGTAAAAGGGAAAGGAAGGTCCCCCCAATAGAAAAGAGAAGCAGTGGTTTTCGGCCATAAGTATCAGAGAGCCGGCCCACAATGGGGGCCGCAAAAAACTGCCCCAGGGCATAAACCGCCGCAAGGAGTCCTGAAAGAGCCGGTGCACCGCCAAAACGGGCGATATAGTCGGGAATGAGAGGAATTATGAAACCAAACCCAATCATGTCCATAAATACAACAGAGAACAACATCAAAAGGGAAGCTTTCTTTTTCATCAATTTCTCCTAAAACTAAGATAATAAGAGTTATTAAATTGATGAAAAGAAATCGTCCTCTTGTTTTCTCTATGCCAATGTGTGGACGAATTGTGTGTATGCTTCTCTTATTCGGCCCTGGAAATTATGCTCATTAAGCTTAATCTCCATTACATTTTCTGGTGTTGCTTCTTTTTGGTCGGAAAGCAACCAACTGGTAGACAGGGCTGTCCCTCCCGCAAATGCGCTTCCTAATATATTTGCAGCCTTTTTAAAAACCCCTTCGTAACCAAACTGAGAGTCCTTTTCTGCCTCTCCACCGCCGCAGCAGGTTACGAAGTAAAGCCTTTTTATAATTTTTTGGTTCTTTTTTATAAACTCCCTAAGCGGGGCGACAAGCTGACCCATCCAAATTGGTCCGCAAAGGATTACCGCATTATAGTCTTGAATATTTTTGGCTATTTTTTTAATTCCCAAGGTTAGCCCAAATATGTTTAACAAAAACACATTGACTCTTGGCTTAATTTCTACCAAGTCTGCTTGTAAATCGGCGGCAAGTTTCTCTGCGACAAATCTGTTATTACCGGTCCTTGAATAATAAGCGACAAGATATTTCATAGGGGCTCCTTAAGGAAAAGTATTAGCTCCTAGTATATCACTGAAATAACAATTTGCCGTCCTGCCGACCCATTCCGGACCGCCCCCGCTTGCTGGCGGCGGACCTCCTGTCCGCCTTCCTGGCCTGCCGGCCAGCGCAAGCAGGTTTCGACTCCCGCGAAAATAAAAAGGGGATGTCCAAATCATTGGACATCCCCATAAAACCTTAAGCGGCTGAAGGGAGTCGCCCTCCATGCGTCGTCTTCCTGCCGACCCATTCCGGGCCGCCCCGCTTGCTGGCGGCGGACCTCCTGTCCGCCTTCCTGGCCTGCCGGCCAGCGCAAGCGGGTTTCGACTCCTGTGAAAATAAAAAAGGGATGTCCAACTTATTGGACATCCCCATAAAACCTTAAGCGGCTGAAGGGAGTCGAACCCTCGTCTCCAGCTTGGAAGGCTGGGGTAATAGCCGTTATACGACAGCCGCGATTTTATTTGTGCGCCTTCGGCGCAACCTCGATTTTCTCCTCCCGACTTCCAAGGCTGCGTAGGCATTCATACACTACTTTAGGCAAAAAGTCAAGTAGAAGGTAAAACCAAGATACTCCTGTTACTCACTCTTCGTATTCTTTAGACTATTCACTATGAGAACAGCCAGAAGAGGAAGCCCTAACAACATAACAAGAGAAGAAACAAGCCCCGGCAAGAAAGCCTTTTGCCAGAACATTAACAGGGACCCTGAAATACGGCCCAAAGCCAGAAATACCAGGGTATACACAATCCGGCCCGCAAGCATGGAAAAAAGGGTACTGAGATAAAGATTACATTTTAATTTACGGAAGAGTCCTGCCATAGTCCCATAGGTGATAGTTTCCAATGTCATAGGGAACAACACTGGCAAAGCAGGTAATCCAGAAAGGAAATAACTCATAAGAGGACTCCCACCTCCTGCAATAAAACCTCCTACAGGACCAAATACAAGACCTGCAAGTAATACCGTCCAGTGCATTGGCAGGAGAACCGCCCCATTCCATCCCATGGCATGAACAATAGCAGGCAAGACTGCCGCAATAAGTACAAAACTTGTTTCAATGAGCAGAGAAACCGGCTTATTCAATTTAGCTAAGGGGGGATTTAACACTAACGAATCGAACATCTCTAACCTCCTCCGTGAAGGATACTTTTACAATTTGAGACTGTCAACATACACATCTTTAAGTTTTTTATCCCTGGGTTGTTGTAAACCACAGAGAAACGACTACCGTCACTATCAGAATTGATAGAAAATTAACCAGGTCATTATTCATCCAGAGGAGCCCTTTAACCAGTTGGTTCTTAAGCTGGCCTGAAATAGGGCGTTCCACCAGGCGTCCTGTTTCGGTACAGCGATATTGGGCCTGCAGGGTGGCTCCCAGAATTGAATCTACAAGGGACCCCATAAAAACTCCAATTAAAACCGGACGCCAAAATTGTAGGGCCCGCGAGGGCTCTCCTACAAACACCAGAGAGGCGATGATCAAGGCTCCCGCAAAAGATGCTGCAAAACCCGCAAGACTTACCCATCCTGAAATTCCCTTTTCTACGGGTTTTAAATTAAGGGTAGATCGAGGCTTCCCCCGGCTTAGAATCCCTAATTCACTTGCCCAGGTATCGGCAGTGGCCGCCGCAAAGAATACAAAAAAGGCCACTAAAAAAGGATGCTGGCCCGTGAGAGCATATAGAACAGCACTCACCATACCAACACCACCATTGACGAATACCTGAAGAACATTCCGTCGTTCACCCTTTTCATGAATTCTCTATTCCCACTCGTTCTTTTTGTTCCCGCCGAAAACGCCCCACTATGGTTGAAGAAACAAAAAAGGCGGCCAAAACAAAAAGGCCTTTCACCCCTGTACCATAAAAATTACTGTTCCCAGACCAAGTCCCGCCAGAGCTCCTTCAGTAGTTTATGCACTATTTTTCGACTTGTCTTGGGAGATACTATTCCGTGGCTTGAAAGAAATTCGGCGCATCCAATAAACAAAAACACGTAGATAAAAGAGCCAACTAGACCTATCAGGTCCTGAATAAGTGAATTCATAATTATTCTTAATATTATACAATTAGGCTCACAAGGCAAGATTGAGGGGACACATTTTAATTTGGTGTTTTTTTATTTTGCAAAGATACTCCAACACACAAAAAAACAAAGGGGGCCCTTTCTCCCGAAGGGTCCCCTCCTTTTCTCATCCTTAGTCTATAAAAGGCCGTGCCAGAGCTTCGAGTAATTCTCCTTCTATGTCATGACCATACTCCCAGTACATAACCCCTTTACATCCATATTTTTGAGCATACTGGGCCAATTCCTGTAATGACTGAGGGTCACTATAGGTAATAAATTCATCCCCATTGTAAATAAATGGAGCCTTTGCTACGTCATCCCAATATCGCACAAAATTTTGAGAAGAATTCAGGAGTTTTTTAATATCTCCATAACTAATACCATCAGGGTATGTGGCTTCCTGATATTTCTGGAAAAGGCCATTTGTTCCCCCTGCAGGAACCCCCTTCCACCCTCTTCCATAAAAAGCTGCTCCAAGCACTATTTTATTAGCTGGCACCCCGGCGTTAAGGTATGCCTGCACTGCTTGATCGGTGCTCCAACCGCCCCACGCCGGATCTGCTGGATTATTGTACAGGTTAGCGGTGTGTCCCGTTGTCGCACTCCAGGAACCATAATAATCGTAGGACATAAGTTTCATGCTATCCACAATCTGAGAAATAGTTACCACATCTAACTTTTGAACGAACCAGGTGCTCGCTGGAACCGCCACCGAAAGGGTGTATGTTTTTCCTGTTTTTGCCCCCAGAGCGTTCAAAGCGGCGCGTACATCTTGCAACAACCACACATAACTGTCCTTGTCCTCCGGCCGGGTCTTAATGGGGAGACCCCAATCAGGTCCGACGGGATACTCCCAGTCGATATCCACTCCATCAAGATTATACTTTTCTACCCAACTAACAACATTCTTTACAAATTCACTTCTCAATTTTTGGTCGATAGCCATATCGGAAAATCCATCAGCCCCATACCCACCTACTGAGATGCTTACCCTCAAATGTGGATACCTTTGTTGTACTTTTTTTACCTCATCCCAGAGAGAACTAAAAACAGGAGTTCCCGGATTTGCCGGATCGGACTCCAGATCTTTGATATAGATTGAAGATCCTTCCCGTATCAAAGCAAAAGCAATGATAAGATCGGTAAGATAATTCCCTTTAATATCTTCCGCTTTCCAATAAACCCCCTTTTTCATGTCCTCCGCCGTGGATCCCAATGGCCAGGTCCTGATATAGGCTTCTACCACAGCCCGGGGATATTTTGAAGGAACCTGTTGTGGGACCCCCGCATTCTGGGGTGCAAGGGTGGTACACGAAAATATGAGTAAAAGGCCCACGAGTCCTACTGATTTCCATAGATACCTTGCAAACTTTCTCATACAAAAACCTCCTGTTTGTTGTTTCAGTGAACAAATTTAGTATAAACCCAGTTTAAGAAAATGTCAATTTTTATCTGGGGGCGTACTTTTCTGATAAAGCCTATTTCTGAAGGAGTATGTTTTTATTATTCAGTGAAAAACTTTTTAATTTTTCCCCTCAAAAGAAGAGATCCGCCTTACAAGGCAAAGCCTACGCGAAGAAGGATAAAAAAGCTAGCCTGTATAATTATATACCCTTGTAAAACCATGGATAGGGGTTCTTTTTTAAAAAACCAGGTCGGTAAGGCAGCTCCATAGGAAATCAGAAACCAGGCGATATAGTTTTTAAGGGGAATATCCCCCCTGCCCAGGTCCAGTAATCGAGCCGGATAGCCAGGGGTTCCAGGATATAATCAAAGAGCACACAGAGAAGGGTCGCCAGTAACACCCCGACGGGGGCATAGCGAATACGGAAGGCGCCACGAACAAGGCGAGAAAAGCCCAATACCACAAGCACCCAGTTAAAACCAATGATGGGGGGAACCCCAAGAATATGGGCACCCAAGACTGGACCGTAGTGGTAGTCCCCAAAGACCATCCCCGTGGCAACTCCAATCGCTTCAAGGGCGAAGGTTATCAGAAAGGTGGGTAAAGCCCATAGCGGGAGATTCCACCCCTCCTCCCAAAGGGTAAGCCCAAACACGGCAAGACCGCAGAGCAACAGTAAGTAAGGGGTAAGAAGTAACATTAACGAACGGGTCAGGACAAAAAAGTGCCCCCAGAGACCCACAAAAAAATTATCCCCAGAAGGACGAGCAAGAGGACTTCCCCTTTTTGCTGGAAAACAGTATCAATTGGTTTAGAAGATAGGAGGGCTTTTTCCCCTTCTTGGCCTCTGCGTTCTTTTCTCCATCGAGGAAATCAATCATTCATACCCTCTATCCCCTCAGGATATTGAGAAAAAACTGCATAATGATTCTGGTCTTTCTGGGCTTTACTTTTCTTTCAAAAACCACAAGAGGATTTTTTTCTATCTGTTTAGCGGTCCAGAAGTACATATCCGCGGCAGTCATAATCGGAATCCGATAACGGTAGGGAATATACCGGTATCCCCCAATGGCGCCCCGCTGCCACTCCCGATATCGAGTCAAATGTTGCCTGAGCCAGGTCACAAATCGTTCAGGATGGGCCTGGGCCCAGTGGGGATCCGTAACTTCCGCCAACTTCTCCTTCAAAAGGAAGATAGCGGCGTCCCAGAGTGCGGTCTTCCTCCACGTCCCGAATAAAGTTGATATACTGCATGGCCCGTCCCAAAAGACGGGCAGATTCAAGGTCCACTTCCGGAAGATCTATACAACGGCTCATGAAAAGACCGATCACTTCGGCGGAACCGTACATGTAGGTAAAACATTCTTCCAGACTGTCGTACCGGTTCTTTGTAAGGTCCGCCTCCATGGCATCGAGAAAAGCCACGGTCCAGGCTGGGTCAAAGCCAACTTCTTGCCCCAATTTTACAAAGGCATCAATCACTGCCCGGTCTTCTGGCGCAAGGCCCGGAAAGAACTTCTCTCGAGATATCCCACCCATCCCCTCAGGATTTTCCATGGTAACACACTTTTTATTAGCAGAAGAGCCTCCTGAGACAAAACCAGAATCTCCGCCCGAGGGTCCTTCCCCCCCCAAAAAGGATGCCGAGGAGTAATCCCCAGGGGCTGCTCCGCATAGGTTCGGAACCGGTAAAAGCCCTCCGCATCGTGGGGCTGGGAGTCCACGAAATCGTCGGCCCGACGAACAAAGGCATAGAGGGTAAACACCCGTTGCCGCAGGCAGGGCAGAAAAAAGCGACTTGCATTAAAGTAGGTTTTACTCCCCCGTCGGAAAATAGCTTCCTGATAGGACTTCAGTGGTAAAGGTCCCAGAGTTTCTGTTATCTGTTCCACCTAACTATTCCCCTTTAAATATTCACTCACAATGGGAGCCACCACCTGGGAAGCAATAAAGGTCATGGGGACCCCCACTCCCGGATGGGTATACTGGCCCGCAAAAAAGAGCCCCCGGACCTTCTTACTCCGCATGGCGGGGCGGAACACGGCGGTCTGCCTCAAGGTATGGGCCATACCCAGGGCGGTTCCTTTAAATGCATGGTAGGATTCAGCAAAGTCCCACTGAGAAAAGAGACGCTCCACCTCGATATACGGCCGAAGAGTAATTCCCAGGCGTTGTTCCACATGGGTTAACACCGTATCGTAGTAGGCCTGCCGGATCTCATCGGTATCGGTAAGTCCCGGCGCCGTGGGTACCAGAAGAAACAGATTTTCCTTACCAGGAGGAGCAGCACGACGGTCGGTTTTAGAGGCCGTCGAGAGATAAAAACAAGGTTTTTCTGGCCAGGCGGGTCGCTTAAAAATGGTATCAAAGTGGTCTGTCCAATCATCGGAAAAATACAAGTTGTGATGGGTTAGTTCGGGGATTTGCCGGTTCAAGCCCAGGTAAGCTATGAACATGCTGGGCGCAAGAAGCGTCCGATCCCAGTAGGAATGGCCATAATTGGCCTTATCCCGGTCCAGTAGTTTCCGGTCCGCATGGGCATAGTCGCCACACATAACCACCCCATCCGGTCGATACTTTCGATTCTGGCCATCCTTAATGGCCCGAACCGTTACCGTCTTTCCTTGCCCATTATCAATATGGATAACCTCGGTTCCATATTCTAATAGAGACCCCCAACTCGTTACAGAGTTTCACCAGGCCCTCCACAATGGCATACATACCACCAACAGAGAAATAGACCTCCTCCGCACTATCAAGATACGAAATGAGGGAATAAAGGGCCAGCGCATTGGCAGGGCTTGTTCCCAAGAAAAACCATGGCATACTCGAGGATCTGCCGGGCCCGGACATCCTTAAAATATATAACGCCTTTCATAGGGGTCCAAAGCCTGAAAAACGTTAAGCCGGAGCCCTTCGGTCATGAGGTGTTTGTTCAAGAACTGGAACACATGTCGGTATTCCCGGTACAGGAAATCCTTCATGGCCGTGTCAGACTTATACTTAGCGTTTTGAATATAGGCTTCTAGCCGTTTACTCCCTCCCTCTTCAAAGGTTTCAAAGAGGACCTTTGTTTGTTCAAAATCACTGGTGATTCTCACCGGTTCGTATCGCTCAAAATGTACCGTATAATGGGTTTTAAGCTTTACCAGATCGTAATACTGGGACCGTTCCTTCCCAAAGAGAGCAAAATATTGGTCAAACACCTCTGGCATAAGATACCAGGAGGGGCCCATATCAAAGGCAAAGCCATTTTTTCCCAAAGCCGGGCCCGACCGCCGGGGAATTCACATTTTTCCAGAATAGTAACCCTCTGGCCCTCTTTTGCAAGCAAGGCTGCGGTCGTGAGCCCCGCAAAGCCCGCTCCAATAACCATCACCTGTTTATCCATAACAATTCCTTCCTTTCGTATCGCAATTTCTGCGCCTTTCACATCCTAGCCCAAGAGGCGTTTCAGCACCACCGGATCGAGCCGGAAGGGACTTCCCAGCCCCTGACAAAAATGATGTACCCGCAAAAGATGCAGAGAAAGGTCCGAATAAATGATAGTATCCTCCCCTCTCTGCACCGAAACGGCGTTCTTATGGTACAGCCCATCTCCGTAGGGACAGGGAAGTTTTCCCCGGGCTTCATCGCTTTTGACCAAGTACTGACCTTCAACGGTAATCGGTTCGCCCAGGCCTTCGGCCCCCTTACGGGCAAGGGTTTCCAGCCGATCCGCCACCTGGTCAAAATCGATGGCCAGGGCACGAAAGAGTTCCTCATCGGCGGCGATAATATCGCTTAAAGGCCGCGTATCATTTCCAAGAAAGCCACCACTGGTTATTATCCCCGGTTTCATTCTCTCGTAAGCTGCCCGTTCATCATAATTCATCTTCATGGATGCACTCCCCTTTTATGCGCCTATTGAAATGCCCCCGGCCTTTCAATAGGATTTTATCCTTACGCAAACTTGTCGTAATGGATTTTATCCTGACTGACGCCGTTGGCGGTCATCACCTTAACACAGGCATCAATCATACCAGGACTTCCACAAAGATATCCCTCCATGGGTCTATCTTTGCCGATCTTTTCTTTAAAGTAGGAATCGAGCACAGCGGTGATAAGCCCCACGGGACCGGTCCAGGCATCTTCAGGCTTTGGTTCTGAGAGGGCCGGTACAAAATGGAAATTAGGGAAGCGCCGCTCCAGGTCCGCCATTTCATCCAGATAGAACATATCCCGCCTGGAGCGGGCACCAAAGAAGTACCAGATCTCCCGGTTTGTCCACTGGCCAGTCTGGGCCATGTGGTTCAATATGGATTTAAAGGGAGCCATACCAGAGCCCCCGGCCACAAAGATCATAGTCGCATCCGTATCCCGCACAAAAAATTCGCCGAAGGGACCAACCACTTCAACCGGATCCCCCTCTTTGAGGTACTGATGCACCCAGGTCGTGGCGATGCCACCGGGAACCAGCCGAATAAGGAATTCGATGTGTTCCTTGTCCTGGGGAGTGGAAGACATGGAATAGGCCCGCTGAACGCTTTCTTTAACATCCCCGTAGGGAGGTACCACAAGTTGAGCGTATTGACCCGGCGTAAAGGAGATCCCCCCGGCGGCGATTGCTTCGTCGGAAAGTCGGAGGTACACCTCCTTTATGTCATAGGTGAGGTTTCGGATTCGTTCTACGGTAGTTTTAAACTTACGGACATTAAAAAGGGCCTCCGGCAATTCTATGGCGATATTTTTTTTCACCTTGATCTGGC